>R18__coassemble_1437_pt1 | contig 30223 bp, 28 predicted proteins | sample R18__metabat2_low_PE_054 | metagenome-assembled genome bin R18
TTTACTACAAAATACCTAATAACCTAATAACCAAAGAGAAAAATTTGTAATTAAATCATTCAAAAAAGATATTTTGGGCTCAAAAATGAACAAAAAAAATACTCCAACCAAAAATTGAAGCATTTTTTACCAACAAAAATCTATTCAAATTTGATAGTTTTTTCAAAAAAGAATCACTCATTCATTGCACTCCAAAGCATATCTTTTAGTTTATCAATACCCAAACCTGTAACAGATGAGAAAAAAATAGAAGGAATATCCTTAGGCAAAGTCTTTTTTATCTCTGTAATCATCTCTTCATCAATAAGGTCTGTTTTGGACACTGCTAAAATGCGTTGTTTGGAGAGTAACTCTGGATTATACTTCTCGAGTTCGCCCAGCAGAATTTGATACTCCGCATTGATATCAGGCGAATCGGCCGCCACAAGAAACAGCAAAATAGAATTTCTCTCAATGTGTCGGAGGAAACGAAGTCCAAGACCTTTACCCTCAGAGGCCCCCTCGATAATACCGGGTATATCGGCTACACAAAACGATTTGTCGTCACGGTAAGATACAATACCAAGATTGGGGACAAGCGTAGTAAATGGATAGTTGGCTATCTTAGGCTTAGCAGCAGAGATAACAGAGAGCAAAGTAGATTTACCAGCGTTTGGGAACCCCACAAGCCCTACATCAGCCAAAACTTTAAGTTCGAGTATCACCTCTTTTTCTATCAACGGCTCTCCGGGCTGTGCGTATCGAGGAGTCTGATTGGTAGCAGTACGGAAATGCCAGTTACCAAGCCCCCCACGACCGCCACGGATGAGTATCACCTCTTGTCCGTCTTCTGTAATATCACATAGGAACTCGCCCGTTTCTGCATCTCGAGCCACAGTGCCACACGGCACAACGATAGTCTTATCCTCACCGTCTTTACCAAAACTACGGCTACTACTACCGTCACCACCATGCCCAGCGAATATATGTCGCTGGTACTTTAGGTGTAGAAGTGTCCAATAATCTTTACTACCTCGCAGGATAATGTGTCCGCCTCGACCGCCATCACCGCCATCGGGTCCACCCTTTGGCACAAACTTCTCGCGATGAAAATGTGTAGAGCCTTTACCGCCATTACCGCTTTTGCAGTAAATCTTCACATAGTCTATAAAATTCTCATTCATATATTATATTTATATAGAGAATTAAGTAGTTTTTGAATCTATCAAAGCGACAATCTCCTCAAAAGTATTCTCGATACTATCCTCAGAGTTTATGACATTATAATTTTCAGTCTGCTGATAGTAGCCAATCAAAGGAGCAGTCTGATAATCATAGATTTGTAGGCGTTTTTGGATAGTCTCTTGTGTATCGTCTGCACGATGAGAAAGTGTACCTCTCTTTACAAGCCTATCTACGAGTATATCTCTATTTGCCTGAATATCAATCATTATATCGACTTTAAGACCTTTTTCAAACAACATAATATCGAGAAACTCAGCCTGAGAAAGAGTACGAGGAAAGCCATCAAGTATAATGCCTTTCTGTTCTTTATGCTTATTTATCTCCTCTACTACGATATTACAAATCATCTTGTCTGGCACAAGGTGTCCTTGCGAGATATAACTCTCTATCTCTGCCCCAAGCGGAGTATGGCGAGCTACTTCCTCACGAAGTATCGACCCTGTAGACATATGCAGATAACCATATTTTTCTGCAATCAACGCTCCTTGAGTACCTTTCCCCACACCCGGAGCTCCAAATAATACTATTATAGTCATTTCAAAAAATGTTTATTTTTTCACAATTAAACTTCTCAAGTCAACAAAAAACTTATCAAATGTTTTAATATTACGAGATTCTTGTATTTGGCTATCATTCATAACATAACCGCCATCTGTATCTATCTCTACTATAGCTCTACCTTTTTTAGGGAATTTTTTATCAATCAAAGTACCGTCCTCGTCAGGAGTAATAAAAAACACTTTTATATGTTTTGTCCTCGACTGTTTAGATAGTTTTATTTTCCAATACCCTGTCTGTGCTACTCTCTCTCGCAAAGTTACCTTTACAGACAACAAAGCAATAATCTTTGAACTTATGGGTTCATATATAATAACATCTACATCTGGCAAATGCGCACCATACTCGCCATAGTCTATATATAGATTTCTTTTAACATTAGCTAATTCATCGGATAAGTTTGCTTCAATAGTTCGCTCTAATTTATTACCATCTACCAACTTTAATCCCATACTATACACTTCTGTTTGAATGATATAGCACAGCAGTTTTTCAAGATTCTTACCCTTAAATGCACGCCAAGATTGTTCATGGTCTTTACCAGAAAAATCTTTTTTATGTTTTTGTTTGGCACTTGCTAAAATAGATGATATATACTTATAAGTATCATTACCATATTTCTTTTTAGCTCTATCGTACAATTTAACTAGATCTTCAAACTTCATATTTTTTTCATTATCAATATAAATTCAGTAGGATAAACCAGATTATCTGAATCTTGTTTTTTAGCAAATCTACCAGTATTAGCCTCTCTAGTAGAAGGTAACATTTTAGATGGTATTTCTCTATGAACTATTCCATCTACTTTGAAGCCAATATCCTGAAATTGCTCGACAAAAACCTCTGCATTTAGTATATCAACCCCTTTATAAACAGTATTTCCAATAACTACACAAGCTCTACCTCCCCTTTTTAACACTCTGCTCGACTCTTGCCAAACCTCAAGCATATCAGCAAAATAGTTCCTAACTTCAATGGACTTTTTTGTTTCTCCTAATTGCTCCACTATATGATTAGCTATTTCACTACGCAAATCAATAGTGTCTCTTGTTTTGTACGAACTACCAATAAAACGATGACGATAATCACTAAGTTCGTCAATGTATCCCAACCACAAAAGAGGCAGTTGATGCAAATCAGCATACTCGTATGATGTTACATAAGGAGGACTTGTTACTATCAGAGTTGCATTATTGTCTTCCAAAGGAATATTGCGAGCATCAGAAGCAATAACTCTTCTAATTGAATCAATATCTGTATTTTTACCAAAATACTTATTAAAAGTATCGTGTTTTGATATCATTTTCTGTATCCGAGAAAGAAATGTATCTATTGGATCATATACCTTTTTATGCAAATCCCTTGTAGGCTTAACACTTTTTTGCAACCAAATAGAGCAAGTTTTCAGTATTTGACAAAATCCCACCAAGAAGAAATCTCTTACATCTGAATTTTGTTGAAATAAAATCTCTTCAAGTAATAATGCCAATTTATCCCTACTCTCTGGCACATACCAATAATTAATACGCTCCAAATTCAGTTTATCATATATTTCCACACATGATATATTGTGTTCGATTCGATTTCTTACCTTATTTTCTATATTTTTCATAGTTTCATACAATAAAATAGTAGAAATAGGAGTCGTTTTTACCTTAGAAATCAAAAGTGCAATATCATTAACATCAGTACCAATACCAATTCTTTTATTTACAATACTTTCTACTATTGTAGTACCACTACCACAAAAAGGATCTACTACAATATCACCTACATTACTATATTCATTTATCAATCGCTGCGCTAATTGAGGAATAAATTTAGCAGGATATGTATAATATCCATGCGTAATATAAGATGTATCTTTGATAGTCTTATCAGCAAACGACCACGAATAATCTATTGGCAAATCTTTTAACTGCATTTTCTCAATCTAAAACACTCAACATTTCACAATTCAAGGCTCGTCTGTAAATTTACTAAAAGAGAATGAAGTACCATAATTATCTTCGTAGGATAGAATCGTAGCAGTAAGCTGATTTATAGTATATTGCTTGGGTATCTTCTGTCCCATTTCGCCAATATGCACTATCAGCAACTTATCACCATTCAATGTCCATTCAAATGGCTGTGCCTCAACCTCAGAAACATCTTCGGATGTATCCCATGTTACACCATTGCCACCCTCATCATAGCGATAGCAATCGTAGCCTTGAGTACCGTCAGTAGCAGTAACACTGCGTTTCCATTTGCCTATAAGTTGGTCTGGCGAAAAAGAGTTAGGCTTTTTACTACAAGAAGAAAAACTCATAATAGAAATTAATATACTGACAACAAGATATTTACAACATTTCATAATACGCTCAAAAAAACTTTATAATGAACTATATTCAAACTGCAAAGATACAAGTTTTTTCTTGTAAAAAAAAACAGTTAATTTTGTAGGTTATTTCAAATAGCAAAAACAAATCTGCAAACTAAATACAATATATATATGCTTAGGACACATACAAACGGAGAACTCAGGCTTGAGGACAAGGGGAAAAAGGTAACTCTTACAGGCTGGGTAAGCAAGAATAGAAAGATGGGCGGAATGGTATTCATAGACCTCAGAGACCGCTATGGTATTACACAACTCGCTTTCAACAACGAGATAGACACAGAACTTTGCGAACAAGCCTCGAGGCTCGGACGCGAGTTTGTACTTCAGGTAGAAGGCACTGTAAGCGAACGCAGTAGCAAAAATCCTAACATACCTACAGGCGATATAGAGATAATAGTAGAAAGACTCAATATACTCAACCAGTCGGCTACCCCACCCTTTACTATAGAAGACGAAACAGACGGAGGCGACGATATTCGTATGCAGTATCGCTATCTGGATTTGCGTAGAAATACAGTAAGAGCCAACCTAGAATTGAGACACAAAATGGCATTTGAAACTCGCCGTTATCTCGACAGTCTCGGCTTTCTCGAGGTAGAGACTCCTGTATTGATAAAATCGACTCCAGAGGGTGCTAGAGACTTTGTAGTCCCATCGCGAATGAACCAAGGGCAATTCTATGCTTTACCTCAGAGTCCACAAACATTCAAGCAACTACTTATGGTATCGGGCTTTGACCGGTATTTTCAAATAGTAAAATGCTTCCGAGACGAAGACCTAAGAGCCGACCGCCAGCCAGAATTTACGCAAATAGACTGCGAAATGTCATTCGTAGAACAAGAGGATATACTGCAGACTTTCGAAGGTCTTACAAAACATCTATTCAAGACCATAAAAAACATAGATATAGAGAACTTTCCTAGAATGTCTTTTGCCGACGCAATGAAATACTATGGGTCTGACAAACCAGATACTCGCTTTGGAATGGAGTTTGTAGAACTTATGGATATAATGAAAGGCTACGGTTTCTCTGTATTTGATTCGGCAGAATACATTGGCGGAATCTGTGCTAAAGGAGCAGCCTCTTATACGAGAAAACAGATAGATGCACTTACAGACTTTGTAAAACGCCCTCAAATAGGAGCCAAAGGTTTAGTATATGCTCGCATAGATAATGACGGAACGGTAAAATCAAGCGTAGATAAGTTCTACTCACAAGAGGTATTGCAAAAGATGAAAGAGAAATTTGAGGCTGAGGCGGGAGACCTAATTTTAATAATCAGTGGAGACAATACAGTAAAGGCTCAGAAACATCTATGCGAACTCCGTCTCGAGATGGGAAGCCAACTCGGATTACGCGACAAAACAAAATACTCTTGCCTATGGGTAGTAGACTTTCCGCTACTCGAATGGGACGAAGAGACTCAGCGATACTACGCTATGCATCACCCATTTACATCTCCAAAACCAGAGGATATTCCTATGCTTGATAGCAATCCGGGTGGTGTGCGTGCTAATGCCTACGATATGGTAATCAATGGCGTAGAGGTAGGCGGAGGCTCTATCCGTATCCACGATAGCGAATTACAAAAACAGATGTTTAGGATACTTGGATTTACAGAGGAAAAAGCAGAGGCACAATTTGGCTTTCTTATGAATGCCTTTAAGTTTGGCGCTCCTCCTCATGGAGGCATAGCATACGGGCTCGACCGCTTTGTATCGCTTTTTGCAGGGCTGGATTCTATACGCGACTGTATAGCCTTCCCTAAAAACAATCAAGGTCGCGATGTGATGATAGACGCACCAAGCCTGATAGATAAGGAGCAGCTTGATGAACTATCACTTGAAACAGTAAAAAGGTAAAAAAAGCAAATACAAGAAGAATTTTGAATAAAGATATTTTAAGTTTCTCAAGTTTTATACTTTTGGGTATAGCAGTAATATGACTTTTTATAAAAACTAATAAAATTGAGGAAGAGTTAGTCTTATAAAAAGTAAAAAGAGAGTTTACTGAAAACTATATACTACAAGATGAAAAAACATACGACAGAGTTGTCATACAAGGAGACTATATAATGTTTTTATAACAAAAATTCTCTTGCAGGTAGCGTAACTATTACCAACAAATAAAATTTTTCAAAAACGAAGGAAAGAAAATCCTATGCAGTAGGGTTTTCTTTTTTCTATAATATATCATATAAAAACCTATCAAACAAAATCGTTTTTCTATCAAAGAAAAATTGTCTAATTTTGCGGATAAATTCAAAAAAAACTTTTATATAAATGGATAAAAAACCAAGAGTACGATTTGCTCCTTCGCCTACAGGAGCCTTACATATAGGAGGCGTAAGAACCGCCCTCTACAACTATCTTTTTGCCAAACACAACGGAGGCGAAATGATACTTCGCATAGAAGATACAGACACGAACCGATATGTTGAAGGGGCTGAAGAGTACATAATAGAGTCTCTCGGCTGGCTAGGAATAAAGTTCGACGAGGGAGTATCATTCGGAGGCAACTACGGTCCATACAGACAAAGCGAAAGGAAAGACATTTATCTAAAATATGTAAAGCAACTCCTTGATGCAGGTAAAGCATATTACGCTTTCGATACTCCGGAAGAACTCGAAAAAAAGAGAGCAGAGATAGCAAACTTCCAATACGATGCTTCTACCAGAATGCAGATGACAAACTCTCTAACACTCACAGAAGAAGAGGTAAGGAGCCGTATTGAAGCAGGCGAAAAGTATGTAGTACGAATGAAGATAGAGCCAAACGAAGAGGTAGTACTTAAAGACATTATCAGAGGCGAAGTAAAGATAAACTCTTCCATAATTGACGACAAAGTATTATGGAAATCGGCAGACGGACTGCCTACATACCATTTAGCAAATATAGTAGACGACCACTTAATGGAGATAACACATGTAATCCGTGGCGAAGAGTGGCTACCATCTGCCCCACTCCACATACTTCTATATCGCTACTTCGGCTGGGAAGAGACTATGCCACAGTTTGTACACCTACCGCTACTACTCAAACCTGACGGCAAAGGAAAACTCAGCAAACGAGACGGTGATAAACTCGGATTTCCTGTATTTCCGCTCGACTGGACAGACCCAAAGAGTAGCGAAAAGGCATCTGGGTATCGAGAGGCTGGTTATATGCCAGAGGCTGTAATAAACTTCTTAGCATTCCTCGGTTGGAATCCCGGCACAGAACAAGAAATTTTCTCTATGGAGCAGTTGATAGAGGCATTCTCATTAGAGCGTTGCTCAAAATCTGGTGCGAGATTCGACTTCGAAAAGGGCAAGTGGTTCAACCACAAGTATCTACAACTAAAAAAAGCAGAAGATTTGGCTCCACAAATAGCATCAATGTTTGAACAAAAGATAGAAAAAGACTCTGAGGAATACGACAAACTCTTAATGGCTATAGATGCTCTGAAGGACCGTGCATCGTTTCCACGCGAAATTTATGATTTGATTCGTTTCTTCTTCGTGGCTCCTGTAGAGTTCAACGAAGCTGATGTAAAGAAACGCTGGAAACAAGATACTCCAAAATACCTAAGAGAACTGCTCCCAATACTGGAAAGCATAGAGGATTTCTCTGACGAACACAAGGCTGAAGAACGCGTCAAGGAGTGGTGCGAGGAGCAAGGATATGGCTTAGGCAATGTAATGAATCCATTCCGACTTACTCTGGTAGGAGAAATGAAAGGACCTCAAATGTTCGTCATTACAAAGATTTTAGGTAAAGAGGAGACTATCAAACGCCTCAAATATGCATTAGAGACTATAAAGTAAGATTCAATTACAAACTATGACAAAGATTGAGTCCTTCAAGCAGCTATTACTTAACAATAATAGCATTGCCTATTGGAAATTTATTTACGACAATATAGATTAATACTATGACCTACCTACTAATTCTTTTGGCAGTATCACTCGCTGTATCCAGTATAGGCTGGAAGTATTTTATATATTTCTTCAGTGTAGGCTACGGCTTCAGTATAGCACTGCTTGCTGTGACTATCGCCATACTATTTAGCCACTCATTATCGCTACCTACTGCCATAATGCTCTGCACTATGTTTATCTACGGTTGCAGGCTCGGAGGCTATCTACTAAAACGCGAAAAAAACAGTGCAGCCTACCGCAAGATACTCTACGCCCCATCTTTGAAACCTAAAAAGCCTTTTGCGATAATGATGTTCGTATGGCTCTTTTGTGCCTTTCTGTATGTAGGACAAGTAAGCCCTGTGGCATTTCGTCTCGGCAATATCTCCGAAGGCATACTATGCAATAATCTTTGGGCATGGGTAGGGGCTATATTGATGATACTCGGCACGCTATTGGAGACTATAGCAGATAGGCAGAAGACAGTTGCAAAAAAGACTGCTCCTAATAAATTTGTATCCACAGGATTGTATCGCATTGTCCGTTGCCCAAACTATTTAGGCGAGATAGTACTTTGGAGTGGTGCCTTTATATCTGGTATAGGGGCAGGCTACACAGCGTGGCAGTGGCTCATAGCCTCCATAGGATATGCAGGCATAATGTATGTAATGTTTAGCGGGGCTCGCAGACTCGAACTACGACAAAACGAAGTTTATGGCTCTGACCCCGAATATCAAAGTTATGTAAAACGCGTGCCTATACTAATTCCACTTATACCACTTTATAGTGTGGTAAAATACAAATGGCTACAGGCATAAACATTTTTTCTTAAACAAACAGACAAAGAATTTATGGCATATAAAGTAGAAAAGGTATTACCAGAGGATAGTTCCGAAAAGTCTAAGGCTCAACAAGTAGAGCAAATGTTTGACGACATAGCACCTGCATACGACACTCTAAACCACACGCTATCTATCAACCTCGACAAACGCTGGCGTAGACAAGCAATGGAAGTTTTACAAGAGATTTCGCCTAAAAAGATACTCGATATAGCCACTGGAACAGGAGACCTCGCCATAGAGGCAGCCCGTAGGCTACAACCTGATAGTATTTTAGCAGTGGACTTGTCGGAAAAAATGATGGAGGTAGGTAAAATAAAGGTTGAAAAACTCGGACTACAAAACCTCATAAAGTTTCAGAAAGAGGACTCCTGCTCGCTGACCCTCACTTCTAGCGAATTTGACGCAGCAATGGTAGCTTTCGGAGTACGCAACTTTGAGAACCTCGACCGTGGATTACAAGAGATGCTCCGCATACTACGCCCCGGAGGACGACTCGTAATACTTGAACTATCCACTCCTGAGTGTTTTCCAATGAAACAAGGATATAAAATCTACTCTAAACTAATACCGCTTTTAGGCAAAATAATCAGCCGAAACGATACTGCATATCGCTATTTACCTAAATCTATAGAGGCTTTTCCTCAAAATGAGAAAATGGTAGATATAATGCTAAATAATGGCTTCTCGAAAGCCTCATTTAAGCTACTAAGTGCAGGTATTTGCACAATGTATATCGGAGAAAAATAGCAATCAATTCACTAAAAATTTAGACATAAGACTTACGGTAAGAAAGGCCGTAGGTATTTTGTAGTAAAAATTCGTACCTTTGCAGATATTTCACAAGAAAAAACATCAATAAATGACCGAAATACCATTTTTGGCACTTGTGCCATTTATTTTACAGTTACTGACTATAGCATTAGCACCTATTTTTTTCGAACGCCTATGGGATAGCAATCGAAATAAGCTATTGGTTTCTTGCGTATTGAGTGTTCCCGTGATAGCATTTCTACTATCGAAATCGCTAATCTCACACCTCGAACATCAAATACTTTTCGACTATATACCATTCATTATACTTTTAGCCTCGTTATTCGTCACTACTGGTGGCATACAACTAAAAGGAGATATACAAGCTACTCCGAAATCAAATACTATAATGCTGGCTATCGGCTGGCTTATGGCGAGCCTAATGGGAACGACAGGAGCAGCAATGCTTCTTATCCGCCCGCTACTTCGTATCAACTCACAGAGAAAGCATCGCACTCATACCGTACTATTTTTTATCGCTATCGTAGCCAATTGCGGAGGACTGCTGACACCTCTCGGCGACCCACCGCTTTTTCTACTCTACCTGAGAGGAGCGGAATTCCCATGGTTTCTAAATCTACTACCAGAATGGATATTTGTAGGCGTATGCCTTCTGTTGATATATTATTTAGCAGACAAATACTACTACTTCAAACGAGAGGAGTGGCAAGACATATCGGCTGACCTACACGAGAAAGAACCAATCCGTATGAGCGGACTAATAAACTTCGTTTTTTTACTGGGCGTAATACTCTCTGTAGCCTTTATAAATAAGCAATACATTCCAGCAATGGCAGATGAGGAATCGCCTCTATACATTAAATTTCTTCGCGAAATAGTATTGCTACTAATGATAGCACTTTCGTGGTTTTTTACAAAAAAAGAGATACGAGAAGAGAATAAATTTACAATGCATCCTATAATGGAAGTAGCAGCTGTATTTATTGGTATTTTTGCTACAATGACCCCCGCTCTAATGTACCTCAACCAACACTCTGCCGATATGGGCATATCAGAGCCGTGGCAGATATTTTATGCTACAGGCATATTGAGTTCGTTTCTCGACAACGCTCCTACAGCTCTAGCCTTCCATAGTTTAGCAGAGGGGCTACCTCTTATAGGACATCAGGTAGCAGGAATATCTGAGATAATACTCAAAGCCATATGTACCTCTTCCGTATTTTTTGGAGCTATGACATACATAGGAAATGGACCAAACTTTATGGTAAAATCTATCGCAGAGGAAAATGATGTAAAAATGCCTTCTTTTTTCGCTTACATTGTAAAATTCTCTTTGATAGTGCTTTTACCGCTGTATATATTATGTCAATTGATATTTTTATAATCGGCATAGTCAGAACTCTATATTCGGAGATATACAACGAGCCGTCAATACTCCACTGACAGCCGTACCAAGCATACCATGCGACATAAGGCTCTGTCCTGTAAGCAATAAGTTTTCCAATTTTGTACGCGGAGAAATTATATTAGAGGATATATCCCTACAATCGTGTGCCAATCCGTACATAGAGCCACGAGGCGAAGCTGTATAAGATAGCCAAGAAAGCGGAGAAGAGGTATATATAGCCTCTATAGAATCCTCAATCTCTGGGATTTCCTTGCTAAGTTTAGCAATAATTTGTAGTGCAGCCTTCCTCTTAAACTCCTCATAATCTACGCCACGCTTTCCTTGTGGCATATCTTTCCACTTATCAACCCACTCAAAAGGCATAGTAGAAATCGCCTCAGCCGAAGCAGCGTATACAGAATCTACTCCAGACGGCTGGCTACGATAGAATATACTTTGTGGAAAATCAGAAAACTTTTTTTCATTTATAGAGAAGCCATCTAAATTGTCAGACAAAAATAAATTGTAATCTAAATGCTTCACTCTATTTGGCTTAAATACGATATAGGCAGAAAAACTCGATATGGTATCCCCCATCTGCTCTATCCGATAACGATATACGGGGCGTATATAATCAGAATGTACTAAAGAGAGTGTAGTTTTAGGATTGAGAGATGATATAAAATAATCAGCCTTAAGCCTATTATCATTTTTCAGGACTAACTCAGATATCCGATTTTTTACAGATACAAACTCTACTACTTCCGCTCCGCAAATCACCTCTCCACCATATTGCAACAAAGTATCTCTCAGAGCCAAAGCCAGCAAAGAGCCTCCGCCTACGATACGACAAGCAGAACTTATCAAAGAACCATTTATCTGCAAAGCTGTGTATGCAGGAGTCTTACCCTCTATGCCTGCATAGAGAAAACGATTTGCCATCAACACCTTCTGAAGTTGTTTATCAGAAGTAAGCGAGCGATAATACTCGTCAAACGATATAGAATGTAAAAACTTTCCCGACAAATCTGCGTCAGACAAAGAACTGTAAGTAGCAGCGACTACGCTTTTCATTGTTGATATATAATTACTTATAGCCTCTTTTTCATTAGGAAAATAGCGAGTAAAAGTCTCTTCAAACAAATCAAATCCGCTACAAAAATCATAGCAATTACCGCCAATCGAGATTCTATCAAAAACCGTATCTTTATATAGAGAAAACTCAACTTTATCCAACACCTCAAGGTATCTAAAAAGCCTACTTAGAAACTCGCCACTACCCATTGCTCCAAAGTAATGCATTCCAGTTTCAAAACGATATCCTCTTCTACAAAAATTCTGCAGACAGCCACCAACCTCCTTCTCTTTTTCTACCAAAACGACTGCATAGCCAGCCTTTGCCAATAGACACGAAGAGACAAGTCCAGATAAACCACCGCCTACCACAATAATCTTTTTAGGATTGTTCGTAGTAGGCAGCATATAAATAACAACCTTATTTTTACAGGGTAAACTCTTTAGAGCCTATTAGGTGAGCATCTACAAATATATCTACACGATAATCACCTTTTATAAGTGTCTCTGTAACAGTCCAGTATACTACTTGAGAAGTCTCCTGTCCCGAGAATTCAAAATTCTTTTTCGCAGAAAATACTATGTTTTTATTTTCGTAAAGGAATGTATCTGTTGGCTTTACAAAAAGCACCTCATTATTTGGAGTAGTAATGCGGATATAAAGTGTTTTCTCACCCACATTAGCCGTGATATTTTTTGAAATTACAAAAGAAAACTTCAAAATATCCATTTTCGCTACACGCGAAGTTTTTTTTCCTTTCCTCGTCTGTGGTTCTACTACTATATTTCGAGCCTCAAGCTGGGAAGCGAGCATTACCTTCTCTTTAAGTGCAGTATTATGGCTTGCCAAAGTATCGGCTCTCTGCGAAGCCTCTGCATAGCGTTTAGACACAGCTTCGTTTTCTACCCTTAGAGCAGTATTCTCCTTATTCAAAGAGTCTACCTTGGCTATATAAAAGGTAAGAACCTTACGGACAGAAGAGAGTTCATTTTTCAACTCATTGATTCTCTTTATATTTGTAGCCTTTGTAGTACGCAATTCTTCTAATAGGAGTTGTACACGGCGTTGTTCATCGTTAAGTTTTTGCAAAATAGAGTCATTATTTATTTGCAGACTAAAACCCTGAAGGTCGTTTGATAGCGTAACATACTCTTGCTCCAACTGAGATTTATTCTGCTCCATCTGCTCTTTTTCGTAAGAAAATTGGTCGAGTAACTCAGCATTCTCTTGCTTAGCACCTCGCAATTGAAAAAACAGATAGCCTACTGCACCTATCAATAGTGCTGCTACTATAGCAATAATCGCAACTACTTTTTTATTCATTTTACATCAATTTTATATAATTTGGCGGTGCAAAGTTACAAAAAAACGATATTTTCAACAAACTCTTCACCCATTTCTTCATTTATTTTACATATAACTTGATTTTTAAGCATAATAAGATTATGCTTAAGAGCAGCAGAGGATACCCTGATTGTCATCTCTCGATTCTTCATACGAAAGTCGGAAAGATAAGATACAACAGACTTACCAAATACCTTAGGCATTACCTCTGGCATTATCTCGTGTTTGACACGATACAGCCGAAAGGCTTGATACGACTCAGGCGACTGCTTTAGAATAGTCTCCACGGTCTGAATCAGCATTCCTCGCGAAATCCTTTCTGGCGACTTGCGTTGCATATTACCTTTATACTTAAAAACTACTCTAATACAAGACTTACCAATACAGGCAAATGGTCTGAATATCCGCCGTGATACTTCATACCATAATATGTACGCATAGGGCGTTTTACGGCGGAGTTCTTATCATCTTCTAGCAACCAGTCAGGCGAGAATATACGCACAGAAGACTCATCAACACGAGTTTTGCTTGTAGGCTTCATAAGAGAGCCAGATACTATAAGTTGGTCGAGCATATTCCACTGTCCTTGAAAGAAATATGAACCAGATGTGCCTGCATCATGAAACTTATAAGTAAGGTTATACAGTTGTTTTTCCGAATAATTATCGGCTCCTTTAGGCAATGGATTAGCACCCAAAACTTTCAATATCGAATTATTATCTGGCATATCATTAAAGTCGCCTGTAATCAGTATTTTAGCCTCTTGGTGTATATTCAAAACGCTATCTACAGCCCTACGAAGATAGCCGGCTACGGCATCACGGCGTTCAGCACTCTCTAATTCTCCACCTGTACGCGAGGGGAAATGGTTCATAAACAAGTGAAGAGTATCTCCATTGTCCAACTCGCCTGAGGCATATAGAATATCGCGAGTGGTAGATGTAGTATTAGGCAATTTTACCCTTATAGGACGCGAATTTATAAGCTTAAATTCGTCGGGGCGATACAATATAGCCACATCAATACCACGAGCATCTGGCGATTCGTACTGAACTATCTTATAGCCCAGATTTTTCAAACCAGTATTCTTTGTGAGGTCGTCTAAAACATTACGGTTTTCTATCTCGCACAAACCTATCACAGCAGGCGCTTCCCACTGCCCTGCAGCAACTATTACCTTCGATATATTATTCAGCTTAGTTCTATATCTATCGTAGTTCCAGCCACGATACCCACCGGGAAGATACTCCTTATCATTAGTCAGAGTATCATCTTTTGTATCAAAAAGATTCTCTACATTATACTCCATTATCTTTATCTCTTTTTGAGCATAAAGAGTAGAGAGAGAACAGAGCATAAATAATATAAAAACTATTTTCTTCATACACATAAAAAACACTTTGCTCTGCAAAAGTACAAAAAGCAGCGACAAAGTGTAGTTTTTCTAATTAAAAAGTTTATTTATACCTAATAGAGCGTCCCGCTCTAATAGTAGTATTAGCCGTAATGTGATTTAGTTTACACAACTTACCTACAGTAGTACCATATCTCTTTGCTATATGTGAGAGGGTCTCACCCTCACGGATTCTGTGATATTTTTTGCCTGCCACACTATTCTGTTTTTTCAATCTATCAGCCTTAGCTTTATATTTGAAAGTACTTTTAGTAAGGCAATATGTAGAGGCGTGCGCCTCCTCCATTTCATAATCAACTATATGTTTAGTATTGAAAGGATTTCCAAGAAACCGAAATTCAAAATGTAGATGAGGACCTGACGAACGACCTGTAGAGCCTCCTAAACCTATCAACTCTCCAGCTTTTACTACTTGATTAGGCTTAGCAATAGACTTTGATAAATGCCCGTAGAGAGACTCTAAGCCGTTTTCGTGGCGAACTACAATATAATTTCCATAACCACCTCTATCGTATGCTACCAACCTCACTACTCCATCAAATACAGATACAATACTATCGCCTTTCTTTAGTCCAATATCAGTACCATAATGATAACGCCTACCACGAGTGCCAAATTCAGATGTGACATGCTTAGAATTCATCTTCGCTACAGGAAATACAAAGCCACGACAATCGATACTAATAGAATCTGGTATATTGCTTATATCTACGCGATAAGGATTGAGCGACTCATTAGTCCAAGTACCATAAATATCATCAGAAGGAATATAAAAATCTACTTCATCTTCTTCGCCAAACTCATCAATAGAGACTCCTTCGTCATCTACCGTTTTCTTTTCATCTTTTTTCTTAGATGGAGTAGCTCCATAGTTATAAGCTTGCTTCAGCCTCTCGACACTCGACATAGTGCCATTGCTATTACTATTATTTCCGTTACTAACGCCATTAGATGTCTGCCCATACGCTATGCAAACCAAGCACACTGCTATAAAAATCAAACTTAATCTCTTCATCCTTATCTACTTTTTCTTTTTTTTAACACTCAAAAAAAACAAAATTCTCATACGATTCCACATAGATTTTCTTCTTTTTACTCAAAAGTACAACAGAAATATATGAGAACAAATTACACCCTAACCATTGCTTCAAAGGCTATTGAATAGAAGTATTTAATACTATAAACAACAATCAGACTTGCAAATTTACAAAAAACTTTTCATAACACCAAATCATTATCGCCCCCTACTCCTAAAAAAAGAAAAAAGGTCTTGGCTTCTACAAAAAAGCGACAGACCTTTTTCTATCTAAATATGTATATCGTATCAATCCTGCGTTGCTGCCTCAAGTTTTTTAAGCATAGCAAACATAAAGAATGCAGATAGTATACACAAGCCCATAAGCACACTCCAATTTATCCACAATGGAACCTTATTCCAGATAAGCGAAGGTATCGAACTAAGATAATTACCTACGGCAGTAGAAGCAAACCACATACCCATCATCAATCCCTTATATTTAGGAGGCGCCACCTTAGAAACAAACGATATGCCCATAGGCGAAAGCAAAAGTTCTGCAAATGTAAGTACTAAATAGGTGGAAATAAGATATGTAGGCACTACAGGATCAGGTGATACCGCTCCATTAAGGTCGCTTGGTGCAGGTTGCCCTGCCGATGCCAAAATCATAACCACATAGCCTATAGCAGCCACAAGCATTCCAAGACCTATTTTCTTAGGCGCAGAAGGCTCTTTACCGCTTTTAGCCAAAGCGCCAAAAATAGCCATAGAAACAGGTGTGAGAGCCACTACAAAAAATGGATTGAACTGCTGAAACTCCTGAGGAAGTATGTCAATTTCGGGCAACATTCCTTTATAAAGCATATAAGCAACAGCCCAAAGAGCAATAGTTACTACTGCCAGTATACCTTTCGACGAACCCTTTTTAGATTGAAAAATTCCGAAAAGCGTATATATAGAAGCTGCTATAAGAGCGAGTGACCAGATATTGAATCCTACGCGAAGCCATCCTGTTACGCTACTTTGCGTATAATCTCTGGCAAAGAATGTCAGAGAAGAACCATTTTGATGGAAAGCCATCCAAAAGAATATCACCACGGCAAAAACCAAGAAAAGAGCTACCATTCTCTCTTTTGTCTGTTTTGGTGAAAGTTCTACCACATTTTCATTTTGCGCCTTTACTTGTTTAGCGTTTACATCGGCATGCTTAAACCAGCTACGAGTAGCCAAATAAATCAATATAGAAACTACAAGAGATACGCAGGCAACAGCAAACCCTAGATTGTAGGCTACAGAGAGTTGCGAAATATAGTTCTGGCAAAAACCTTGAAGTCCATCGGCTGTAGTACCTGTCATTGCTGCAGCCAACTCCTGAAGCTTATTTAGGTTTTCTCCACTGATATTGCCATCGAGATATTGGTGAGCTAAAGCAGGAATATCGGCTTTATATACCAAGCCTGATTTTGCTAAAAATTTATTGGTAATAGCAGTAGCTGCAGTAGGAGCAAACATAGAGCCTATATTTATAGCCATATAAAAAAGGCTAAAAGCCGAATCTCTACGAGTAGAGTATTTAGGGTCGTCGTAAAGATTACCTACCATTACCTGTAAATTCCCCTTAAATAGACCTGTACCAACAGCAATAAGTAGCAACGCTCCTATCATCATTGCTATACCAAGTCCATTAGCCGCAGTAGGAATTGCCAAACAAACATATCCTAAAAACATTATCAATACGCCAGATACTACGCACTTGCCATAGCCGATTTTATCAGCCAACCAACCGCCTAATACAGGCATAAAGTATACTGCTGCCAGAAAAATAGCATAAAACTGTCCTGCAGTAGCAGCAGAGAATCCAAACTTAGCTTGCAAGAAAAGCAGGAATATAGCAAGCATTGTATAATAGCCAAAACGCTCACCAGTATTGGCAAGCGCTAAGGCAAAGAGTCCTTTGGGTTGTCCCTTAAACATAACCTTTTATTTTATATAAACTTTTAATTCTTTATTTTGCTACTCTCTCAAGCCAGCTTACCATTGCATACATAGCAATCATAGAGATAGCACAAACTACTACAAAAACTCCCCAAGTAACAGAGATAGATATGCTTTTGTACATTACTGCACCGAGTATAAGAGAGAAGTTACCCACAGCAGTAGCTCCGAGCCAGCAACCTTGCATCAATCCCTGAAGGTGAGTTGGTGCTACTTTAGACACAAAAGACAATCCTAGCGGAGAGATAAACAATTCAGCCACAGTAAGAATAAAATATGTAGCGAAAAGCAACCAAGGAGTTACACGCATAGCATCTGGCATTCCTCCCATTTCCTGTACTTCAGAAAGTTTTGGCAGACCAAGCGAACCAATAGCCATTACCACAAACCCTAAGGCAGCAATACCCATACCTATAGCAATCTTTTTAGGAGTAGAAGGCTCTTTACCCCTCTTACCTAAAGCAGCAAAAATAGCCATAATTACAGGAGTAAGGAATACTACGATAAATGGATTGATGGACTGAAATATCTCAGCAGAAAGTTGTATATTTCCTATTTTCAATAGAGTATAATCCTTTGCAAACATTGTAAGAGTAAGACCATTTTGGTGGAATGAAAACCAGAAGAATATCACTATCGCAAACACAGCAAAAAGTGCCATAATGCGTTGTTTTATCTCCTTTGCATCTTGCTTTATCTCCTCTCTAGAGATAGTAGGCTTAGCCTCGTTAGTTTCTACTTTTTTAGTAGCTGGATTTGGAAGTATCTTTTTATAAGCCAAGAATATAGCCAAAGATATCATCATAGCAAATATCGCTACTCCGAAAGCGTAATGGAAGCCTGTATTAAATGCGTTCAAATAGTTCTCTGCAAACACTCCTAAATCTGTAGGCGATACTCCTTGAGAAACCTCTGTAGCCAACTCCATAAAGCGACCTTGAGCTACATCAGCACTCATCGACATACCGTCGTGTCCGAGATACTGGTGACACAACCCAGGAAGATCTGGATTATATCCAAAGCCTTGAAGTTCTACAAATTTATTTCTTACAAAAGTAGCCATAAAAGGAGCGAACATACCTCCGATATTGATAAACATATAGAAAATTTGGAAACCCGAATCACGCTTATCAGCATACTGTGGATTGTCGTATAATTGTCCTACAAGAGCCTGAAGATTTCCCTTAAACAGACCGTTTCCAAATGCAATTACAAGCAATGCAGCCAAAGCGATATACTTAGTAGTAATCAGCGAAGGCATAGCCATAAGCAAATAACCAAACGACATTACCAGCAGACCTGCAATAATAGTGCCTTTATAGTTTTTGATACGGTCGGCTATAAGACCTCCTACGAGGGCGAGAATATAGATAGCTCCGTAGAAGATAGAATAGAGACCTCCAGCGCCAGTCTCATCAAGGTTAAATTTCGCCATCAAGAAAAGAGTCAAGATAGCCATCATGGTGTAGAAACCAAATCTCTCACCAAGATTTGCCAATGCGGCAGGAATTAATCCCTTTGGTTGATTCTTAAACATAATACTTTTTCGTGTTAATTTTATAAATGTTTTTAATAATAATCACTCTTTTGAACGCAAATAATTGACGAGCGTATTAGAGTAGTTTTGAAGTATCTTTTCCTTACAAAATTCATAATCTACGCTCGGCAAATCTATCCTTGATATTTGCGTGTCAATATATTTTGCAAAGTTAACTTTTTCTTGCGAATTATAAAAGTTTTCAAAGCGATTTTCGCCATATAACATATCCAAAGCCATATAGTTTGTCTTAAAAATCTTATAAGACGAATGAATTTGTCTATCAATAATAACTGCTACTTGCTCTACTTCCTGCGTACGAGGCAATCCCATAGAGGCAATTCTATCTAACTCTGAATTTATAGGTTGTGTGATTTGGAAATGTATCTCCGATGCAAATCCCATAAGCCCTGTCTGCATACTCACCACATCGTCTGCCTTAGACTTCTTGAAGTCCGCATTGTCTCGCCTTTGCTGAAACTCTTTGGCTTTCAAATAGTCACAAGGATCATATTCGTAGGATATAGAGACAGGAGTGATATTTAAACTCTTTAGATTTTCTAAAAAACTACCATTACCCTTCAGTGCAAGCATCTTCAGAAGTGATGGCTGAGTACAATCGTTAGAGTCTTTTGCCCTACCCTCTCGATGAGCAAGCCATATAGAAGCCTTTTTCTCTTTTATCGTATAATTAATGTATTCAGAAAGCTCTACCAAAGACTTCATCTGCTCAGCTTTCGGCAGATTGCGTTTTACTACAAAACTCTTGTTAAGCTTCATCAACGATAATATCCAAGGAGCAGCAGCCAGATTACTACCAATACCTATCTCAGAAGTAGGAAAACCTCCTTTTACTAAGGAATACTGGAAGAATGCAGGATCGGAGATTATATCGCGATGATTGGAGAGATAGACTGCACTTTCCGACAAATTATCCTGCCCACCATATGTTACCTGCGAATGTTTTCTTTTTAGCAAAATATCAAGCAAAGGATAAGTAGTATTTACAATAAAATCGTTTAATGTCCGAAATCTATTTCTTTTCTGTTGCAAATTTCTCAAAATATCGTTACCGAAAATCCTATCAACCATACCGACCAATTCTGTCTGAGCAAGCAGTTGGTCTATCTCATACTGGAATTCAGTATCTCTGAAAGGACGAATGTCTAAAAACCTATCTTCCATAGAAAATTGTTAGAAATAATCAATAATTCTTCAAAATTAGTGATATTTTCGCAAACTACCACAGACGAAATAAAAAAGTCGCTAAAACTCCAAAGAATTTTAGCGACATATACAAACAAATATAACTCTTTTAGCAATTACTCTTGATTCAATGTAACGCGTTTGAATTCAGTACAGTTGATATTAGCCTTTTTCAAAACATCTTTTACCAACTCCTTGTTTTCTGACATTACATAAACTTGCTCTACCAAGGTAGACTCCTTAAGGAACTTTTGCAAGCGACCTTGAGCTATCATCTCTACCTTCTTTTCGTTTATATTTTTAGCAGCCTCTTCCGCTACAGTTTTGCGTATTTCGCGTGCTTGCTCTGCTTGCTCTGGAGTAATCCAACCCTTTGCCATATTAGACTCAATATGGTCATCAGAATCCACATGTGCAGGATTGATACCTGCCTTGCGAATAGCATTTTCTACGGCTTTATTTACCTCATCTTGCTTAGTCTTTTCTATAGCTACCTGAAGTTCACGGTCTTTGATTTCAGCAGCTACATGGTCTGCATCCAAAGCTATTGGCGACATAGCAGCGACCTGCATTGCTACGCCGTGTACTATCTCTTGCTCCGCAGAAGCCTCAGCAAAAGCCACGATAGTAGAAAGTTTATTACCAAGGTGGTTATAAGCATCTACTTTTGGGGCATTAAGGAATACATAGTCAGAGAGTTCCATCTTCTCACCTGTAACACCCGAACGCTCAGTAACAGTATCCTCTACTGTCAAATCATTGATTTTTAGAGCCTTCAACTCTTCGAGCGAAGCAGGCTTTTTAGCAATTGCAAGGTCGAGGATAGCCTTTACCATATTTACGAAATCTTCGTTTTTAGCCACAAAGTCTGTCTCGCACTTTACAGCTACTATTGCTGCGAAATCTCCCTCCGACTTAGCCAAAACACAACCCTCAGAAGCCTCTCTATCAGAGCGTTTTGCGGCTATAGCCTGACCGCGTTTGCGGATAAGCTCTATCGCTTTTTCCATATCGCCTTGAGCTTCATTCAAAGCGTTCTTACAATCCATCATACCTGCACCTGTCATAGTGCGAAGTTTCTGTATATCTGCTATTGTTACTGCCATTTTTCTTTCCTTTATTGATTTTATGTTTAAAAATTCAAATTTAATTTCAAAAAAGCGTGCTTCAACACATTTTATTGTGCTGAGCAACGCTTACAGTGTTTATTATTTTTTCCTAACCTAAAAACTATCTATAGTCTTAAGCCTCTTGATTTTCAGCATTGCCTTCAGCCTTGCGAGCCCTGCGAGCACGCATTCTTCTTTCTGGCTTAGCCTCCCCCTCTACTGTCATAGGAGTCTCTTCGGCTGTCTTATCCATTTTACGCTCTTGACAACCCTCTTTGATAGCATCAACCATAATGTTCAACACTATTTCAACTGCCTTTGTAGCATCATCGTTGCAAGGGATTACAAAATCGATATTTGTAGGGTCAGAGTTTGTATCTACGATACCAAACACTGGTATGCCAAGTTTTTTAGCCTCAGCCACAGCTATATGCTCTTTCATCACATCTACTACAAATACAGCCGCTGGAAGTCTTGACATATCAGAGATAGAACCAAGATTCAATTCGAGTTTTTCACGCACACGACGGATTTGCAATTTCTCGCGTTTAGAGAGAGTATCCAAAGTACCGTCCGTAGACATCTTGTCTATAGAATCCATCTTTTTTACAGCCTTACGGATAGTCTGGAAGTTTGTAAGCATACCGCCAGCCCAACGCTCTGTAATATATGGCATACCTGCCTCTGTAGCCTTATCAGCTACAATCTGCTTTGCCTGCTTTTTTGTAGCAACAAAAAGGATTTTTTTATCAGACTTAGCAATCTGGCGAATAGCACGAGCTGCCTCGTCTATCTTAGCCACAGTTTTGTGCAGGTCGATAATATGAACTCCATTACGCTCCATAAAGATATAAGGAGCCATTGCAGGATTCCATTTTCTTTTCATGTGCCCGAAATGAGCACCAGCTTCTAATAACTCTTCGAAGTTTGTTTGACGCATTTTTTTAAATTTGTTTTATGTTTACATTCCTTTTAGCAGTGCCAACCTGCGAGTAGTCCGAAGCATTGCAAACCGTCAGAATCCCACAGATTTAGATACTAAACATTATCTGAAAAATTTCGAACTGCAAAGGTACGATTTTTTTTCGGTTTGACAAAATAAAATTTTTCTTTGCCATTTCAAAAAAAAGTATTACCTTTGCAGTCCTATTTCGCTTATGGCGAATTTTGAAGGATTGTCTTCGTAGCTCAGTTGGTAGAGCAACTGACTCTTAATCAGTGGGTCCAGGGTTCGAGTCCCTGCGAGGACACAATTTTTATTAAAAACACAAAAAATTTAGAGGAGAGATTTGTATGCTTGCAACCTCGATAAAAAATGCTAAAAACCTTTCGTTTTTTACCGTAAATATAGCACAGCGTTCGTAATCTTCCTTTATACTAAGAAATAAAGGAGTTTTTTTTATGTATTTATTCACATCAGAGTCCGTATCGAGCGGGCACCCAGATAAAGTAGCCGACCAGATTTCTGACGCTATACTTGACGAATTTCTACGACAAGACCCAGAGGCTAAGGTAGCCTGCGAGACATTCGTTACTACAGGACAAGTAATAGTAGGAGGCGAAGTAAATTCAGAGAAAGCCTATGTAAACATACAAGAGGTAGCCCGAAGGGTAATCACAGAGATAGGTTACAACAAATCAGACTATATGTTCGACGGGAATTCGTGTGGCGTATTGTCTGCTATCCACGAACAGTCTGCCGACATCAACCGCGGTATAGATAGAGAATGCCGAGAGGAGCAAGGAGCAGGCGACCAAGGAATGATGTTTGGATACGCTACGGCAGAAACTACAGACTATATACCGCTTTCGCTAAGTATCGCTCACCAACTGCTATATGAATTAGAAAAGATAAGGAGAGAGGCAGAAGTAATGCAATACCTCAGACCCGACGCCAAATCGCAAGTAACCGTAGAGTACAACGACAAAGGCGAAGCACAGAGGATACACACAATAGTAGTATCTACCCAGCATGACGAGTTCTCAGATAGCGACGAAGATATGCTTGCAAAAATTTTCAGCGATGTACGAGATATACTAATACCTAGAGTAGTGGCTAAAAATGAGTATTTGAGAAAATATTTCGACGATAAGTTGATACTACATGTAAACCCTACTGGCAAATTCGTAATAGGCGGACCTCACGGCGACACTGGATTGACTGGACGAAAGATAATAGTAGACACTTACGGCGGCAAAGGTGCCCACGGAGGAGGTGCATTCAGTGGCAAAGACCCATCGAAGGTAGATAGAAGCGCCGCCTACGCTGCTCGCCATATTGCCAAAAATTTGGTAGCGGCTGGAGTAGCAGACGAGATATTGATACAAGTATCCTACGCTATAGGCATAGCCAAGCCAGTAAGCTTATTTGTCAATACATACGGCAAAGGGAATATAGGGCTAAGCGACCAAGAGATAGCAAACAGAATAGAGGAGATGTTTGACCTCCGTCCGTATGCTATAGAGCAGAGGCTAAAGCTCAGAAACCCGATATACCAGCGGACTGCCAGCTATGGACACTTCGGACGCAACTACTTCGAGCAGGACGGTCTGGAGTACTTTACTTGGGAGAGACTCGATATGGTAGATAAGATAAAAGAAGAGTTTGGTATATAAATAAAAAAGCCTCTAAAAAAAAGAGGCTTTTTTATTCATTATTAATGAATCTACACTTCTACAATATCGCTTATCTTGCAATTTTCCACGTTTATTATTGCTGTAGACCACGACATACCAACGCCAAAGGCGGATAAAAGAAGCGTTTTCTTTTCTTTTAATTTATCTTTCAACTCACTTACAATGGTTAATGGAACCGACACAGAAGATGTATTACCATACTTAGCAATGGTAAAAGGTATTTTGTTTGTATCCAATTTCATTTTTTTTGCCATATAGTCATTAATAAACTTATTTGCTTGATGAAATATAAAATAGTCTACATTATTCTTTTCAATATCATAATACTTCAACGTTTCACTAATATCTTTAGGAACCTCCTTTACGACAAAAGACATCACATCAGCCCCTTTCATCCACGCCTGTTCATCGCTGCGGATATTTCCATATTCATCCACAACCTTTTCCTTAAGTGTTTCTGATGAACTCATGTGCCTATATCCGCCACCCTTTATCATAATCAAATCTGCAAGTGAACCATCTGAATTGAGGGAAAATACACTCTTGCCAAATTTTTCATCTCTTTCTATAAGGGCAGCAATGCCTGCGTCGCCAAAAATAAAAGCACAACGCCTGTCTTTTTGAGAATAAACTTTTGATCGTGTTTCACCATTTAGAATGATGGCTTTTCTTATGCTTTCATTTCCTTGCATTATTCCATAAGCAATAGACAATGCATAGGCAAAGCCAGCGCAACCTAAAGACATATCAAAAGCCATGCATTTCTTCGACAATCCCAATCTATGTTGAAGTAAAAATGAATTCCCAGGCATCCGATAATCAGGTGTTTGCGATAAAAAGATAAGCAAATCTATTTCTTCCCTGTCTATATTGTTATCAGCAAACAATTTTTCTGCTGCCGCAAAGCATAAATCAGAAGAGCAAGTGTTTTCATCGGCAAACCGTCTCTCAAAAATGCCAATTTTATCGACAACTTCTTTTATTTCCTTTTCAGGCCAATGAGTTGAATAATGATAATTGTCAACAATTCTTTTCGGTACGGCACCCGCCATGGCAGTGATGCCTAAATATTTAAATTGTAAAAAAGCCATACATATGTATATATAATTATTTTTCCCACAAATCGTATGGAAAACTTTCCATCAACCCCTGCTGCAGTTTAGATAAATCGGGCAAGGGCAGTGGCTCCATTTCCAATGCATCTTCCAAGGATTCTGAAAAATGCACATTGTAACGCCCGGTACTCGCATAATAATCCTCAAACTTAAAAGTCTTTGGCAGTGTTTTGAAATAAACAGCAGGAACACCATACGCCTGTGCGAGAATAATACCATGCAAACTACTTGTGATTACCTTTTTGCTAGAACAAATCATATCAATCACCTGCTTGTAATCATCCGTATTCATCGATAACATAGGATATTGGGGATACTTTTCTCTTATCTCCTTTTCCGCCAAAAATTGTGGAATCACCAGTATGTCATGCTTCTTCTCAAAAGATGCAGGTCTATAAATCAATGGCATCAAAATTGCCGGATCGCCATAAATTTCAGGGCAACGATGTCTATACCGAATCAATTTTTGTCGAGTAAGAGGACCTCTAACGGCACGGATATCTAACCTACGAAAAATACGTCTATGCAGAATTCTACCAATCAACGATTGCGTGTCAGTACCAACACTATTCCCAATTCCACTTCCCCAGATAACAGCATTTTGAAAAGAGGAAAAAACATTACTACCAATTGTATTCAGAAAATAGGTCTTGCGAGTCTCTTGGTCTGCTTTTAAACCCTTTTTTGCCAACATCCAATCGACCACAACAAAGGAAAGGTTATCTCCAAGATTGGCACCAACATTATTATAGAGACAATAATCATACCACCGTTCAGGATGATATTCAAACTGATTCACACGGTGCTTCTTGGCTTTGATGTCAGGATAAACCGCCACATGTTGATTACTTCTCATCCAGTAATATATACACCTGATGTTTCTTATTATTTTGTTACACATAATAGACATCATACAATTACTTTAAGCAACGACCACCGTCAATAACCAACTCAGAGCCTGTAACCCACGCACTCGCATCGCTCAACAAGTAAACGACAGCATAAGCCACATCCGATGGCACTCCATAGCGACCCAAAGGATATAGATTAAGGTCATTGGCTTTATCTTCGTCTGTATAGGTACCGCCATTAATCAGTCTGGTTTCCACCATGCCTGGCAATACAGCATTGGCACGGATGCCTTTCACAGCCAATTCAATGGCGCAAGTTCGCATATAAGCCAATAAAGCGGCTTTTGAGGAAGCATACACAGACAAGCCATATGCCGTCATTTTCGAAGAAATGGACGATGTAAACACAATAGAAGAGCCTTTGCCAAGTTTCTTCTTTTTAAGGAGCATCTTGGTAAGCAAAGCCACCCCGAAAAGATTGGTTTTATAAACCGCCTCTAAATCTTCAAACTTAATAAATTGTATAGGTTTGTTATTGCCACGCCCGGCATTATTAACCAGCCCATTCAACGATGGACATTTATCTATAAGTTTCTCTATATCTTCTTGAACATCAAGGTCTGCTACAATTTGAGTGTGCCCTTCCCCTTCTAATTGAGCGAATGTTTCTTGCAGTCTTTCAGCATTTCTGCCTGTAACAACAACTCTCGCCCCCATCTTAGAACACTCTATTGCTGTTGCTCTTCCTATACCGGATGAAGCACCCGTTATCAAAATGGTTTTATCTTGTAAAGAAAAAGGATTATACATAATTATATAGTTTGCATTTCTGAAACAACAACACCTTCGGTCTCAAAATATACTGCTCCCCAAGATAGGCCCGTGCCAAAACCACATGCCAAGATACGAAGAGGCTTAGACTTCAAGTCGTCACTACACTCAGTAATCATTGCCATTGGAATACTTGCACTTGTGGTATTGCCATAATCTTTCAAACCATTGGGAACTTTTTCAAAAGGGACCTTGCAACGTTTAGCCACATTCTCCACGATGAGTTTATTGGCCTGATGCAATACTAATTTGTCAATATTTTCTATTTCTATAGAATGCTCTTGACATAATTTCTTTATTGCCTTAGGAACCTTTGTAATGGCAAACGCAAAGACATCCATGCCGTCCATTTTGCTATCACCTTCTACGAAAGAAATCTTTCCAGCTTTTAGGTCTAACAAATAGCGCAGCCTATCTACAGTAATAGGTTTCCGCATTCCGCCATCTTCGCTTATCAACGCTCTACCTTCTTTTCCCAAAGATCCCATATTAAATAAGAATGGCTTGGCTTCAGGAGAATATTCCAATGCGGTAACAGTTACCGCATCTCCAAATAAAGGATAACTTTCTCTATTTGATAGACTCTGCCAAGGAGAAACAGTATCACCTACTATGAGCAAGCATCTCTTTATGCTACCCGTCTGCATCATCGAACATACAGAAGCCAACGAAGCCACCCACCCTGTGCAACCATGATAAAAATCCAAGCAGAATACATCTTGTGGCAAATCGAGATTTTCGTGGATGATAAAAGAGTTCGGTTGGTTCTTATAATCTGGGGTTTGTGTACAAAAAGCCACCAAATCTAACGATTCCTTATCCCAATTTAGGTCTTCCAACAGTTTAATTGCTGCTTTAGTTCCTAAATCGGTTGCTGTTATTTCACCGGAGTACCTTGGCACAATATGCCTGCGTTCAATACCAATTGCCTTTATCACCTGTTCAGCCTCTCCATACAAATAAAATGGAAGTCCACTATTTTCCTCCACTTGTTCTGGCACACAGGCTGCAAGTCCTCGTATAACGACATTCTTTGTTTCAATAAATGACATTATAGTTTGCTTTTTACAACATTAAACAAATCTTCCACAGTTACTGCATTTCTAATATCATCGCCTTTGAGCGTCACATCATACTCCTCGTCTACCATAGCGATAAGCGAAAGACCTATAAGAGAAGAATACTCCTCAAGGTCATGAAAAGCAGTGGTAGAAGTAATTTCCTTTGGGTCAGTTTCATCAAACTGCTCTGCAAACAGAGCTACAAATTCTTCAAGCATTTTCATACTTTTTACTAAAATTAATTATTTATTTTTAAGTTATTTTCTTAATTGCTTGGCAATTTGGGCTATTCTACGAAGAATAATTGAGGGATTATAATCACCTTTTTGCAGATGTTCGAGATACTCTTCTCTGAGAATAGCGTAGTTGCAAATATCATGGTATGAACCATTCTTATATATTGATTGTCGTTCAATTCCTTCTAATCGCCAATAATTTGCTTCCAATTGCGCTCTCGAAAGAATATGAGTACTGAGGCAACCCGCTGTTACCCTATTCATATTTAATTCATCGATGATGTATGAGAAAGCAAGATTACCCGCCTCCATATACGCATCTCCATCACGATAGCGCTTGTCGCCAATCATAATTCCACTACAATAGCACTTCCGATTTAATAAATCAATGTTGGAAATCGAGTACCATCCTATCATCTCGTCTGTTTCAATTGTACAGATAGCTAGATAGATCTCGGATCTATTGTTGGTTGACTTTGATAACACCCATTGTTTCTCTATCTCCTTGGAGACAAATCTAATGGGTCCAGAAGTGGATTTTTGCAATTCAGGGTCGTTGTGCCACAGATACGTCTTTTCATAATCTTCGGGTTCAAACAGCCTTAGGTATATACACTCTCCCTTTATCATAATCTATATTCTTATTAAATCAATAACTCTTTGTATATCTTGCACTTCGTTTCGTTGGTCTATCGGCAAAGGCAAAAGCTTTTCAGCCAATTCAAATTCATTCTCAAAACCCAACTTAGATAGCACATTAGGCCAATACTTGGCAACAAAAACACGATTGTTGATCAACTTTTCCCGAAGATTTTCATCATCAAAAAGATACGGATAAACCATCGGAACATCTTCATCCGACAAATCCAAATGGAGCTTGTTGCTTCCTTTCAAACACTTATGCAAATAGTTGAAGTTATCCATCCTTTTCTGTCGGCAAGAATTATAATCAACCGAACACAGCACTTGCTCCGTCAGATTTGACATCCTCCGTATAGGATTATTATCCAAAGACCCATCATTTTTCTGAAAATCCTGATAGCCAAACTCCGCACCGATGTCAGCACGCTTCAGAAGATGAGACATGCGCTCAAACGACTGGTCTTGTTCAAATTCGTCATCAATCCTTGCATCCGTGTAGAGATAGGCACCATCTGCAACACCGAAGAATTTCCTGGCAGAATAAAATGTGTCCACGCCTTTTAATGGTTTGGAGTAAAAAGCCTGAGCATTATCCACAATCAATCTATCTCCATATTGGGTAGCCAACTTTTGTACGCATTTTTGCTTTATTCCAAAGTAATTCGTGTAGAGGAACGCTGCGCCTTCTTCTAATGACACTTGATATGTTGGCTCCAAATCAAATCCAATAGGATAAAACTCAAAATCTATATTAAGCTTCTTAATGGGTTCAAGCATCACATGGCAAGTGTAGTAAGGAATATACACCTTGGTATAAGCCTTAGCGCGAAGAACATACTCAAAGCAATTGCGCGCAGTATTCAACTTAATCGCATCTTTGTGAAAATTCTCTCCTTTCAGCGACTCTAAACCAAAATAGCCACCTATAGACTTCATATCAACATTCAATTAACTATTAACAGATTGGTTTTGTAACATACCATCCATTTCTTCCAATAAATAGGTATCAACAATAATGTTCCGAGAGAAATTATTTTCTTTTGCTTTCAAGCATAAAGGCAATTGCCCTGTGGAAGCACCTATTATT
>R18__coassemble_1498_pt1 | contig 27387 bp, 17 predicted proteins | sample R18__metabat2_low_PE_054 | metagenome-assembled genome bin R18
AGTTGTAACATTCGTTGCAGGTAAAGTGGTTACCACTGCTGGGTCGATTTCTACATTTTTAAGCACAATACTATCTATATGCAAATCATTATCTGCATTAGATGTGATAGATTCAGCATAGAAACCAATTCTGATAGTCTGCCCTGCATACTGTGACAGATTGATAGTAACATTAGTAGATGTGTTTGGAATATCATTCAAAGTATAAATTCCGGAACCATCATTTGCCCAAATAGTAGCATTCTCTTGAAGCCATGTATTTCCTCCATTTGTAGCTATAGCTACTATAAACCTATCGTCTGTACCAGTTGCATCTGCAGGCAAACTTTGATTGTATTTAGTAAATGCCACATTAAATGACAACTCTAAATTACTCAAACTATCAGGCAGGTATATAGATGGTGTCATTATCCAATCTTTGCGAGAAGAGCCCCATACATTTATCTTCACATGCTTAGAGGCAATACCATTACCTGAAGAGTTACTTGCCCAAGAAGTAGATGTGTTAGCAGGTTGTGAACCAGCAAATAGGTCATCTGCCTTAATACTCCAGCGTTCCCAACAGTTACTTGGAGGGAATACTCCATCAAATGTCTCTACAAATGGTAATGACTCTGCTCCACAAAGAGTAGTGAAAGAGATTGGCTCTGACATACCACTTATATCGGTAAGAGAACACAATGCACTAACTTTTACTTGGTATGTGGTAGTAGGCATAAGACCATAAATAGTAGCAGCAGGAGCATTAGATACAGATATACTATCCCAGACAGTTGCAGAATTTTCTTTATAATAAAGCATCCATTCTGTCTCTGAGCCACCTGCAGTCCAAGAAACATCAACACTTTCAGCAGTCAAAGACGCTTCGTCTATTACCAAATCGGTAGGACGAGGACAAGTAGGCATTACATGGACATCAATATCATCTACATAGAATGAAGGATAGCCATTTCCTAAAATACCTTTTAGTACAATATACTTGTGGTCTGAAGGTATGCCAGTAAGACTTACATCAAAACGAACAAATTCCCCTATCTCCGTAGGAATAATAGTATCTACTGTGATATAGCTATTTTCGTCGGAGAGGTCTGACATAGTACCCAACTCTAAAGTACCTGCATAAGAGCCATAATCGTTATATCTAACGCGAAGCGACACTTCTGCTGTATTCAAGGCAGCTATCTCTGGCAATGCTACAATTTGAGTAGGCACAGTAGATGACAGATAGAAATACATACTATATGTACCTGCATATTTATACGAAGACGATAGATATGGATACTGGGTAGAACTTGTAGTCTCTGGAGTAAGGCGTGTCCAGCAATATGCGTTATCAGCGTCATCTTCATTTCTACTTGTAAAAATCTCTGTGTATGGCAAAGTATATACTCCACACAATGTACGGAATTGATAATAACTAGCCCACTCACTGTACTCATCTGTACCACATACTGTTCTTACCCATACTCTATAAGAAGTATTTGGCTGCAATCCACTTATCTCTACGCTATCGGAAGTTATAGATATAGGTGAAGCCGTAGAGTCTGGCATATCTGCTGAAGCAGAAGCCTCTTCTATTACATACTGCCAAGTATTTTGTGTTGTAGCAGAAGGTTCAAACTTCAATATAGCACTATTGTCAGTAATACCTTTAACTCTTACATTAGCTGGACGCAAGCAAGAAGGCAAATCAAGTAGTTCTACATCGTCGAGCCAGAACCAATAACTTGTACTTTGACTCACAGTAGCTCCGTCTATAGTCACATCACCATAACGGAATGCAATATAACGATTTGAACCATTGTCCTCAATAAGTCCTGCAAATATCACTTCGTGAGATATAAGTTGCTTATAGCTTCCATTATTATCAAATGTATATACAGGAACAAATGTAGAAGCATCGTCAGGATCGCTCATTACACCTACTTGCAACATACCACACGAAGAACTTTCTTCTGATATCTTGAAACGAAGCATCAAAGAGTCTAACGGCATACCAGCCATAGGCATTATAGCATACTGCGGTTGAGAGCCACTAAATCTGATAGACTGTGTAGGCACTCCGTAAGTTGTACTAGCACTAACTACTTGAGGATATGTAGCAGAAGTAGTATTTTTCGACCAACAGTCTGGCAATTTGCCTAGTCCTGGCGTTACACTATCAAAGTTCTCAAAATATCCTATAGACTGCGATAAAGCATCACACTTTGTGGTAAAAGTAATAGGAGTGTATGACCATTCACTATACTCACCTGCGCTACATACAGTTCTTACCCATACCTGATAAGAGGTATTTGACATCAATTGGTCTATAGTAATAGAAGTAGTAGAGAATGCTACAGGTGCAGATGTAATCGCCGCAGGGTCTGTTACTGTAATATCATCAGTAATCACATATTCAAAATTAGTATCTTCTGAATTTAATGGATTGATATTTATTTCTGCAGTATTATTAGATACAGAACCTACAGTTACAGAGCTAGGAGCAGCACAATCAGCAACTGTATCTACTATTACATTATCAATCCAATAGTACCATGCTGTAGATTGGACTACATCGTCTACATCTCCATATCGGAATGCGATATAACGATTATCGCCATTATCCACTATATCGCCAAACGATACAATCTTGTGGTTCATTACCTTATAAGTATTATCTCTATAGTTTGCTACAGGCACAAATGTGCTTGCATCTGCAGGATTGCTCATCACTCCTACTTGGAATATACCACACAGAGTGCCTTCTGTAACGAGGTCAAACGACAGTTGCATTTCACTTATAGGTCTATTTACTCTTGGAGCAACAAGTATCTGTGGCGTAGTACCTTGGAACTTCATTGATGGAGTAGAAAGACCATTAGAAGATGATGCAGTTACTACAGATGGATAAGTAGCCTGCGTAGTTATCTTAGTCCAACACTCTGGTATAGTTTCTATAGTAGTAGCATCAAAATTTTCATTAATAGTACTAAAGACACCACAATCTGTAGACATTACCACCTCTTCAGAATAAGGGCTTTCGTCTGATGTTCCACAAACAGCCTTTACTCTAAATGTATACTCAGTAGAAGGCTCAAGACCACTTATAGTATATGGATTAGAATTAGCATTGTATACTATCCAAGAGTCATTGCTATCTTTACGCTCTACTATCCAAGAAGTTTCGCTATTTAGAGCGTTCCAACCGATAGTAACAGTAGTATCTGTACCTCTCTCCTTATGTACATTTTCTACAGGCAGACAGTTTGGTATGCTCTCTACGGTAATGTTATCAATAACAACAGAACCCTCGTATGTATTTATTTTAACCAAAGAAAATACAATATATCTATAGCCAGCAGGAACATCTGACAATCTTACAGTATGCTTCTCGAAACTTGCAGTAAGTGGAATGCTATCTTGAACTACATATTGAGAAGAATCATTTGCAACATCATCTCTTACAGATATCCTTAGGAAACAGTTTGCTGTACTTGAAGTGCGTTTTACATAGAAATGCATCCAAGAAGAACTTAACTCATCTGCTATCTCTGGCAAGCTAAATGCCTGTAGTGTATTTGTATCATAATAACCAAGTGACATTTTTATAGAACCATCATCGTGGTTTCCTTCACTAATATTAGTAGGATATGAAGAAGTACTTCCCTCCAACGCCCACATACAACTAATACCTGCCTGAGATATAGTATCGTCTGTAGTGAAATTGAATTGAGCAGGCAGATTTATAGCGCCACAAGAGGTATAACCAGAGCTATTCTCAGTCCAGTCGCTAACATCATTATTAGCAGAGTCGCAAATCTCACGAATACGAACAGTATAATATCTACCGAAGAGCAATCCACTAAGGGTATATTCTGTAACATCATTTACTATAACAGATGTGCCATTGCCTGTAGATTGATATGGACGATAATTGATTTCGTAAGTATGATTTGTTGCACTTGTATTGCCACTATTCCAATACAAATTCAATACACCAGCTTGTACAGTATCTCCTACTACTTGGAAATTCTGTGGATCGATACAAGTAGGAATAGGATGTACATCGATATTGTCTATATAGATATAAGGGTTACCCGTCAAACGCTCCATCTTGAAAGCTAAGTATCTATACTCATCGGGGAGAGATGACAATTGAACCTTAAATCTTTCCCACTCTCCACCTTCATTATTTTGAATAGTAGTAATAGGATAGAATGAAGAAGAGTCTGTAATATCTGTCATTGCTCCAAGTATAAGGTTGTAGGTAGCAGTAGTGCTTGTAGTCTTTTTTACCCAGAAACTTATCTCACTACCGCTTAGAGGAGCATTAAATTGAGGAGTTGCTACTAAAGTATTTCCTATAATAGAAGAACTATAGAAATACAAACCATTACCTATACCATCTTGATTACCCGTAGAGGCTGTGTATACATAAGGATATGCAGTAGATGCACCTCCCGGCATTACTCGAGTCCAACATAATGGAAGTTTATCATCTACACTCTCCTCGAATGTATCGCTCCATGATAATGGATCTACAGCATCACACATCGTACGCAAAGATAAAACATCTTCCGACCATAAACTATAGTCACCACCACCACAATCAGCCTTTACTCTTACATAATACAAAGTAGAGGGTTGCAATCCAGACAGCGTAGCAGAAGTAATAGTAGATACTACACTATCAGCAGTGCTAAAGTTGCTTAATGTATCATACTGAACTACCCATTGCTGAGAAGCATCAGGTTGCTGCCAACTAATCTCTGCAGAATTTTGTTGAATACTTATAACCTGCAAACTATTAGGAGTACGACAAGAAGGAAGTGCATGAACATCTACATTGTCAATATAAATACTTGTAGCTGAAGAAGAATAATCTAACCTAAAGGCAATATATCTATGGGTATCTGGCACATCTACCAAATCAACTGTATATTTCTTCCAATTCGTAGTTCCATCTGAAGCACCTAAATAAGCAAGAGGAATAAATGTAGTAGTATCAAGCATATCTGCCATTACACCTACCCACGAATTAGGTTCAGCAGTAGTAGACGATTTTTTGACATAAAATGTAAGTTGGCTACCACTAAGCGAACTGCTAAACATAGGAGACGCTATTATATTTATTGGATAGCTAGCTGAAGTATACATATATAAAGCACCGCCTAAATCATCTTGATTTTGGTTAGTACTTACATAAGGATATACAGTAGTAGTAGATGATTCATAGGCTATAGTGCGCGTCCAGCAGTTTGGTTTTTTATTGTCAAATAAGAAATCGGCAAAATGCTCCTGAAAGTTTAGAGGATCTACATCCGCACACTCAGTAGTAAAGTTTGCATTTGTCCACTGACTATAATCTCCTGCCAAGCAATCCGCTTTTACCCTTACATAAATCTGCCTACCTGCAGGCAAATTAGTAATCATTAGCGTAGTATCGCCACTAACACGCTGAGATGTAGCACCTGCAAAAGTAGCATTTGTAGAATACTCTACTATATTATCAGGCGAATTTGATGTCCAAGATATAGTAGCCGAATTGCTCGTAATGTCAGACACACCTACATGAGAAGGAGTGGTACAAACCTCTGGTGCTAAATGCACTCCTGTTATTTCATCTATCATTATAGTAGAGCCATCTTTATCATATACATAGAATGCTATGTATATCTGTTGTCCTACATATTCGGATAGAGAAACAGTATGTTTAGTCCACGAATTAGTAATAGTAGCAGGCGATTGAACATTGTCATGGAGAGTAAGAATAGTCTCCGTAAAGTCGGTCAGAGCCACTCCTGCTGTAGATACCTTTACATATAGATATGTATTGCTATACTGGCCTGGACATTTCACATAAAAAGACAAACTATCACCAACCTCTGGCTTAAGCATTGGAGAGATAAGCCAGTTTTTATCGCCAGAAGCCGAGCCATATCTTACATACGCTGAAGCAGTTCCCATAGGAGAAGAAGTCGTTTCTCTCTTCCAATCCTGCGAACCAATCTCATGAACAACACTCCAACCCATTGGAGGGAATAAATCTTCATCGAAGTTTTCAAATAGCATAGAACCTGACATCATAGTAGCAACCTTTAGGTCGTCTATGAAGAATCTGTCTTCCATTCCTGTAGTAGACAAGCCACTAATAGTAATAGAAGAAGCCGTAGCCTCTGCATTAAACAACACCTCGTACCTCTGCATATCTGCAGAAGTAAGTGGCCATGTGTGAGTAGCCGCTACCAACTCTATAGTGTCGCTCTGAGAGCCATACGACACTAATACTTTAGCAGCCTTAGGCGTAGCGGCAGTCCAAGGGACAGCCTTAAACACTACTCTAAGAGCCTCGCCAGCAGCGATACCGCTGATAGCATCTGTAGTCAAAGAGCCTACAACACCGCTCTTACCCAACTTCAAAGCCCCCCCAGCATTAAATCCCTCTACTAAGGCACTAATACCAGTAGGGAAGGGAGCTGTAACCTGAGTATCTGAACTACCAGAAGCATCCATACCTCCTGTAGTAATACTCGAAAAGTCTTGGAAGTAAGGCAGAGTAAGGCTCTGCTGTGCATTTATGCCCAATAGTGAGCAAAGCACAAAAATCAACATAATTGTAGATTTACGCATACTAAACTTTTGTTATTAAATTATTTTTACAATTTATATCGTGTAAATTTATTTTTACATACCAGAAAGCAAATGTAATAATTATTATTGATATACTATCAAGATTACTAAAAAAATAAAAACATCCAAACAAGATACAATCCTATTTGAATGTTTTTATTTCTAATGACTGTTATTACTTACCCTGATTATAAGGATTTGGGTTGTACTGTCTCTCAGTAGCATTAAGTTCGAGGTAATACCACGACGGATCATTATACTCTACTGGCTCTCCTCTGCTTTGAGAGTGGTCTTGTCCACGAGTATGTTGCCACTTATTACGCTTCCATGCCATATAAGACTTACCTTCCATCCATAATTCAATACGAAGGTTATTGTTTATATATGCTTTTAAGGCATCACCTGACAATGTTTCTAAACCATTAGCAGCAAACTCTGGGTCTCTTTGCTCGATAAGAGGTTTGAGGTATTCAATAGCCTTAGCATCATTACCACTTGCAGCAGCAGCTTCGGCAGCTAGGATATGTACTTCCTCTATACGCATATAAACCAAGTCATTCAACCAAACCTTATCTTCACCATGCTGTCTTGCTGGAGAGAAGAATTTGTTGTATGGAGCCAATTTATGGCTATCTCCATAAGTATCCTTTCCATTAGGAAGTTTAGTTGGATCATTAGGTGCTATCCACCATTTTTTTCTTATATCTGTTGGAGACAACATATTATCAAAATTATTATAAATACTATCATCCAAAGAGATATTGTCTGTAGCAGAAGCATATCCATAAGAGAAGATATCCATCCAAGACCAGAATGAGTTAATTCTCAAAGAGCTTTGAATATCAACATCTACACCCCACATCCAGTTAGTAGAAGCAGTAGAGTTGAATCCATTAGTCAATACCTGATTATAAGGCAAAATAGAGTATTTGTTTTTATTTATTACCTCATCATACAAAGCCAAAGCTTTTTGTAGATTTTCTGATTCTTTTTCTATCTGGAATACTCTTCCGTCGTTCATATAGAAGTTTGCGAGAAGAACTCTTGCTACATCTACATCAATAGTGTTTTTGTCATTAGCACTGCGTTCTGAATCTTTCAACAGCTCTATTGCACGAAGGAAATCGTTTTCCACATATTGAGCAACCACCTTGTATGAGCTATAAGGCTGAGTAGACTCCATAACAGTACTATCATCATTATAGTAAGGTATAACCTGATAATCATCCTTTACCTTATCTGGATTAGTATACAGATTCAATAGATTACAGTAAGCATGAGCTCTCAAAGCATAAGCTTGTCCTAATACATTATTAAGTCTCTCTACAGAAATACCACCTGTTTCTCCAGTCTCAAGTCTTTTTTTTGCTTCAAGCATCAACAAGTTGATATTTCTAATAATAGCATACTCAGAACCCCATACTTCATTATTCAAAATAGAACTAGAACCATAAGCGTTATATATTCTACCCAAATAGTATTGAGACCAACCATATATATTAGCTACAATAACAGCATCAGAAGTAAGAGCATCTGTAGCAAGATCTATATATTTTTGCTGTCCAGTATAAGTACCTGCTGCCATATAGTAATAAACACCATTGAGCTGAGCCTCAAAAGCTTTGTATGTATTTTTCATCTGCTCATCAGATGCTTGTCCACCACGAGGAGGTTCAGCACCGAGCAACCCAGCACAGCCAGTTAGGACAACAGTAGATATAACTACCAAACCTAAAAATAACTTTTTCATATAATTATATTTATTTTTTTAGAGTTCAACAATAAATTAGAAACTTAATTTAATACCACCAAGTATTGTACTCAAGTTACCGTATCCATAAGCACTGTTACCTCCATACAATCCACCAAATGGGTTATAACCCTTTCTTGCAGACAATACGAATAGGTTATCTCCTTGAATATACATAGAAAGAGATTCAAGTTTAATTTTTTCTATAAGTTTCTTAGGGAAATTGTAAGCAAGGCGTACATTTGACAATCTCAAACCAGTATTAGTAGTAAGGAAGCGAGTACCTGTTCCGCTTGAAGAAGCATAATAAGTATCATTAGGAGTAAATCCATCATCATCTTTTATCTCTCCATACAATCCACCTAATAGAATAGGAACATCAGTGTTTGGATTTTCCTTAGTCCAAGCATTTAACATATCAACATGCATACCTTGCGAACCAATAAACTCGTCACCCATAAGAGTAGCATATATATTATCATAGTTGTATCCACCTATGATATAATCAAAAGAGGCAGAAAAATCAAAACCGTATGTTGAGATATCTAAACCGAAACCTCCATAGATATCAGGGAACATATTTTTACCTGTGAAAACTGCAGTAGCAAAGTCAGCAAACGAGGTTTTACCCTTTCTAATATCGTGAGCGATTTCATTACCATCAGCATCAAAGTTTCTATAAAGTTTTACTATCTCACCTGTTTCTTCATCTACAGTCCAAGAGTTTTCATAAGCATAAGAGTCTGAGATATATCTATATCCATGAGCAATGTCTGGGTTTGCATTAGCATCATACCAGTGTTCCCATTCTCCGAAACCTGTCTCAGGATTTACTCCGAGATAATTCTGCATATAGATAGTACCTATAGAGTAACCCTCTATAAGTCCTCCACTGATTGGCATATCAATATATTTTCCACGAACCATATCTCTTGGATTCTTGATAACAATAGCATCACTATGAGCCAATGTAAAGCGTAAATCCATATTGAAGTTACGAGATTTTACCACATTAGACTTCAATAATAATTCCACACCATAGTTTCTAAAGATACCCTCATTAATAGCTATAGAACTATTTCCTTGAGAAGGAGCTACGATACGAGTAGCAAGCTGATTTACTACGCGGTCATTATAGAATTCCAACTCTCCATAAAGTCTACCTTTGAGTATTTCGAACTCAACACCTGTATTGAATTTATAAGAAGTCTCCCAAGTAAGATCTGGTTGAGCTCTATGAGACCACATAGCTGTAGGATTTCCACCAAAGCTACCAATAGAATACATATTGTAATAGTTATAGTTACCTATATTATCATTACCAATAGTACCAAAGCTTGCTTTTACTTTTAAGTTGCTAAGCCATTTGCGAGCAGAAGCCATAAATGCTTCGCGATGAATGTTCCAAGAACCACCAATAGACCAGAAAGGAGCATATCTGTGTCCTTCATCAAAATAAGATGATCCATACACAGAACCATTTACTATAGCAAAGTATCTTTCATCATAGTTATAACGAGCCTCTGCCATATAAGATTCTGTTTTTCTATCAGCGGCAGAAGAAGTTACTGATGTAATCAAAGCGGCATTGCTAAGCTCAAGATCATCTGGTTTCAAGAAATTAGATTTAGCTCCGTACATTTGCTTTTGGTCCAAAATAGTAAATTCGTGACCACCCATGAAATCCAAGTTGTGAATTCCACCCAATGTCTTACGATACGAAATTTGTTGACGAGAAGTAAAATCCATATATGTAGTAATAGTTTTATCTATGTGTCCTACACCCTTTCCGTCTCCATAAAACATATTAGTCAAATCAGTAGATATACCATTGTAGTAGTTATAACCATTTGTAATAGTAATAACAAGGTCTTTTACAAACTCAAATTTAAGAGTATTCATCAAAGAGATAGAATGATCCTCTGTATAAAGTCTATCATACTGAAGAGCACCTGCAGGGTTGATACCAGCTCCGTATGGTCTATTAGTACCATAGTCATAAGCATGTCCACCATTATAAGGGTCTTCTACATAGTTACCATTTTCGTCTCTTTCAAATACAGGATAAATAGGAGGAATTTGGTTTACAAAAGCAAAACCATTATTCATATTATCTCCCTGTCCAGCAGAATTCATACGAGTATGAGTATATTGAGCCTTAAAGTTTGCAGTAAGCCACTTTTTAGGAGAATAATCTAAGTTAGAAAGGGCTGTAAGACGCTTAAAGTCAGAATTGATATAATAACCATTATCAGACAAAAAGTTGATAGAAGTGTAATAAGTAGTCTTATCAGCACCACCAGAAAGTTTGATACCAGCACTAAACTTAGGAGCATTATGGAACATCTCTTTTTCCCAGTCATCTGATTGATACTTTCTATTAACACCCTCTTTGAACTTTCCTGTCTTAGGGTCGATTATATTTTTAGTATCCCACATATTATATGCCAATGGAATACCATATCCTAAAAGCACTTGGTTTTGCCAAATACCTGCACTTGCGTATTGACCAGCCTGAGTCTCTGACAATCCAAAATAAGAATTCAAAGAGTTTCTCAAACCTAACCAAGAAAGTTCCATATAGGTTTCAGGGTTTTTAATAACATCATGCATAGGCAATAACTTCATATTTACACCAGCATTTACATTAACTTCAATTTTACCCTCAGAACCAGCAGTACCTCTCTTAGTAGTAATAAGAATTACACCATTTGCACCCCTTGAACCATACATAGCAGTAGCAGTAGCATCTTTCAGTACTGTAGTAGATACGATATCAGATGGGTCAATAGAAGCGACATCACCTCCAAACGGTATACCGTCTACAACATACAACGCACCGCCAGAAGCATTCAAAGAAGCAATACCACGAATACGAACAGACGATGTAGTACCTGGCTGACCTGAAGTAGTAGCTACCTGTACACCAGCAAACTCACCAGAGAGTGCTTTAGTAATATCAGAAGGGCTCTTCTTTTCGATAACGGCTGCATCTACTGTCTGAGCAGAACCGACATAACCTTTACCTTTCTTAGTACCCATAGCAACCTCTACTTCTGCGGCATCAAGCAAAGTAGCTGATTGTACCAAACGAACAACCATACCATCTTTAGCTATAAGTTCCTGTGCAGAATAACTTGTCTGCTCAAATTTAAGCTTAGTATATCCGTCAGGCAAAGTAACTGTAAATTTACCGTCTATATCGGTAGTCGTACCAGTCTGCGCTCCAATCACCTCGACGGATACACCGACAAGTTCTTCGCCAGACTCGCTGTCTACTACCTTACCTGAGATAGTACGGCTTTGTCCGAACATCGCTCCAACTCCTAAGAAAATCAGAGCGAATAATAAAACTGAAAATTTTCTCATATTAAAACATTATAAATTAATTTGTAAATTTCTATTGCTTCGAGTAAAGTATCTCCAACAATAAAATAGATTGGAAAATTACTCCATTTTATCGGAATAGCAATTTTTATAAGTTAGTTTTATAAAAACATCTACAAAAAAGCTACCGAAAAGAGCCAAATATCATATTTAACTCTACAAAAAAGTAGGCAAAATCAAAAAATTAACAACAAATCGCCATAAAACAAAGCATTTTATCGTTAATTTAATATCATTTTACTCATTTACTGCTTCCGCCGATTGTTGTGTAATTTGTTGCACTGCCTCTGTAGGCTGTTGAGCTACGGGCTGTTGTACTTGTTCTGTATTTACATTTGAAGTAACAGTAGCGTGGCTACTCGAAATCATACGAGCAGATACAATGCTAAGTAGTACAATAACCGCAATAAGTATCCAAGTAAGCTTTTCGATACGGTCTGTAGTCTGCTTTACACCAAGCACTTGATTAGCAGAGGCAAACCCCGCTGCCAAACCACCTCCTTTAGAGTTTTGTATCAAAACTACGAAAGTAAGGATAATAGCTGCCAACACAATAATGATAGTCAAAAAATGAATCATCTCTTTTATAAAAAAATTAAGTTACAAAATTATTTTAAATCTCTATAAATAAACTACATAAGCAAACGATAAAAATACAATTCTTCACTCCTTGAAGTTTAGAATTGTTTCTAAAAACTTTATCTGAACTGCAAAGTAAACATTTTTTTCTGAATTATTCAAATTTATTTTCTTCATAAGCCTTAATGCCTCAAGATATTTTTCTTCTGCAATAAGTTGTTTTACTCTACTATTAGGATTATTATCAGAGACTTGGCTCTCTTGCTGCGCCACTTTTGCTAAACGAGCTTCTTTAAGCCTTTGAGCAAGTTGTCTCAGAGAGTCTTTTGCTTGAGGCGAGGAATCAAGAGCAAAGTAGTCAGAAGATATAAGCGTAGTATCATAATCTGAAAACGAACTTAATCCACTGATTTTAATATCATTGATAAAATAATAAGCATATTTTTTATTGGTAAAAAACACAGATGCCATAGGCAACTCCTGTTGAAAGAGTTCCTCATCTCTCTTTTTAAGTTCTCTCAAATATACAAGCCTAAAAATTTCTGTATATGGAAATTTTACAGTCAGTTGTTTTAGAAAAAACAAATCTGCAGGCTCTACAGATGGTTCAGAAATAGCGCTTATTATCTTATCTCTATCCATTTTTACCAAGAGGCAACAGTAGCATTAAATATCTGGTCTACAATATCTTCTACAAGCTGAGTACAGAGTTCTCCCTGTACAGCATCAAAGGAACTCGTAGATGAGAACTCTCTATGAGCAGAGAATGTTTTAGAGAAATCCTCTTGCGGATTCTTGTTGTTAGAAAACTCCACCCTAACGGTCATAATAAGGCTTGTCTGTGCAGAAAGCCCGTCAGCTCCTACAGCAAGTTGTTGCAAAGTATAGCCTACAATAGCACCCGAGACATTATAATCTCCATTTTGTTGGACTATCTGAAGTCGCGTTTGACGAGAATAAGCATCTTTCAATTTCTCATTAAACTCCTGAAAAAGAGGAGGATATACCAAAGGTGCTTGATTAGGAAAATCTGCAACAGCAATTGTCTTATAGATAGAATAATCAAGTTTAGCATTATTAAATTTATAAGAGACACCACAAGCCTCTACCACTACAAACGAGATTATCGCTATAAGACACAACCATAAATATCTATTTTTCAACATATTAATCTATTTTTGTATATCGATATTATAATCTTTTATTTTTCTATAAAGTGTTCGTTCCGATATTTTTAGATCTTTTGCAGCAGCTCTTCTCTGTCCGTCGTGCTTCTGCAATGCTTTTATAATCATATCTTTTTCGGCATCAATTATAGCAAGAGACTCCTCTACATACTCTTCAGTATCCTCGACATTTAGGTGTTCAGAGCGTTTAGATTGAGTTATTTGAGAGGCGTCGGGCACAATGTCAAATACCTCTTCAACGCTTGATTTTGTTTTGTTAGGATTGATTATAGTTGTAGAATCTTGATGATTTACAACTGGGGCATAATTATCTACCGATATAGAACCATTCATTATGTTATTTACCAATGCTTTAAGGTCTGTAATATCCTTACGCATATCGAAAAGTATCTGATAGAGAATCTCTCTTTCTGTATTGAAAGTCTTTGTATCCACTACATTTTGTTGTCCTACTACAGCAGGAAGAAAACTATCTGATGAGGGTAGATATTTTTTCAAAGTTTCTGCTGAAATTTCTCTATTCTCCTCTATTACAGATATTTGCTCGGTGATATTTTTCAACTGCCTTATATTTCCTTTCCAATAATACTCAGCAATAGCCCTTTGAGCCTCATCAGAAAGCCTTACAGGCGGCATTTTATAATTTTCAGCAAAATCAGAAGCGAACTTGCGGAATAGCAAAGCAATATCCTCTTTTCGCTCCCTCAAAGGAGGAATAGATATAGGCACAGCATTTAGTCTATAATACAAATCTTCTCTAAAACGCCCTTCGGCAACAGCCTTCTGCATATCAAGGTTAGTTGCGGCCACTACCCTAACATTCGTTTTTTGCACCTTAGAGGAGCCAACTCGGATAAACTCACCCGCTTCAAGTACACGAAGTAGCCTTACTTGTGTCTGTAGAGGAAGCTCACCAACTTCGTCGAGGAAAATCGTTCCCTTATCTGCTACCTCAAAATATCCTTTACGGTCTGAAGTAGCAGAGGTAAAAGCACCTTTTTCATGCCCAAAAAGTTCAGAATCTATGGTTCCTTCAGGTATTGCACCACAGTTTACGGCAATATAAGAATTGTGTTTTCGATGAGAATACTGGTGTATTATCTGCGGGAAAAACTCCTTACCTACACCGCTTTCACCTGTAATCAATACAGAAAGTTCGGTATTGGCTACCTGCACGGCAATATCAATAGCACGATTCAAAGCACTTGAATTGCCAATAATACCAAAACGCTGTTTTATCGATTGTATTTGGGTCGTTTCCATTATTCCATATAGTAACTGACTGACAAAGTTACACATTTTTCAGTAAAGTATGACAAAAGTTCATATTACAAAGCAATAAAAAGATATAACTACCTAAAAATCAAACTATTAACCTACAACAACTAATTTTTTTAGTAAAAAACCACTAATTTTGCAACAAAAACAGCATTTTATGAAATTAGGAATACGATTTATTTTTATTGTTTTAGCATTAATGTTATCTGGCGTTATATTATCAGCATTATTAATTTCCACACTCCAAGTCTTGGATTTAGAACAAATACTTTTGCTGAAACTTGGGCAACTAATATCTGCAGTATGTATATTTTTACTTCCACCAATTTTTGCCACAAAATTTTTCTTTGGAAATATACAAGCATTTTTAGATATTAAAAAAGTAGATTTTAGAAAACTTATATTATCTGCTATTTTTATTATTATAGCAATTCCTGCTATTGATATGTTTTCAAAAATAAATCAAAACCTTCATTTCCCAGAATTCTTAAGTGGAATAGAAAGATGGGCGAGGGAACAAGAGAGTATTATGACAGAAACTACCAAACTACTTCTTTCAGGCAATTCATTTGGAGATTTATTTCTAAACATTATAGTAATAGCAGCAGTAGCAGCAATATCTGAAGAAGTATTATTTAGAGGCTTTATCCAAAACATATTAAGAAGAAAAATCAATGCACATATAGCAATATGGATTACTGCTATTGTATTCTCAGCCATACACCTCCAACCACTTGGATTTATACCACGAATGTTACTCGGAGCAGGTCTCGGATATTTGGCATACTATAGTGGTTCTATCATACCATCTATCATTGCACACTTTACAAATAACGCTATAGCCGTACTCCTATACTTTTACTTTCAAACAGAAGAGTACAACATATTTGAAGGCAACAAAATTTATATAGCAGGGATAGTATCTCTACTACTTGCCATATCTACATTATTATACTTCAAAAAGAATAAGTAGAACACAGATAGCAACCAAAAAACTTGGCAATCGAAAATCGTTTTGCCAAGTTTTTTTATACACACAGAAGATTTTCAATAATGAATAATAGAATCTACAATTACATCTTTATCGAATTTTTCCACTCCTTTTAGGAAATCCAACTCTACCAAAAAATTCACATAAATTTTCTTCACATTAAATTTACGCACGAGATCACACGCAGCCTTCATAGTACCGCCTGTCGCCAACAAATCATCGTGAATAAGCACCACATCTTCCGAAGTAAGGGCATCCTTATGCAACTGTATTATATCTTCACCATACTCTTTACCATACGAAATCTCGTATGTTTCAGCAGGCAGTTTGCCTTTTTTTCTAATAGGCACAAAACCCACGCCAAGTCTATTACCCAAAATAGGAGCCATTATAAACCCCCTACTCTCTATACCTATAACTTTAGTAATCCCCTTATCTGCATAAAGGCGATACATTTCATCTTCAAAAAACTTCATACAACCAGCATCCTTAAAAGCAGTTGTAAGGTCCTTAAAAATTATTCCTTCTTTAGGAAAATTGTAAATGTCTCTAATGTGTTTTTTTACTTCTTCAATACTCATAATGTTTTTGAAATATTTTTCAATGTTTCACGTGAAACATATTTGTTTTTTATCAATACTACCTTCCCAATAGAACTAAAAGCACATTTATATCATTTGGAGATACTCCTGAAATACGCGATGCTTGCCCTATTGTTTCAGGTTTGTTTTTTGAGAGTTTTTGACGAGCCTCAGTTGAAAGAGATTGCAGAGAATGATAATCTGTATCATCTGGTATTTTTATGTATTCAAGTCTATGAATTTTATCCGCAATTATCTTCTCCCTATCTATATATCCACTGTATTTTACCAAAATCTCTATCTCTTCTACAATTTCTTCTCGCCTATTTGCAGGGAGTTTTTCCAATCTTTCTTTTAGAAAAGAAGAATACATGGACATATCCATTATCGTTGTGTTTGGTCTTAAAAGCAAATCGTAAAGACGAGTTTTTTGTTTGACAGTATTTGAGCCTATTGACTCTAAATACGAATTGATATCTATAGGCATTACACTATTTTCTCTCAACGCAGAAATAAAACCTTCGACTGTAGATATTTTTTCTTTCAATAGATCATATCTTTCAGAAGTGGCCAGTCCTAATCGATAAGATTTGTCTGTAAGACGCAAATCGGCGTTATCTTGCCTCAACAAAATACGATATTCAGAGCGAGAAGTAAACATTCTATAAGGTTCGTCTACTCCTTTTGTAATCAAATCATCTATCAATACGCCGATATAAGCCTCATCGCGATGTAAAACAAACTCTTTACCTCCAAAACAATTGACATGAGCGTTGATTCCAGCAATTAGCCCCTGACCTGCCGCCTCTTCATATCCCGTAGTGCCGTTTATTTGTCCGGCGAAAAACAAGTTTTTTATCCGTTTAGTTTCGAGTGTAGATTTCAATTGTGTTGGATCAAAAAAGTCATACTCTATAGCATACCCCGGACGATATATCTTCACATTCTCAAGTCCAGCAATAGTGCGCAAAGCATCAGTTTGCACATCTATAGGCAAAGACGAAGAAAACCCATTTAGATAAAATTCCTGAGTATTCTCACCCTCTGGCTCTACAAAAAGTTGATGCGAATCCTTATCGGCAAAAGTAGAAATTTTAGTCTCTATACTCGGACAATACCTCGGACCTATACTCTGTATTTGTCCATTATACAATGGAGAATCTTTTAGATTGCGTTGTAAAATCTCGTGCGTTGTTTTATTTGTATGTGTAAGATAGCAAGGACGCTTTCTAAGAGTATTTTTAGGACGAGGTAGATAGGAAAATTTATGAAAGTCATCATCTCCTTCTTGAACAGTCATTTTAGAAAAATCTATAGAATTTCCATTGATACGCACAGGCGTACCAGTCTTCATTCTATCTGTAGAAAAACCCAGCGACTTCAACTGCTCTGTAAGACCGTATGAAGCAGGCTCTGATATCCTACCCCCCTCTATCATCACTTTTCCGAAGTGCATAAGACCATTGAGAAATGTCCCTACTGTAAGTACTACAGATTTAGCACGAAATTCACACCCAAGACGAGTTCTTACACCTACAACCTCATTATCAACTATAATAAACTGATTTACAGTATCTTGCCAAATATCTAATTGCTTCTGCGAATCAAGTATTTCTCGCCAACGCTTTATATACAATGCCCTATCGGCCTGGCAACGCGGACTCCACATAGCAGGACCTTTAGAGCGATTGAGCAATCGAAACTGTATAGCCGTATCGTCAGAAACAATTCCCATAAAGCCACCAATAGCATCTATCTCTCTGACTATCTGCCCCTTAGCAATACCTCCGACAGCAGGATTGCAACTCATCTGAGCAATATAATTCATATCAATAGTTATCAATAAAGTACGCGAACCCAAGCTCGAAGCAGCCATCGCCGCCTCGCAACCTGCATGTCCTGCACCAATAACTATCACATCATAAAAATTGCTCATAACTCGCAAAGTTAGTGAAAATTTTTGACATTTACTTTTACAACTATTTATAACTCATAAAACACAAATAAAAATAGGCAACTTTCAAAGATTGCCTATTTTTTATATAATTTCAAACTATCTATTTTTATAAACTACTTTACATGCTCAGCGAGTTCAGCAAGCTTCGCTTTTAGTGCATCTACTTTTTTATGCAACTCCTCTACAATAGAATTTCCTTTCTTAGAAGAAGAGTTGAGGAACAAGATATTGTTCTCGTAGGCTGCAATCTCTTTTTTAAGTTCATTGTAGCGTCTTAAGTGTTCAGAAGATACCTTACCTCCCTTTGAGGATTTTTCGCCGTGATTTCGCCCGAAAATAGTGTCAAATTTAGAATCAACTATATCTTTGAACTCCTTATTTATAACCTTTCTCTCAGAAACATTTACATACCCTACTGCATTAAACTCCTCTTGTATGGCTTTAAGAGCAGCTATATCATCTTCTCTATTGCCAGTGAGTTCGTATGCACGAGCCTTTTCTATCAACTCTTTTTTCAGAATAGTATTAGCCTCTTCCTCTGCTTTAGAGCCTTGTTGGCGAGCCTCGAATATACTATCGCAAGCCTCGCGGAAACGCTCCCAAAGGACATCTCCTTGCTTCTTTGGAGTAAATCCTACCTCTTTCCAACGCTGTTGCAAATCTTTGATTTTTTCCACGATATTTACGCTATGGTCAGTAGCAACCTCTTTAAGAGCCTCCACTTCGGCTATAATAGATTTTTTAGCATCTATCTTTTGAGAAAATTCTGCACGAACATCTTTGAAAAATTGATTTCTATGTTTGAAGAAGTTGTCACAAGCCTCACGGAAACGCTTAAAGATAGAAGTATTTGTCTTCTTTGTAGCATATCCAATAGTACGCCACTCTGCTTGCATAGCCATTATCTGCTCCGTTATCTCTTCCCACTTCTGACGAGTAGAAATTGATGATAAATCAATAGCCTCTATTCGCTCACATATAGCAGTCTTAAGCTTAAGGTTCTCCTCTTCTTTGGCTTTTACAGCCTCGAAATGAGCCACATGCTTTTTATTGATTTTAGTAGAAGCCTCTTTGAATCTCGCCCATATAGCTTCGCGTTCTTCTTTAGCTACAGGACCTACATCACGCCACTCCTCGTGAAGTTTCTGAAGGGTATTGAAAGCAGTTACAGGATTTGTCTCTTCATCGAGTTTCTCTGCCGCTACACACAAAGCGAGTTTAAGCTCTAAGTTCTTTTTGAAATCATACTCACGGAGTTCGCGGTTGATTTTTATGAGGTCATAAAATTTATCTTGATACTTGCTATAAGCCTTCCAGATATTATTCTTTTCCTCTGCAGGCACCTCTCCTATTGCCTTCCACTCTTGTTGGAGTTTACGGAAGTCTGGAATTGTCTCCGATAGGTCGTCAGCAGAGTTTGTAAGAGCTTCGAGTTTATCTAAAATATCCTTTTTCAACTTCAAATTTTTGTTTCTCTCCTCAGCTAAATGAGCATTTGCCTCACTTTTCTTTTTGCTGAATACATTAAGCAACTCTTTGAATTTAGCCTCTATTTCGCCGTTAGCCTTAGCAATCTCTTCATTACCCTCATTCTCTTTATGAGACTCATTGAGTTTAGAATAGAAAGCTCTGCGAATAGCTTCACCGTTACTTTTTTGGTTGATAAAATCGGTCGAATCAACAACCGCTTGCATATCCTCTACCAGCTCAGACATAGAGCGAGAGAGATATGGATTTCTTGCTTCATTCTGCTCTTCTGGCGAAGAGAGTTGCTCGGTTGTCGCCTCTTGTGAGAGGTTCTCAATAGGGTTTGCAGACATATTGTCTGTATGTTCTAAATTGCTCATGATAAGATTGTATAAATATACTATTTGTCAAATAATTATGTTGCAAAGGTAATAAAATTATCTGTAAAACAATCAATTTTTATCTTTTTCTACTCCACTTGTTTTTTGCTATAAGCCATAGCGATATTATAGGAAGTAAGATATCAGCAAAAATTAAAAATAGGAAAAAGCTTCTCGATTCAAGGCTCTTAGATGTATTATTGATAACTATAAGTTGAACTATATACCTTAGTAAAAACATCAAGGAAGCTGCAAATATCAAAAAACTATTACCAAAAATAGCAGATAATACACATAAAGCATAAAAAAGCCCTCGACTAAATACCTCGCCACCAATCCTCATTCTACTACTAAAAGTATACAATGTAGAGGCTTTAAGATGACGAGATTTTTGTGCTATCCATTTGCTAAAAGTAGGCTCAGGTATAGACATCGTCTTACTTCTACAAGAACAAGCAATAGCAGTATTTTTACTATTTGCAGCCTTGTTTACCATTAGGTCGTCGTCGCCAGAAGGAATGTGTAGATGACCAGCGAAGCCGTTATTTTCAAAAAACACAGACTTGCGATACATCAAGTTTCTACCAATAGCCATATATGGCTTACCGCGATAGGCAAAACCAAAGTATTGCATAGCTATAAACAGCGTATCATAGTTGATAAGCCTGCTGATAAAAGATTTATGACATTCATAATCACCATATCCTAATACAAAATCTTTGTCTTCGAGCAACGATACCATCTCTTTTATCCACTGATTACTTGTAGGATAACAATCAGCATCTGTCATAAGTAAAACTTCATTTTTAGCTGCCTTAATACCTACCGTCAGAGCAAGTTTTTTACGGCTGGCTACAATAATTTTATCGGGAATGCGGGTAACATAAAGATTTTGATATTGCTCTTTAAATCTATTTAGCAAAATATCTGTATTGTCTTCCGAGGCATCATCTACCAAAACTACCTCAAACTTTGGATAATCTTGCTCCATTATTTTAGGTAAGAATTTTCGTAAATTCTCCTCTTCGTTTCTGGCACATATTACTACTGATACAGGAGGAAAGCTAGCAGTTTCTGGTTGATTATTATGATTTTTCTGTTTGAGCAGAACTCCTGTAAAATACCACAGATAGTAGTATATTTGCACTAAAAATACAACAAATAGTATAGCCAATAAAGCCCATTGAAAAATACTAAAACTACAAAAACTCCAAAGCATCTCTATCAAATTGATTTTTCAAAAAACTCTGCAAAGTTAATCTAAAATATCAAAATGTTTGTAGAAAAGCTACAATGTTTTATTGCAACTAATATCTATAAATTTTGTTTGCTTTTGATAGTTTTGAATAACTCTGATGCAAATACAAATTCGCCGAGGTCAGAGTTGTCATCGCTGAAAATAGTATCTTTAGAGCCTTGCCAAACTACATGCCCTTTTTTTACAAGAATTATATTTTCCCCTATTTCCATTATGGAGTTCATATCGTGGGTATTGATAATTGTTGTCATCTGAAATTCCTCTGTAATTTCGGCTATTAATTTGTCTATCAATATGGAAGTTACAGGGTCGAGACCCGAGTTTGGCTCGTCGCAGAAAAGATATTTTGGCTGTAACGCTATAGCACGAGCTATAGCCACGCGTTTCTGCATTCCTCCGCTTATTTCCGATGGATAACGACCAAAAGATTGTGGCTTCAAGTCTACTCTTTCGAGGCAAAATTCAGCTCTGAGGCGTATCTCTTCTGGACTTTTGCCAGAAAACATTACCAAAGGGAACATCACATTTTCCAAAACCGTTTGAGAGTCAAATAGAGCCGCTCCCTGAAATAGCATTCCAATCTCTTTTCTAAGCAATTTTTTATCCTTTTGACTCATCGCTGCTATACTCCTACCGTCATATAGGATTTCGCCATTATCTACCTCGTAAAGTCCTATTAGACTTTTCATTAAAACAGTCTTTCCACTACCGCTTTGACCGATTATCTGGTTGATTTTTCCTGTATAGAAAGAAGCAGAGATATTTTCTAATACACTCTTGCCGTCAAAAGACTTGCTTATTCCTTTTACTTCTATCATATAGCCTTGAAGAAAAAATAGACTATTGTCTGTCAAACAAGGATTTTACGAACTCCTCTTTATTGAATATCTGGAGGTCTGAAATACCTTCGCCGAGTCCAATATATTTTACAGGTATCTGCATTTGGTCTGAAATACCGATTACCACACCACCACGAGCCGTTCCATCCAGCTTAGTAACAGCCAAAGCATTTACCTGAGTCGCTTGCGAGAACTGTCGGGCTTGTTCGTAGGCATTTTGCCCTGTAGAACCATCAAGTACGAGCAATACCTCTGTCTTTGCCTCTGGCACTACTTTACCTATAACGCCACGAATTTTGCTCAACTCGTTCATAAGATTCACCTTATTATGTAGCCTACCAGCAGTATCGATAATCACGACATCCGCCCCATTAGCTTTTGCAGAAGATAGCGTATCGAAAGCCACAGACGCTGGGTCTGCTCCCATTTGGTGTTTTACTACAGGCACATCTACTCTTTCTCCCCATACCATAAGTTGCTCTATGGCAGCAGCACGGAAAGTGTCGGCAGCTCCAAGATAAACACTCTTACCTGCCTGCTTAAATTGGTTAGCAAGCTTTCCAATAGTAGTAGTCTTACCTACACCATTTACTCCTACTACAAGTATCACATAAGGTTTAGATGGCAATTCAGAAAAAGAAGAGGCACTCTCATTGCTATCCTGCTCTGCCAGCAGAGCCACTATCTCTTGCTCTAAAACATCATAAAGTTCGTCTGTAGAAACATACTTATCGCGAGCAATGCGTTCTTCAAGCCGCTTTATTATCTTCAGAGTAGTCTCTACGCCTACATCAGATGTGATGAGGGCTTCCTCTATATTATCGAGAATTTCCTCATCTACCTTTGATTTACCTGTAATAGCACGAGATATTTTATCAAAAATAGATGTTTTAGTCTTGTTTAGTCCCGTATCGAGAGTCTCTTTGTCTTTCTTGGAAAATAGTTTGCTGAAGAATGCCATAGGTCAAAAAAAATGCTTTGTTAGTCAGAACCAATCTGCAAAGGTAATAAAAAAGAGATTATATTGTTGAAAAATAAGTTTTTGCAAAATGAAATAGATTCGTTTCAACAAAAAATAACTACCTTTGCCTTTTGATAAAAAAGATTTTTATGCGTAAAATTATCATATTTTTAATTGTTTTTTCATTACCTATTCTTCTCAAAGCACAAAATTCGGAAGAAAACAGCATAGATAAGGTTATAGAAAACATTATAGAGTATTTAGAAGATGCGGGAGAGGAAGAAAGTTTAGATGTAGAGACTCTATACGACGACCTTACTTCGCTCTATGAAAATAAAATCAACTTAAATACTGCCACAAAAGAGCAGTTACAGCGATTAGTCTTCCTTTCTGAAAGCCAAATAGAGAGTATTTTGGCGTATGTGTATTATACCAAAGGGATGAAAAGTATCTACGAACTGCAACTTGTAAGTGGTCTCGACTATTTTTCCATACAATTTTTATTACCTTTCGTACAGGTAGGAGGTGTAGAAAAGGCAAGCAATAGTTGGCAATTGAGCGAGGTATTTAGAAAAACAAAACACGAAGTTTTCATCCGTACAGATGGCTTTTTAGAACAAAAAAAAGGATACAGAGAAAAAGAATATCTTGGAGAACCATTCTACGACCAATTTAGGTATTCTTTCAAGGCAGGAGAGTTGATAAAAGCCGGAGTAACCGCCGAAAAAGATGCAGGCGAACAGTTTTGGGGCAAATACAATAAAGGCTTCGACTCGTACACCGCATACATACAGCTCGACCAACTTTGGAAGTTTGAACGAATCGTATTGGGAGACTTCCGTGCTACATTTGGACAAGGTCTGTTGGTAAATGGGGCTTTTATGGCAGGAAAATCAAGTTATGTAATGAAAGTTACTCCATCGCAGATAGGACTTACTCGTAAGGCTTCTTCTGACGAAATAAACTACTTCAGAGGCATAGGAGCCACAGCTAAATTTGGTAACATACAAGCAACGGCTTTCTACTCATTCCGCTACCTAAACGCAAAAGTAGATAGCCTGACAAACGAGTTTTCTACTATAGATAAAACAGGACTATTTCGCCGAGCCAGCGACTTCGATAAGCGTCATACTGTATCTTCTCAAGTAATCGGAGCCAACCTAAATTATCGATATAGAAACTTAAAATTAGGATTATCTTTTTATCAAAATTGGCTCTCTTTACCGATGTCTAAAAGTCAAGATGGGTATAAACTATACGACTTTAGCGGAAAATCTCAAACAGCTACCTCGATAGACTACAATTACCGCATAGGCAGATTTTCTATATTTGGCGAAACTGCTATAAATCAAGCTATGGGCGTAGCTACTATCAACGGTATCACGGTATCGCCTACTACAATAGTAAATTTGGCTCTACTCCACCGTTATTTTAGTCCGAAATATGACCTAATGTTTGCCAAAGCATTCGCAAAATCTTCATCAGCAAAAAATGAAAACGGAATATACATCGGAGCAGAAATAAACCCTATAAAACGCTGGAAAATATCTACTTATGCTGATGTTTATCAATTTCCATACCTAAGATACAACGCTTCGTTGCCCTCTAAAGGATTCGACGGTCTGATAAAAATAGACTTTGCTCCTACAAATCGTGTAGATATGTACCTTAGAGGAAAAATAAGCAATAATGAACAAAATTACAACAACGAACTATTTCATACTCGCCAGTTAGAGAATTATAAAAAGGCTGCTATTCGCTACAATCTAAACTACCAATGGCAAAACTTTAAGTTTAGAAGTACAATAGAAGGCAACTTCGCACAGAAAGCAGAGGAAAATACCACTAAAGGTTTTGCTATATCGCAAGATATTACATATTCTACAGTGTGGCACAATCTATCGGCAAGCCTCCACTATGTATTTTTCGACTCCGATGATTTCAACAATCGCTTCTATTTCTACGAAAAAGATGTTCCATACTCTATGTACACACCTATGCTTTACGGAGTAGGAAACAGATATTCGCTATTATTTAAGATGGATATTGTAGAAAATCTTACATTTTATTTGCGTTTTGCTCAAACTATTTACGCAGATAATCGTCTAAAGATTAGTTCTGGGTGGGAAGAGATAGAGGGAAACATAAAAAGTGACTTCAAAGCTTCTATCAAATGGAACTTTTCTACATATAAAAAACGAAAAAAATAGAAACAATACACAAATAATATACAGAATATGAGAAAATTACTTACTTTATGCTTAGTATTGATAGCAATGGCTTCGTGTGAGGAAAACAATTATGTAACACGCCCTACAACGACCACAAGTCCCGACAATATGAGTCGACGCATCATTGATTTGCAAGTAGATGAGAGGGATTGGAAGTATTCCAACAAACCTGATAACAACTACTATTTTGCTACATTCAATATACCAGAACTCACAAAAGAGGTATATGATAATGGAATTATCAGTATCTATGTGGAGTATCAAAATCCAGACGGAACATATACGATGGGACTTATGCCAGCTGTATATCACAAAGAGGAGTTTGACCAAGAAGGCAACCAGATACTTTATACCCTCACACTCGATGCAGAATACTCTGTAGGACAAGTAACTGTAATAGCCACTTCCTCAGACTTTTTCCAACAAAATCCAGGTAGTTATCACTTTGTTCTGAAAATGCTTTGGTAGAATAAACAAAATGCCAGAGGTACGCATAGAAGAGGGTTGGAAGGCTCTGCTTGAAGATGAGTTTACTAAGCCATATTTCAAAGAACTATCAGAGTTTGTAAGGCAAGAGTATGCTGTAAAACGCATATTCCCGCCAGCTCGGCTTATATTCAACGCTTTCGACTCTTGTCCGCTATCTTCGCTTAAGGTAGTAATAATAGGGCAAGACCCTTACCACGGCTTAGGGCAAGCCCACGGACTATCATTTTCAGTACCAGAGGGCATTGCTCCCCCACCCTCTTTGATAAACATTTTCAGAGAAATTGAATCAGATTTGGGCATTAAAACCTACAAAGATGGCAATCTAATGCGTTGGGTAAATCAAGGAGTATTGCTACTAAACGCTACCCTGACAGTAGAAGAAAATAGAGCTGGCTCTCATCAAGGTAAAGGCTGGGAAAAGTTTACAGACGCTGTAATAAGCCAAATATCTTCGGAAAAAGAAAATATCGTATTTTTATTGTGGGGCAATTACGCAAGACAAAAAGGAAAAAATATCAATCGCATCAAACACTTGGTACTCGAGACTGGACACCCTTCGCCACTCAGCGCCAACCGCGGATTATGGTTTGGAAATAGACACTTCAGCCAGACAAACAAATATCTCTCCTCAAAAGGATTAGAGCCTATCGACTGGCGATAGGAAATTTTCTATAGCGAGTCCATCTTCGTCTAATATAGCATAAGAAAACTCTTCGTAGAAATCTCCTAAAACCGTAAGTTGGCTACTATGTGCTATCTGTAGATTTAGCAAAATATGCCTGTGTCCAAATATAAAATTATCAATATGTTCTCTCTGATTATAATCTTTAGCAAATAGCACTAAAGGCTCTTTATCTTCGCCTTGATAAGGGAAATAACCATGCTTGCGTCTATTACGATTACTTAGCCAAATACCTGCTGATATGCCTATATTAGGGTGTATAAATCCGAAGCATTTCTGAATAAACTTGCTATGAAAAAGTTTTCGAGTAAAACTAAATACTCTACTTGTATCTCTAAGCCCATCTCCGTGGGCTATAAAAAATTTTCTACCCAAAATTTCTCTTACTAAAGGTGTTTTATGCACCGTAAGCCCTATCTCTTTTTCCAAATAGCCGAAAGTCCAAAAGTCATGATTACCTATAAAAAAATGTACCTGTATGCCGCTATCGGTAATCTCCGCTAATTTGCCAAGCAGGCGACAAAAACCCTTAGGGACACACTTTGAATACTCAAACCAGAAGTCAAAAATATCGCCTACGAGAAATATCTCTGTAGCGTCTTGTTTTACAAGGTCGAGCCACGCTACAAGTTTTCGTTCGTGAGATATTATATCATCACCAGATATTTTAGTTCCTATATGTGCGTCTGAGAGAAAGTAGTATTTAGGCATAAATCAATTATTCTAAAAGGCAAAATTAAGAAAAATCTTTGTAATAT
>R18__coassemble_1500_pt1 | contig 27249 bp, 21 predicted proteins | sample R18__metabat2_low_PE_054 | metagenome-assembled genome bin R18
ATATAAAACAGTATGTAATATCAGATAGACAACTACATGAGAGTTGTGAATTGCTTTCAAAAATTTGTATCTTTGCAATATAAAACAGTAAGGTAAATATAATTTTCTATATGGCCAAAGTTGTGAATTGCTTTCAAAAATTTGTATCTTTGCAATATAAAACAGTACCTCTTCGTCTGTATCGATATCGTCTATGTTGTGAATTGCTTTCAAAAATTTGTATCTTTGCAATATAAAACAGTAGGAACTATATTGTATAATGATAATCAACAACTTACACACTGTTTTATAAATAAAAAAAACGATTTAATATCGTTTTTTTTATTGTATTAGCAACATCTTTTTTTCATCCTAAAAAAGTTCAAGTTGTAGATTAGGCAATGTAAGTTTCTTCTCTTTTTGTCCATAAAAAATTTCCATATTACCAAATTGCTTATCTGTAATACACAAAATGCCTACTTGTCCATATTCAGGTAGCATTTGCTTCACCCTTTTTATATGCACTTCCGCATTTTCTCTACTGGCACAATGCCTCAAATAAATAGAAAACTGAAACATAGAAAAGCCATCTTTTATAAGAGATTTACGAAAATTTGATGCTATTTTACGCTCTGTTTTCGTCTCTGTAGGCAAATCAAAAAACACAAGGACCCACATAATTCTATACTCACTCAATCTATCCATTTTTTATAACTTTGGATATATGACTCTTCTATTTTCGCCAGCAAAGCAACGATATAGAGAAGCCGTCGTTTGAGTAACAGCAATCATCAGAGGACTGCGTTGTCCATTTATAACCACCTCCATAGTAGGAATAGATAGTAACATTTGCTTTATCCCTGTTGTCAGTTCCTGATAGTTAGGATATTTATTCATTATCTCTATTACTATTTTATCCACATAAGGGCGATATGGCTCCATTATATCGTCTGCTAAGCAGTATGCATTATATCTATTATGATGATGAATACCAAGTGTAGGTAGCAATCCACTGGATACCAAACTTCTCGCCATTATTGCTCTCAATATAGCATAGCCATAGTTCAATAAATTGTTAGGAGGCAGACCTTCTCGAGAGCGTGTAAATCCTGCTATTTTAGAAAAGATATTTTTCCAATAGTATGCAGCCGCTCGTGCTTCTATATTGTCGGGATCTCCACTACGCACTTCATTAATCCATTTTTGCATATTTGGTTGGCTTTGATTGGTAGTTTTCTCTAACAATTTAGCTTGATTATATATCTTATACTGTATAGTCTGTTGCCATAGTTGCTTTTTAAGCGGCAAAGAGGCTTCTATCTGATATCTAAAACGCTCATTTTGAGTAGTATTACCACAGATAGGAAGTATCAATCCCGTCGGCAAGTGAGCACTATCGCATACAATAACAGCAACATTATTATCTATCAAAGCCTCCAAAACATCGTGCGTAATGGTAATTTGTTTATGGTCAAGCACTACTACACCTATATCTTCTATAGGAATAGTCCTCGTAGCCTCTTTTTTTATGATGTCAGGCACATCACTCTTTTCTACTTCAGGTAGTTTAACTATAAGTTGTTGATACCCGCGAGAAAGATATGCCGGATTGCCGAAAAAAAGCGTGCGTTTAATCATATCTTTCCTCCGTTAAGTTCTACAATATTTCCCAATCGGTCAACTTTGATGGGGACACATGTCTCTTTTATCATTTCGCCGGTAATGGCACGTTCTGCCTTGTTCAACGAAGTAAATTCTACTTTATCAACGATTGCTTTGGCTACTTTTTCTCCAATATAAAAACATTGATTTCCAGTGCAACTTACCATTTTATATATCCGCTTTTTGTCCACTGAAGTTATGCCATTTTTCAAATCTTCGTTCGTTGGCAGATATACCAAATCGTTGGGCGAAAGAATAAACAACAACTTTACATTTTCCGATACAAAATTGTTTTCTTTCAGATAGGCTTCGATATTGCTTTGCCAATTGCGTCCAAACTTTTTTTGGCAGTCAATCATCACATTGAGCGAAATGGTAAAATAAGAACGGACTTTTTCTATCTCTCCTGTTTCCTTATTCGGTTTTCCCGAAACAAAAACAGCAAAGAACAAGTTTGTACCTTTGGCAGCTTCAACAAATTTGGCCTTTTTGTTGCCTTTTTGTCCGACTGCAAATTTTTCGGCTTTCTCGTAAACACGCACTTTTTGAATGGGTTGATGGAATTTGCCATCGTTTAGCGAAACAATATTTCGATTCATCTCGTCAATGCCATCGGGCGAGAAGGCAAGTTCTGCGTTGCCACCTTTTGTAGCCAAATGTGCCAAAAGTATTTTCTGAATGCCAGTATCGGTAACACTTTCCTCAATTTTCTTTTTGTTGAACGACGTGTCTATTGGTTTGCGTGTGGCAAAATAGCGGTCGTTAGTATCTTTTGTATAGTAATAAACTTCTATCTTTTTCAGGTCAATATCCGACCAAATGTCTTTGTTTTCCTCAACATATTGCTTAATGAATTTGGCATCACGTCCTTGTGACAATAGTTCCAAAACTTTTTGCTTAAAATCCTTATTTACAATGCTTTTGGGGTTTTTCAGTGCTTCGGTTAGTGCAACGGTCTTTTTCATTCGCAAATTCACTTCGCCAAAAACCGTGTCTTTGTGCATCGATTTGCGAATTGCCCAACTGTCGCCTTTGGCTTGTTTTATCAACATCTTTTTGCCGTTGGCATCATAATGTTCGTAGTGGTTCGATGTTTTATTTATAACCCTTAGATTTTGTTTGAAACTTACAATAATGTTTTCCAATGCCAGTTTTGCATCGGTGGTAAATGTGTCCCAAGGTTTGTTTATAAGCCATTTGTAATTGCCATTTTCGTCGGTTTTAGATTTGGTACAAAGAATTTGCTGCAAATCATGGCGAGTAACTTTTGCTTTACTGCTTGCCGATTCGTTATTCAAATAGTTTATATGATTTCGAGTGGTGCAGGCAATAACAATGGCATCCATAGCGTGATGGCGGTGGTCGATACGCTTTTTGTTGAAACCCTTTTGCAGTTCAAGCGGCATTTGCGGTATTATATGTCCTTCGGTGTTTTGCGTGGTAAAGCAATTTCTACCGGTCAGTTCATTTAAACGCTGAAAGCGTGGCAACACAATGCTGTTCCAAACATCGTTCATACCCCAATCCTTTTTCAAGCGGTCGGTAATGCTTCCGTTGCACGAAATCAGGTGCTTTGAAACAGCTTCTTGCTCAAACTCGCCATCAGGCAGTTTCTCGCGCACAATATTCGAGAGCAAACCTTTCATAAATTTGCTGATATAGCGACTGTCGTTCAATTGTCGCTCGATAAAACTATCAGGGATGTCGTCCATCAGCAGTTTTTTCATCTTTGTTCGATTGTTGGCATAGTGCTCTTTTACAAATTTTTCGTATGCCTCAGACGATAGTATTTGCACTGTTTTGCCTTGACTAATTTGCACTTTTTCGCCATGGTGATTTTTTATGAACTCATAGCCTAATTGTCTGTCTTTAAGTTTATTGACTTCGGCTTCGCAAATTACTTTATTACTGAATGAATCGTCAAAATAGCGCGATTGCGGAATGATATGTTCTATTTCGTAAGCCGATGTAAAAAGTTTGGCAAGCGAAATTATCTCGCCAGTGTAGGGTGAGCGGTATTTTTGCTCGAGCCAAAGTTTATATCGCACAATTTCCGATTTCGATGGCTGTGCCGATTTTGATATTTTTGTAACAAAATCAAATTCAGGGTCTTCTTTTTTTAGATTTTCAAGCGCATTTTCCTCATAAATACGCAAAATATCTTGTTGCGAGGCCGAATACGGACGCACATTTTCTATGCCCATTTCAGGATTTTTAAACTCCATCAGCATTGTTTTTATGCGCAGATTAGTATTTTCGTTTTTCAGAATGCTTTCGCTCATCTGCTTGCGTTTGTCGGCCGGGTTCTTCATTTCACGACCCAATTCAAGGTGAATTTCATCAATGCAGCCTTCTTGTTTCCAAATGTCGCGAACGGTGCGAAGCGTTTCGGTAACTACTTGTTCTACAATAGGATTACGCAACGAATGTTGTTTAAATTCTTTCAAATAGCGGTCAATATCTTCGGGTGTTTCCCATTTCTCAATCTCTTTGGCTTCCGAGTGCCTGTTGTAAACAATGTAACACGCCAACCAAACCGGCAATCCTTTAAAATGGCTTTCATCAGTCAAATCAATTGCTTTTTCGCGTACTCGGTTTCTGATATTCTCATCATATTCGCCACTAATTATCTTGCCAATGCGTTCATTAGTCTGTGCATCAATGTTTTCAGCCGACCAATATTTGCCCATTCGCATCAGTGGGAGCAACTTTTTTATTGCTTTTTCTGAATATGAGCCGTAGTCTTTTTTGAAAGGTTTTATTTTCGCAAAAACTTCGGCAAACGCTTCTGGCAATTGGTTTTTGTCGGCATATTTTTTTAGTGCTTTGCCAATTTCAATTTTATCTTCAACCGAATACAGGATGTGCCAAAGTCGCATTTCTTCAGCCTTTGTCAAGAAATCGTGATCGATATTGCATTTATCCAATCCTTTAAGCATTTCGGCACGGGTCTCGTTGCACGGATATTCCTTATCTTCAACATAATTCCAACGATACGGATATTGATCTTTGCCTTTCTCTTTTTTTACCTTGAAATACGAATTCAAAAGTGTGTCTTGCTTTATGTTTGCTCTGTCGTTGAGCCAATCGAAGAGGTTTACATAATCATCTTCCGTTTTCAAAAATTCGGCCGTAACATCAATATCAGTTTCAAGTTTCCCGCTTATTTCTTTTTCTCTTTCATATATTTTCAGGTTCTGTACGAATTGCCACAAACGAAATTCCTGAAAATAAGGATTTGATTTTGCAATGCACTTCACCGAATGCTCGTTGCCTTCATTATCGAAGCGTGTTTCATAAGGGCAATCGCTTATCAGCGACTTTTTGCTCTTGAGCGGACGTTGATAGAAAAGTATGTCGTTGATAAACAAACTTGTAAAATCATGGCTTTCAATATTTTTGCGATGCGCTTCATTGTTAGGATAGAGTTCTTCAATGCACGCTTTGTAAAGCCTTTCGTCTTGCAGTTCAGCGGTAAATTGCTTTTGCACTTCAAGGAGTTGCCTTAATTCTTCTTTATAGTATTTGCGTTCGACGGTTCGAACCAATTTGCCAATTATTTTTTGATTCGGATTTTGCAACAAATTATCGTAAATGTAGCAACCAACGGTTTTTTGGCTGTTGTCAATGTCGTATTCGGTTTTCTTTTTTAGCAAGGTCCAATCGTCTTCTTTTGGTGCCCTGAACGAGCGTTTAATGTTGCCATCTTTGTCCTTTTTGGGTGAGCCGTCTTTCTCCAAGTCGGTAGTAACAATAAATTCCTTTATTTTTCCTTCCCAATCCAATGGAATTGAACTTGTGCGACGGTAAATCATTCCGTTTTCCAAATGCACATTATACCAAGTGTCGTTGCCTTTTTTCTCGTCGGTTGCCTCAACGCGTACAACTTTTTGTGCCAAAAACTCTATTTTTTTGTCTTGTTGTTCTTCATCATCTTCGCCACGCAATTGGTAATAACCGCGTTTTTGGTTGAATTGCAACAGCACCCACGCAAGTTCTTCTTTGGTGAGTTGTTCCGACAATGCCTTTTTACGCAGATAATAGATTGTCCAGTCGTATGGAACTTTTTTGCCATCAGCCACAAGTTGAGGTTGATTTTTGGCAAAGTCAGTAAGCATTTCTTCAAAAGAGGTTTTGAAGATGAACTGAAATTTGCTATCGACGCCTTGCGTCCACGCTATTTTGGGTTCGCTATCATCGATAAACTTTCCATGTTTATCAATTTGAGAATCAAAATGTTCGGGCAAAAAATTCATCAGTTTTAGCACACGCAAAAGTCGCTCACGGCGTTGCAAGTTGCGTTCCAGCAAACGGCGTATGCCACGATAATTTGTGCGTTCGGCTGTTTGAGATATAGAATTTCCTTTTTCAAAATCGCCCAGAATTTTTGCCGACATTGGAATAATCCTGCTTCCAGCCGAATGTATTTCTTTGGGTTCAAAATAAGAGCTTTGGTTATCGCGTGTTTTTTCTTCAGCATTTACCACCGCCCAGCCAATGCTGTTGGTGCCAAGGTCGAGTCCAAGTATCTTTTTCATAGTATTTACATGTACTATATTTTACAAGTTATTTATGCAAAATTAGAAAAAGTGTATTTAATTTCAAAAAAAAGAACTACCTTTGCAACACAATTTTTGAAGCAATTCACAATAAGGATTATTCCGTTGTGAGAACATCTAAGGTCGGGGTATGGGATTCCTATTCTCACCTTTTTTGTTTATATATAAAAAAGAAATAGACAAATTTAGTTTTGCCTATTCATTCATTTACTCCCTATACATCTCCTCTATCAGCGACGAATAGTTTTGCTGTATCACAGCTCGCTTGAGTTTTAGCGTAGAGGTAAGTTCGCCAGACTCTATTGAGAATTGTCGTTTTATTAAACGGAACTTTTTTATCTTTTCAAAAGGGGCAAAATCTCGTTGTAGCTCGGCTATTTTTTCCTCAAAAAGCCGTTGTACCTTATCCGAACGAAGCATATCGTCTATGATTTCGTATTCTATATGATTCTGTTCAGCAAACTGCTTCAGTAGCGATACCGAAGGAGAAATAATCGCCGTAACATAGTTTCTATTATTTCCTATTACTGCTACTTGCTCTATCAGTGGGTCTTGTGTAAGGGCTATTTCTATAGACTGTGGAGAGATATATTTACCATTGGAGGTCTTAAACATATCCTTGAGTCTATCGGTCATATAGAGCGTATCGCCCTCAAGTTTGCCCATATCGCCTGTCCTAAACCAGCCGTCTATGAAAGCTTCTTCGGTCTCTTTTGGCATATTATAATAGCCGGGTGTAATAGTTTTACCCTTTACCTGTATCTCTCCATCTTCGCCTATACGCACTTGAATATCGGGCATTACCGTACCGATAGAGCCAATAGTGTAGTTATCTACGGGAAAACAAGATACAGAAGCCGAAGTCTCTGAGAGTCCGTAACCGTATGTGATAGGAATACCAAGAGAACGGAAAAACGCCACTTGCTTTTCGCTCATACTTGCTCCAGCCACAGGGAATATAAGTCCGTTTTCTATTCCCATTACTCTTTTTAGTTTATTGAAAATAAGCATATCGGCTATTTTATAACGCAAAAAGAGAGATAATGAGGCTTTTTGTCCTATTCGTTTGTGCTTCAGGTTATACTCCTCGCCTATCGCCACAGCCCACGCTACCATAGCCTTTTTGAAAGGCTTAAACTCCTCTATCTTTTGGCGAACACCTATAGATACTTTCTCCCAGAAACGAGGCACAGAACACATATAGTGAGGACGAACTTCGCGAATAGCCTGCTGTATTTCCGATGGTTGCAGATTCATATAAACCTTTACATCACACTCAAGGCAGTAGTATGTCCATAGCCTTTCGAATATATGTGATACAGGCAGGAAAGCTAAAGATTTAGCCCCACGATTTAGAAACACCTTCTTTTTGTGTATCTTCATAGCCTCTGCTATGTTTTCGTGGGAAATCATTACACCTTTCGATTTACCTGTAGTACCTGAAGTGTATATAAGGTTAGCAATATCGCTTAAGCAAGCCTCTGCTTGTCTTTTTTCTACTATTGGCTTCTGGTCCTTGCTATTTTGTCCCAACTCTAAGAGTTGAGCAAATGTCATAGCCTTAGGGGAGTTTCTTAAATCTATATCCTCACCAAAGACTACAATTTTTTCCACACAACCACCCTCTTCAATAGCCTGAAATACAGTATCATACTGTTGCTGGTCGCCTACAAACACTATTCTTATCTTTGCGTCTTGTAGGATATACGACACTTGGCTTGCAGATAGCGTAGCAAACATAGGTACAACTACAGCCCTATTAGCATACGAAGCGAAGTCTACCATTACTCCCTTAGGAGTATTCTGCGAGAGGATTCCTACTTTATCGTCCTCTTTTATTCCAAGAGTTACCAAAGCTTGGGCTATAGACTCTACATTCATCGCCAATTCGTTCCACGACAGACCAGCCCAATGCCCCTTTTCGTTATCTTTATAAAATAGGATACGGTGGTAGCCACGCTTTTTTGCTTTGTCCTCTATGAATGTAGCTATATTCATATCTGTAGTTGATGTTTTTGGATTGCTCAAAACAGAGACTATCTATATGAGACAAAAATAAACTAATAGCAATAACCGACTCTATTTACTACTCTATATCTGTAGATTTCAGAGGATTGCGGAAATACACCTCTCCGTCTTCAAACTCCTTTATAGCACGCAAAGTAGGCTTTGGGAGTTTCTCATAATGTCGAGAAATCTCTATCTGCTCACGGTTTTCGTGTATCTCCTCTAAGTTGTCGTTATAAGAGCGAAACTCTTGTAACTTTTGCTCCAACTCTTTTTTCACATCTACACTAATTTGATTAGCACGCTTCGATAGTATTACTACTGTCTCATAGATATTTCCCACATTTGCGGCCAAAGCCCTGACATCTCTTGTAATAGTAGTAGAAGGCGTTGCTGAATTTTTTCTTTCCATACTCTTTTTATTTCAAATTATTGAATAATCTGCAAAGTTACCATTTTTTACATTTACCACAAAATGTATCGACGGTATCCACTATATTTTCTTATTCTATTATAATCCACTAAAAAACTTCTATTCGGCTCCGCCAAACTCCATAAGATAAGCCTTAATAAAAGCATCGATATCACCGTCCATAACTGCCCCAACATTTGAGGTCTGATAGTTGGTACGATGGTCTTTTACCCTACGGTCGTCAAACACATAAGAACGAATCTGGCTACCCCACTCTATCTTTTTCTTCGAGGCCTCTACCTTAGCAGCCTCTGCATTACGCTTTTGTATCTCGAGTTCATAAAGTTGCGATTTAAGCAAACGGATAGCATTATCTTTATTACCAAACTGCGAACGACTTTCTGTATTCTCTATTACAATCTCGTCAGGCTGATTGGAGACTGGATTTACAAACTTATAGTGTAGCCTTACTCCTGTCTCTACCTTATTTACATTCTGTCCGCCAGCACCACTCGAGCGGAATGTATCCCACGACAAATTAGCTGGATTTATTTCTATCTCTATAGTATCATCTATCAGAGGAGCTACGAATACAGAAGAGAATGATGTCATTCGCTTGCCCTGAGCATTGTATGGCGAGACACGCACTAAACGGTGTACACCATTTTCGCTCTTAAGGTATCCGTAGGCGTAGTCGCCCTCTATCTGTATGGTACAGTTCTTTATACCCGCATCGTCTCCTTCGAGGAGTCCTACTACCTGAGCCTTATAGCCGTGAGCCTCACAGTAGCGTAGATACAACCTCATCAGCATCTCTGCCCAGTCTTGAGCCTCTGTGCCACCTGCTCCTGCTACTATCTTAAGTACAGCACCAAATTTATCTTCCTCGCGGCGAAGCATATTTTTCAGTTCTACTGCCTCTATCTTTTCTATCGTATGAAGATATTGAGTATCAAGCTCTTCTTCCGAAATCATATTTTCGCGATAAAAGTCATAGTTGATACCAAGTTCCTCTACCGCAGTATGAACCTCTTCGTAAAGGTCTATCCAGAGTTTTATCTGCTTTACCTTTTTCATCTGCTCTTCGGCCTTCTTTTGGTCGTCCCAGAAGCCGGGGGCTTGTGTGCGGAGTTCTTCCTCCTCTAATTCGATTCTCTTAGAATCGATGTCAAAGATACCTCCTCAGCGCCTCTGTCCTATCGGATAGCGTCTTAATCTGCTCTTGTGTAGTCATATTATGCAATACTAAATTTTTGAAAAACAAAAAAAACAGTCTCTTTCTCTTCTTCTTATAGGAAAGAGACTGTCGCCAATTAAATAGCGTGCAAAGTTACGAAAAATTTGGTTATTTCACCTCCCTATAAACTATAAGAGACACCTCCTGACAACCAAAATCCGGGTTGAGGAATATTACCATAGTCTATATGCGGAGTATTTGTAAGATTATTTATATCAAGAAATATATTAAATCCTTTTATTTGGTATTGACATTTAAAGTCTAATACGGCAAATGGCTTGTATTGTTCTGTAGAGTTTGTAGAGACTCCGTCTTCGTAACGCAGATAGCTACCTACTCTATCGTGGAGGCGTATGTACCAAGATAGCGTTAGATTGCGTATTATCTCATGCTTTAGACTTGCAGTAAATTTATTTCTAAGATAATTGAATACATACATAGAGATAGGATTTTTTTCGCTAAATCCATCTGTATTTCTATAAATATACTGATAACCAACACTTAGGCTCTGAAGAGGCTGACGAGAGTTTATCAGCTGCTTAAAGTCGAGTGTGGCATTTAGATTTAGTCCAAAAGTCTTCAACGGCTTGCCTGCAGGGAGATTACCCGAATACCATTTGTCGTCAGAGGCAGAATACTCCCAGTCTATTACATTGAAAGCGTGAGTATAAAAAGCCGAAATAGATGTGTTTAAATAGCGATTGTTTAGAGAGTAACCAGCCTCAACCAGATGTGTCTGCTCTGGCAATAGCAGCGGATTACCCGTATGAGTTTTCGTAGAATAGTAGAGTTCTGTAAATGTAGGCATACGATTTGCCATATTCCACGAAGCATATATTTTGGAGTGCTTCTCTGGACGATACTCTAAAGAAACAGCAGGATAAAGTTTTACCATATTCTGATACGCTGTATTTGTATTGAGCATTACTCCTACAGAAACGGTAAAATATGAGGAAACATATCTATGCTGAAGAGCATAACTCAGCGAAGTACGGCTTTTAGAGCGAGTAAATTTTCCTATCGTATCTGCTATAACCTCACCTAACACACTACTCAATACTCCCTCATTACGCATTTCAGCCTCTATAGAGGTAATACCAAACAGAGAAAGATATCGAGATGAAAGCGAAAGTCCGAATATATCGCTACGGTGATAGTTGTGGTCTTTGTACCAATCTGGGATATTTGGAGAACCATCTCTGAAGAGTTGGAATTCATCGTAGTGGCGGCTCCAGTAGATTCTTGGAGCGAACTGTAGTTTGCCGTATGTTTCAGCAGAGATAGCAGAAAATAGTGTTTTGGTTTTTTCATATTGTAGGGGGTATGCGGGCGAATAGAATGTATTTGCCCCGAAATGTTTCTGATTATATCCTAATAGAAACTTTATTTCTGCTAAGTCTTTTTGCCTAAAATTTGTCTGAAAAAGAGTATTCAGTATCTTATAATCGCTATTTTTTACATATCCATTGGAACGACTATAGCCTACCGATAGGCTTGAGGATAGATTCTTTTCATTGCTCAACACTCCTCTAAACTCAGCAGAAGCGAGTTCATACATACCGCCTTGCAACTGAGCAAAAAGAGATTTCTTTAGTTGCGACTTTGTAACGATATTTACTCCTCCTGCGAATGCTCCTGAATTATGAAGCAATGAGGTAGTACCTTGGATTACCTCTATTTCTTGAAGGTCTGATTTATTGATTGGAAGATTGAGGCTATGATGACCAGTCTGTGGGTTTGTAAGACTGATACCATTTATGAGTATGGCTACTTGGTCGAAAGAAGAGCCTCTAAGAGAGACATCGGCTTGAACTCCATGAGGGGAGCGTTGCATTACATCTACCGAAGAGATGTGGGTTAGAAGGTCTTGTATACTTTTAGCGGGGGCTTGGGATATCTGGCTGCTATCTATAGATATAGTGGTAGCCATTCCCATAGGTATCGTAGGAATATCCTCCATAATACTCACCTCATCAAGTTCTCTGACAGAGACAGTATCAGAAGTAGAGAAACTTTCGGCTTGCTTATTATCCTTGATAGCCGAAGCATGAGCCGACATCAAGGCAAAGCCCGACAAGACTCCGATAGTTACTACCCTGTGCATACTATTGAATGCACCGTAGGGCGTCAGTGCAAATCGCTTAAAGCGAAATGCACGAATTGTTTGAAATGCTTTCTTTAACATGATTTCAATTGCGTTTAATTTATATTAATTTATACCTAATACTTTCTTTTAGGATTCTTAGGAAACCAGCCCTTGCGTACCCTCTCTTCCTGCTCCTTTATCTCCTTTATACTCCATATACATGTAACACCAAGTATAGCCAATATCACTGCTACAAAGATTGTTTTAGAAAAAAATGCTGCTATTAGAAATACTATACCAAGTAATAGAAAGAGCCACCATATTTTTTTTGAAAAATAGTATTCTGCCTTGATTACTATCGGGTGAAATAGTCCGATTATAAGGAATGTAAGTACACCTATCAGAATTCCTTGCATACCCGGAGTTTTTAGAAAATCTATCATAATGATGTTTTATTTATTGTTTTTTTATCAAAAGAAACGAAAAACTTAAGTTACCTAAGTATCTTAAATATTCCATTAGGCTCTATCCTTATAATGCGTGATGGGTTAGGATTCATTTTTTCTTTTTGGCGCAAAGGCACTATATAATCCACTCTTCGCTTTATCTCTTCTGATATTTCTGAAAAGTTCTTAGGCGAAGGCTCGCCACTAAGGTTAGCACTTGTAGAAACCAACGGCTTACCGAGCATATAACAAATATCTTGTGAGACTTTTTCTTTTGTTACCCTTATAGCTACACTACCGTCTTCTGCTATTACACTTGGGGCTAAATTCTTCGCTCCACTGTATATGATAGTCATAGGCTCGGTAGAAGCCTCTATCAACTCCCACACTACATCGGGTACGATATTTATATATTGAGTAAGTCTATTTTCACTATCTACCAACGAGATTAGCGATTTATTTTGCGGACGATTTTTTATATCAAACACTCTCTGTACTGCCTCTTCATTTGTAGCATCACAGCCTATTCCCCAAATTGTATCAGTAGGATATAATATGACTCCTCCACAACGAAGTACACTGACAGCTTGCTTTATCTCTTCAGGTAAATCTCTCTTCATCTTTTATAGTTTATTTTGCTTGAAAAAAGTTTTTTCGACTGCAAAGGTACTATTTATAAGCCAATATATTAGTAAATACTCAATAAATTATTAACTTTGCCAAAAAAAAGAAAGTACTATTTTATGAAAAAATTATTTATCACGCTCGTTGCCTTGACTATGGCAATATCTTTGCTTTCAGCTAAGACAAAAGACAAATCTACACTGGTAAAAATATATACTACAGAGGGTAATATCACAGTAAAACTGTATGATGATACCCCTCTTCATAAGGAAAATTTCCTACAACTTGTTCGTGGTGACACATACAAAGGATTGCTATTTCATAGAGTAATAAAAAACTTTATGATACAAGGTGGCGACCCAGAGTCTAAAGACGCACCGCTAAGCAAGCAACTCGGAGGAGGCGATTTAGGCTATACTATTCCTGCCGAAATCAAATTTCCAGAGCATTATCATAAATATGGTGCGTTAGCAGCTGCTCGCACAGGCGATAATGTAAATCCAGAGAAGCGTTCATCTGCCTCACAGTTTTATATTGTTACAGGCAAGCAGATAAGCGAAGACGAACTACAAGGAATGGAGAAATCTATCACCCAAAGACTTGCACTGAAAGAGCCTTTTAAGTATAGCAACGAGCAGAGGGTAATTTACAAAACATTTGGCGGGACACCTCATCTCGACGGCACATACACAGTATTTGGCGAGGTAATAAAAGGATTCGATGTATTGGAAAGAATCCAAAACTACGAAACAAACACTTCCGACCGACCAAAAGAAGATGTGAAGATTTTGAAAATGAAAATCGTTAGAAAATAGAGATGAATATCATTGAGTATAAAGGAGTAGAACTAACTCACGAAGAGTTGATTGTATTGCAAGATGTAGATTTCGCAGTACAGCCCGGAGAGTTTATATATCTGTGTGGGAAAACAGGCAGTGGCAAAAGTTCTTTATTAAAGTCTATTTATGCAGAAATGCCTATTCGTAAAGGAGAAGCTCGTATTTTCGACTATGACCTTAAACGCATCTCTCGCTCACAAATCCCTCTACTACGCCGACAGATAGGTATTATTTTTCAAGATTTCAAATTGCTATACGACCGCTCAGTAAGAGACAACCTAAAATTTGTACTTAAAGCCACTGGCTGGAAAGATTTACAGAAGATAGAAGAGCAGATAGACCTCGTACTACATACCGTAGGGCTTCCACAGAAAGGATATAAACGCCCACACCAACTATCAGGTGGCGAACAGCAACGCATAGTAATAGCTCGCTCTCTACTGAATTCACCTCAACTAATAGTAGCCGATGAGCCTACAGGTAACCTCGACCCAAGCATTGCCTCCGAGATAGTATCTCTGCTAAAGGAGATTTCTACAAGCGGTACATCTGTCATAATGGCTACTCACAATTTGAACCTGATAGAGCGTTATCCGGGAAAAGTATATTTGGTAGAGAACGAACATATCAAAGAAAAATCATAATCAAAAAGTGCTTGAAGACGAAAGATTAAAGAAGATAGTATCCTATATTATCAAATTTCTACTGAATGGAGATGAAGAACTTGCCAGCCAAGTATGCTACTCTTGGGAGTACGATAAGCACCCCGATTGCCGTATCTTCATCAAGCCTTCTTCTTTTTTCTCAAAAGAGAAATACCTAAAGCCGGATTCTCTACCCAGACTACCGCTAAAACTATTAGACGGAATAGAAATTCTCTATGGAGAGCCAAATGTAAAGCATAGAGATGGCAAAGTATTTATAGAGGCTGATATAGTAGCAAGCAGTTTCTTTCTACTATCTCGATATGAGGAGTTAGTAGCCACAAAAGATAGTTTCGACTGCCACAGTAGATTCTCGGCTCAAGCCTCGTTACCATATCGTGCAGAATTTCTTTTTCGCCCTATAGTAGACGAATACGGTATGCTATTAAGAAAATGGCTCGAATCATCTGGATTATCTATTCCTAAAAGAGAAGAGGGATTCTCCCAAATATACCTTACGCACGACATCGACTCCATAGGATATTACCAACATTGTCGAGGTTTTATGAGTGGCGTTTATCACTCGTTTTTCAATAAAAACACATCTATAAAAAAGGTTATATCTTCGCTAATTGACGAAAAAAAAGACCCCGCATACACCTTTCCTTGGCTGATAGAGCAGGCTAAAAATATAAAATACGCGGAGCAACTATTTTTCATAAAACCCATACTAAAATCATCGCATATTGAGGATAAGCCTTTCTATGATATTCGCTCTAAAAAATTCTGTAGGCTTTTAGACTCGATAACAACGGCAGGAGGCTCTATAGGGCTTCACTCTTCTTACGCCTCATACTACGAACCACATTTAGTAGAACAGGAGGCTTATTTTTTAAGAAAGTACACTCAAATACCTATATCCAGCAACCGTTGCCACTATCTGACTATCCTGCCACCAAACAATCCACTACCATATATCAAAGCAGGCATAAAAGACGATTTTTCGCTTACCTATGCCTCTCAAGCAGGATTTAGGCTCGGAACTTGTCGCCCTGTTTTATGGATAGACCCAGATAGACTACAAATCATTCCAATAGTACTACACCCTACTACCATAATGGATTGTACATTGAGCAATGACGGTTATATGAAGTTGTCGATAGAGGAGGCTTATAGCCATACAAAAAACATTTTATCAGAAATCCATAAACACTGCGGAGAGGCTATAATGCTATGGCACAACACAAGTATCGCGCCACAAGCCCAATCGTACCATAAAGAGTTATACACAAAAGTTTTAAGAGAACTGTTATAAATTTCTTTCATTATTTATATTTTTATTATATTTGCAAAATCGCAATAATAACTTCAATAAAAAAATCAATTATAGTTAAAAACACACAAAAAGTGGCTAAATGCCAGATGTTGTCCATAATAAAAGATGGACAGTTTAGTAAACACAAGATGTCAAAAAACACCATCCTTGCCATTTTGCCTAAATGGCTCGTATTTTTGGCGATAATTTTTCCACTTACAAATAGTATGTATTCACAATCACAGCCTATTGTCGTTAATGTAGATGATGGGGTAACTATGGAAATATATTCAGACAGATATGTGATATATTACAATTCTCCTAGTTTTGACATAAAAGACTCTATTATACGCAAATATGATTATTCATTAGGTCCCCAGCCTACTTATCCTCCTATTTTTAACAATAGTAATATAACACTAAAGAGAGATGAAGACATATTGAACGATATAATTTATTGGGCGATCCTTCTTTGAAAATTTATGGTATAAATATGAACAATGGAGAAATTGGAGAGTATGCTCCTGCAATATCAGATATACAAATAGAAGAAGAATATATTTTACCTACGGTTTTTTCTAACAATATATCTTTAGCAGAAAATAACATTAATATATCTTTCATTAAAATATTCGATATAGCAGGTAGATATATTGGCGTATTTAATAAATTATCCCATATAAATATATTATCCAATATTCCTAATGGAGTATATTTCCTTGAAGTGACTTACAGTAATTATACAAAACGAACAATAAAGATATTAATTAACTACTAAATTTTACGATTATGAAGTACAGAATTTTATTGATAACATTATTGATTTTTTCAATTTTTGCTTGTAGCGATAAAGATAAAAATCAAATAAAGATAGACCCCAATACCTGTCTGCCTGAAGGATGGAATCCTATAGATAGTAATTTAATATACTCTTATTTTACGCCACTTAAAGACAATAGCAAAGTATCGTATATATCGGAAAAGGGAGATGTCGAAGAATTTATTGTAGATTATTCAAGGTGTGAATATATAAATACTTTTTGCTATGATTTAGAACCATTGGCTGAGAAATATCACATTGAACAATTAGATATTTATATCGCAATGAAGTCTGAAAACAATCACTTGATATACCATTTTCTTATCGACTCTCGTTCTGTGATGCTAATCGAGGTATCCTTAAATTACGATATTTTTGCCAGAAGTGAAGTTACTTGGACAACAAATAACAAAGGTTATTCTACAGAGCCTGATGGGTATATAGATTTCTTCAAAGAAGGAAATTCTATGCTAATACCTTCTCCTGAAGATAGTTCTCCTAAAGCATCTTTTGAAAAAGATAAAGGACTTACTTGGTTTATCGACAAAAATGGGGTAAAATGGACTTTAAAGAATTAAAGAAAACAAAAATAAGGCTATCTAAAAAGTAGCCTTATTTTCTACAATCATCTATAAAGCACACGACTTGCTTATTATTTTTCTCTATATTCAACAAAAAGCCTTACTTTCACAAGCAAGGCTTTTTCCAACAAAAAAATTACTAAAAATTAAAATCTATGTACGATTGAATTATCTTTCAATTATATGCTTCAGTTTTACGACTGCAAAAGTACAACAAATCTTTGGACTAAAAAATACTTAATTTAGGTGAGTTTTTGAGCATTTTTTGCCTGAAATCTAACGAATTTCGTTAGAAAATCACCCTAAAATCACTACAAAAACAGCATCAATCCCGCTACAGCAAAGGAAAGTCATTTTTTGCTCATTTTGAACAAAAAAAATAGCACAAAAAAACAAAGTTTTTTTTCAATAATTTCGCTATTATTTTTTTTAGAAATATATCGGATATTAGTCTTTTATTCTCAATACAGTAAAATTCTCAAAAATTATAATAACACGCCAACAAACAATAAACCCGACTAAAAAAACGAAGTCGGGTTTATCATTTTAATTGCTTATATTGATACGGAATGTCTATTCTATTATAGTCATCTCATCAAGTAGCCAACTTGCTTGTGCAAACTTATCTATTAGGAATAGCACATAACGCATATCTACCATAATGTTTCTACAAAGCTCTGTATCGAAGTATATATCACTCATAGTGCCTTCCCATTGGCGGTCGAAATTGAGTCCTACAAGCCTACCTTTAGAGTCGAGGGCTGGAGAGCCAGAGTTTCCGCCAGTAGTATGGTTTGTAGCAGTAAAAGCCACTGGAAGTTTTCCCTCTCGGGTAGCGTATCTACCGAAATCCTTAGCGGCGTAAAGTTCGAGTAGTCGCTGTGGCACATCAAACTCATAATCGCCGGGTATATATTTTTCCACTACTCCGTCGAGCGTAGTATTGGCTTTATATTCTACACCGTCTTTAGGTTGCGAGCCTCGAACCTTTCCGTATGATACCCTCAGAGTACTATTTGCGTCTGGGAAAAACACTCTATCAGAGTCTGTCCTCATAAGGCAAGCCATATATTCGCGTTGAAGTTTGTCTATAGCTTGTTTACGCTCCTTATACTGTCCTAATACATTTTTTGTATAACTCTCTGTAATAGATTTATACAAAACTACAAAAGGATCTGTAGAAATTTTCTTTATAAGCGATTTCTTATCTGAAAAAAGTTTTTCAATGTCTGTAGTCGGGTCTGTAATCCAAGATTTTTTATTCCACTTTCCAAACAAAGCCATATTTACCTCCTCCGACATATACTTTTTCAGACCGATGGCTTGAAACTCAGGAGAAGTATTTTGCAAATAGTAAGCCAATACCTTCGAAGTAACCTCTTGGTCGAGTGTTCGGTCGAAATCTTTGTAGATACCTTTCAATACCTCTTTATACTCGGCTATCGCTTGATCCGAAAGACTACCCTCTTGCTCTTTTTCTTCCAGACGACTAAGGTACATAGCAATCTTCAGTGTTTCAGAGTTTGAGAGCAATTCTGAATACAGAGCCTGTGCTAAAGCGTATGACTCAAAAGACGCATACTTATCATCAAACTCTGTGATAAGCCTTGTTATCTCTGGATTGATACTACCGAGTCGGCGTTCATACTCTCTTTTTTTCTCTACTGCATTACTACGCTTCAGCCCAAGTACCTCACCCTGCCACTTCTTCCAAGCATTTGAAATGCGAGCATATTTAGCCGAATACTTTATGCGAGTAAGGTTATCCTTACGCATCTCGCGGTCAAGTGTCTTCAGCGTAATATCGCGGATAGCAATACGCTGAGGGTCGATAGTACGAATAGTCTGCTCTATAGCAGCCGAAGGGAGATACTCCTGAGTAGTACCCGGATATCCGAATATAAATGTAAAATCACCCTCCTCAATGCCTTTTATAGATATAGGCAAGTGGTGTTTGGGAGTATAAGGCACATTATCCTTTGAATACTCTGCAGGCTTATTATCCTTATCGGCATATATACGAAATATAGAGAAATCACCTGTATGACGAGGATATACCCAGTTATCTGTATCTGAGCCAAACTTACCTATAGACTGCGGAGGAGCTCCTACAAGCCTTACATCTCTATAAGTCTCGGCAAGAAAAGCATAATATGCATTGCCAGCATACATTGATTTTACAAAAACTGTCTGATATGGTTCTCTATGGTAACTCTTTTTCAATGCCTCTATATTATCGGCTATCTTTTTAGATTTTTGCTCCTCTGTAAGTTCGCCAGTCCCTGCCAATACTATATTAGTTACATTCTCTATACCAACTACTATAGTAGCAGTAAGTCCGGGGTTAGGCAACTCTTCTGCTCTATTTTTAGCCCAAAAACCATTAGATAGAAGGTCATTTTCTATAGTAGAATGCGACTGTATTTCGTCGTAACCACAGTGGTGATTTGTCAGCAAAAGCCCATTGGGAGAGATAATCTCACCTGTACATCCACCGCCAAAATGCACTATAGCATCTTTGATACTCGGAGCCGATGGATTGAAAATATCAAGGGTAGAAATCTCAAGCCCAAGAGATTTCATCTCCGCTTCATTTAATTCGGTAGGTATCCACATACCTCCATTCTTTTGCCCATAAGCAGAAAAAAGCATAAAACTCACTGCAAAAAGGCTAAACCATTTTTTCTTCATAATTATTTACGATAAACTATATTTTATATTAACTTTTTACACCAACTCTACTTTCTAACCTTATTTATATCTACTCTCTCTCCGCCTTTTATGGCTATTATAAAGGCATCTGGGAATAGTCTTTGCACCTCCTTCTGCTTGGATTTAACCTCAGAATACGAAGAACTCGAACCATAAATATATTTAAGCATTCCTCCCTGACGGTAATATTTACAGCGTAAGCCTTTGAAGCGATAATCGCTATCTACCAACTTCTCTGATGTAGAAAATATCTGCCAAGCGAACACTACATCTTCCTTATTATCCATTACTACCTCTTTAGATTCTTTCTTATCTGCAGTTTCTGACTCTTTTATAGTCTCTTGGGCTTTAGCCTCCTCCTTTAGCGGCGTATTTATCTCTACTGGATACTCTTTATCTGATTGTGAGAATCCCTCTCGACTCTGGTCGAAATCCTTTTTATACTTCAAAATACCGTTGTAAATACCAGTAGCTATACTTCGCTGTCCCGACTTAGATGACATAAAATTCCGTTCCTTCTCATTTGTAATATATCCTATCTCTATTAGGACGCTTGGCGTTATAGTCTGCCAAGTAACATATAGCGACTGTTGCTTCACACCACGCATATTACGGTCTTCTGCTCCAAGTTCTTGCCCTATGTATCGAGCCAAATTGTTACTAAGGTTAAATATCTGTGCTTGCTTTATTTCGTAAATCGCTTGGAATGCTTGCGAGCGTGAGGAGTCGAAACGCTTATCTATCTCTTTGCCGTCTTCGCCTACTGTAGTTACACTACCTTTTTGCTTCAGCGTAGTAGTCTTTCGTCCTGTATTCTCTACAGTCTGTATATAGACCTCTACACCATGAGTAGATGTTACATCTTTTTTCTTTTTCTCATTGTAGGCTGAATTAACATGGACAGATACAAATATATCTCCCTCTGCTCTATTGGCTATATTCATACGCTCCTGTGGCTCAAGCGATCGGTCGGTCTTACGAGTATATGCTACCTTTATATCTTGATGTTTTTCGAGCATTTCGCCTACAAGCAACGACACCGCAAGATTGATACTCGCCTCGCTGACTCCAGCCCGTGTAGCACCGGGGTCTTTGCCGCCGTGTCCGGGGTCAATCACTACGGTAAACTTTCTATTTCCAGCCATAATCCCTATGCTCAACAAAGAAAACAGCATTGCAAAAGCCACTATACGATTTTTCATTTTTTCATATACATTTTATATAACCTGCAAAGTTACTATTTTTATTTGGTAAAAAACACAAACAACACAATATAGAAAGCACCATAATATAGAATTTTGGCTATTTAATTCTTTGTACAAAATCAATCATTACTTAAAGAATCTTGTATATTGTTTATAATATATCATTTTATGCCGAAAAAATATTTTTTCTAAAAGAAAATAGTAACTTTGCCGAATCTTATACTGAAAAACTTTTTTATAATACAAAATAAAATCTGTCCATAAAGGACTATAATCAATTAAAAAAAATTACTGACACTATGAATGATGGTAATGAGGTAAAAAAACTAAATGATGTGGTCATTCGCTTCTCGGGCGATTCGGGAGACGGAATGCAACTTACGGGAACTCTGTTTTCCAATCTATCGGCAATACTCGGCAACGAGATTGCCACCTTTCCAGACTATCCTGCAGAGATACGAGCTCCGCGTGGCACACTGTCAGGCGTATCTGGTTTCCAAGTACATGTAGGAGAGGGCATAAATACACCGGGCGACTACGCTGATGTATTAGTTGCTATGAATCCGGCCGCTTTGAAGGTAAATAAAGAAATCCTAAAACCGACAAGCGTAATCATCTACGACACAGACTCTTTCTCAAAAAAAGACTTAGAGAAGGCTGATTTCCAAACAGATAACCCATTCGCAGAAATTGGTCTGAAAGATACTATCCAGATTGTACCCATCCCTCTTACTTCTCTAACAGTCAAAAGTTTAGAGGAGTTTGCAATGGACTTAAAAGCAATGGAGCGAAGTAAAAATATGTTTGCTTTAGGAGTGATATGCTGGCTATTCAATAGAGATTTAGACAAAGCTCAACACTTCTTATCAGGCAAATTTGCGAAGAAACCCGAGATACTAAAGGCCAACGCCAAAGTATTGGAAGATGGATTTAACTACGGGCATAACACACATTTGAATATCTCAACATTCTCTATCGACAAATCACGCGAATTAGATAAAGGTAAATATACTATCATTGCAGGAAATAAAGCAACGGCGTTAGGTCTCATAGCTGCTGCAGAAAAGGTAGGAAAAGAGTTATTTCTAGGCTCATATCCCATAACTCCCGCTACCGACATATTACACGAACTTGCTCCTCGTAGAGATTTAGGAGTAAAGACCTTTCAGGCAGAAGATGAGATAGGTGGCATTTGTTCGGCACTCGGAGCGTCATTTGCAGGAGACTTGGCAGTAACCTCTACCTCAGGACCAGGACTTGCCCTAAAATCAGAAGCTTTAGGATTGGCAGTAATGGCTGAATTACCATTGGTATTGATAGATGTAATGAGAGGAGGTCCTTCTACAGGGCTACCTACCAAGACAGAGCAAACTGACTTACTACAAGCCCTATACGGAAGAAACGGAGAAAGTCCATTGGTAGTATTGGCTGCTTCTACGCCTGACGACTGCTTTCACTACGCTTATATGGCAGCAAAAATAGCTATAGAGAATATGACTCCTGTAGTGCTATTGACAGACGCATTTATCGGCAACGGTTCTTCGCTTTGGAAACTTCCAAAAATAGCTGATATGCCAGAGATAAAGCCCAATTATGCTCCAAAAGAGTTGCAAGGCAAATTCAATGGACTTTCGAGAGACGAAGAGACAAAAATACGCTATTGGGCTATACCTTCAGAGGAAGGTCTTACCCATAGAGTAGGAGGATTGGAGAGAAATTACAATACTAGCAATATATCTACAAATGGCGAAAATCACGCTAAAATGGTAGAGACTCGCAGGCAAAAGATAGAGCAAATCTCTGAAAAACTCCCACTATTGAAAGTAGAGGGCAATGAAAGTGCCGATACATTGGTAATAGGCTGGGGAAGCACCATAGGACACCTACGCAGTGCTGTCCGTTTACTAAATGAGAGAGGTAAAAAGGTAGCTAACCTGCACTTCAACTATATCAATCCTATGCCTAAAAATGCAGAGGAGATCATTCGTAGGTATAAAAATGTAGTGGTAGCCGAAGTCAATAGCGGACAGTTTGCAGCATTCCTTCGCTCTAAGATTGAAGGAATTAAGTTCCAGCAGATAAATAAACTTGAGGCTCAGCCATTTACTATAGAAGAGTTAGTCGAACAAATTGAAAAAATCTAAATAAAAAACTAATTATGTACACGAATAAGGATTATAAGAGCAATATGGCTGTAAGGTGGTGTCCCGGCTGTGGCGACCATGCTGTTTTGGCTTCTCTACACAAAGCAATGGCAAACATTGGTATTGCTCCCAAAGACACAGTAGTAGTCTCTGGCATAGGTTGCTCATCTCGTCTTACATACTATATGGAGACATACGGGTTCCACTCTATACACGGGCGTGGTGCAGTTATTGCCTCTGGCATAAAGACTGCCAATCCTTCGCTTAGCGTTTGGCAGATTACAGGAGATGGCGACTGTCTGGCTATAGGAGGGAATCACTTTATACACTCTGTCCGTAGAAATATCGATATAAATGTACTTCTATTCAACAATCGTATATATGGACTTACCAAAGGACAGTACTCGCCTACTTCGCCTAAGGGATTCGTTACAAAATCCTCACCATACGGCACTATCGAACGGGAGTTTGAGCCAGCAGCTTTGCTTTTTGGAGCAGGAGGCACATTCTTTGCTCGTATGATTGATGTAGATTTCGACACATCAAACAAGGTACTTATAGCAGCCGAACGCCATAAAGGAACATCTTTTATAGAGTGTTATGTGAACTGTATGATATTCAATAATGGTACTCACGCCGACATTTCCTCCAAAGAGAATCGTGCCGAAAGAACAATAGTATTAGAAGATGGCAAACCAATGATATTTGGAGCAAATAAAGATAAAGGACTTATACTTGACGGATTTAATCTAAAGGTAGTAAAAATAGGCGAAAACGGCATTACCGAAAAAGATATTTTGGTACACAATGCCAAAGAAAAAGACTATACGCTACACTTGAAACTCGCTCAAATGAAATACCCTGAAATGCCTGTAGCAATGGGCATAATCCGTTGTGTAGAGGAGGAGACATACGATTCGGCTATGACTCGCCAGATAGAGAAAGTAAGGGAAAAATCTAAAATCAAGTCGTTCGATCAACTCATATCAACACTTGAGCAGTGGGATATGTAATTTACTATAAAAGTGAATAAAAAACACGAACCATTTTTGAATGGTTCGTGTTTTTTATTCACTTAGAGTAAGTTTTATCTTACAAATTTCAGACTTCTACCTTCTTTTGTTCTAAGAATATAAACTCCCTGAGGAAGACGAATATCCTGCGATTTATTGCCAGATGCAATCAATGAACCTGTAGACGAATAAATATAGAATTCCTCATTAGCTGGATTTTCTACCCTAACAGCACCGTCTGCTACAATAGATACGAATATAGAACTATTCTCTACCATATCAACATTTGTAGCAGCAGGCTTTATTAATTTTATCATATAGCTTGATATATAATTCTTATTAGAAGTACCGATGCCCGGATAACCAGCATTCGTAGCTCTAAAATATACTCGAATAGTATCATCGTCAGAAAGAGTTCTATCGAATGTAAATACAGCATCATTTTCTATCATCTTATTGGCAGGAACTGACACATAAGACGCTGAAGAGTTTTGCTTATAGTACCACTCAAACACAGTAGTCTGTTCTGTAGATGACAGACCTTTAGCCTTATATAAATGAGACAAATCTACAGTCAATTCATTTATCTTAGATTTATTCAAAGTATATGAACCCTGTCCAGAATACTGAAACTGCTCCAATGGAATATCCTCTGAGTGTAAATCAGGTATTTGGTCGAAACCTAAAGCGTTGGCACGAACATCAAGTCGTTCAATTTTCCTCAAATCTTTTGCTCCTAAGATAGCCTTCATCTTAGTTTTTGGAGCAGAGAGTGTAAGAGTCTGAATGTTTGTATTTGAGGTAAGGTCTAAAGTATCTATTTTCGCACCAGAGATATTGAGGTCTTTTAGATTGGTGCAATACTCCAGATTGTGAATCTTCTCCAGATTTACCAATCCAGCAGAGCCTGGTGATACCTGAAGAGTCTCAAAAACAGCACTTTGAGGCAAAGTAACCTCACGCACATCGCTTGAGCTAAGAGTAAGTTGCTTCAAAGCTGGGCATTGAGAGAAATCCACATGAGGAGTTGCCCAAAGAAGAGTAAAGTCCATATTGAAATTTTCCAATACATTAGATTTGACAGTATCTATACCTGTTATAGCACTACTAAATACTACTCTTATAGTCTTCAATTTATCGGCAGCTACGCTGATTTTACGGTCAGTTGCAATACGGTTTGCAAAAGTGTACTCTACTTGAGCAAGCGAACCATCTGCATTAGGCTTAAAGTATCTTTTTGCCTCTCCTGCACCGAAATCGCAATATAGCGAGTCGCTTAGATCTGTTAGATTAAAAGTAAATCTTACATTTGTAGTATTAGCTGTAAGGTTGAATACTATCTTCTCGTCTGTCATAGCCGCAGGCGTATCATTATTGTTATTTTCTTCTGTATTAGCCTGCATAAGTGCGGTATATTGAAGCCTCATTATGCCATGCGTATTGCTTGTAATAAGCAGATATAGAGCTACCTGCGCAGGATTATCTCCAGCCCCATACTCTATGAAGCTTGGAAGGTCTGGCGCCAACTGCACCTGAAACATATCAGACGCACCACTCTCTGTCTCTACGGCTACGCTTACCGCTTGAGCCTGAGTAAGTACATAACGAGACGGATTTGATGTCTCTTTGTTTAGCCCAAAATCACCAATAGTAAAAGGCTTTATACCGATAGTACCTGAATTTATCTTCAAGTTTGAGAGTTCTATACTTACCTCGCCCTCTGTTGTAGCATTTCCCCACTTAGTATTCAAAGAGTTTCTTGCTCCTCCGAAATTTGTAGCAGTAATGATATCTGAAATACCGCTATATGTACCTACCAAATCCGCAGGCAACGAATATATTACCTCTTGGTAACCTATGAATTCTACTTTGATTTCAAAGCCATTACCATCATCTATAGTAAACCTTAAAACTATCTGAGCAGGATTATCTCCCGGTGCATAAGCTACCTTAGATAGTTGATTAGAAAAGGTAAGAAACCAATTTTTATGTTGCCCCGTAGTGGTTGTAGGGTTGATACGAGTTAGAAAATCTTGGGCTTGAGGCTCTAACTTATAGTAGTCAGTCTGCATAGTAGCCTTCATATTCGGAATAGTAAATTTGTTCAACTCTACTCTACCGCTATCTATCTTGAAGCCTTCGAAATCTATCAACACCTCGCTACCCGATTGTCTGAGTGTAACAGTACAATCTACGATAGGGTCGGTTGCGTTATTGTTTTTTACATTTGCGATTGAAAGATATCCCTTATAGTTTTTCAGCAAGTCTGTAGGCAATGTAGCCTGAGCAGCCGAAAAAGCATAAGTGAGTAAAACAAGTGAAATGGTTAAAAGTTTTTTCTTCATACTTTAATAAGTGATTTTTGTTAATAATATATTTTACGCTAAGTTAATTTCTGCATAAACTTTTGGCTATCCACTGCGAAGCGTTTGTGAGTAGCCTTGCCTACGATAGAGCCTTTTGAATCCGACACCTCAATTTCAAAGTCGTAGGCTCTTCCCTCATGGCTTGTCATATGAGCAACAGCCGTCAATGTTTCTCCTATTGGACTGGCTTTTATATGCTGTATATTTATCTCTATTCCTACAGTAGTAAATCCTTCCTGCAAATCGTCAATGGCGAGCATAGCTGTATTTTCCATAAACGCTGCCAAAGAAGGCGTAGAAAACACTGCGAGCGTCCCACTACCGACCTCTATAGCACAATGCTTCCTCTCTACTACCAGCACCTTTTTTATTGATTTCATCTATATAAACTATATTTTATTTTTATTACACTATAATTTAAGACGGCAAAGTTAGCAAATTTCGGATAAAAAATACTAACTTTGCAAACAATAAATAAAGATTTTTTATATACGAAATGAAACTAAAAGTTGCCGCAATTTGTTCACACTTTAACCTTCAAATATAGGTTATCAACACCATATTTCTGTGCTCGAAACTCCGTGCGAATTAAAATTAA
>R18__coassemble_1541_pt1 | contig 25437 bp, 22 predicted proteins | sample R18__metabat2_low_PE_054 | metagenome-assembled genome bin R18
TTTATTTATTTATTTATTTATTTATTTATTTATTTATTTATTTATTTATTTATTTTGCGGTATGGACAAAATAGCAGTAATAGGCCTTGGCTATGTAGGACTTCCATTGGCAATAGAGTTCGGTAAGAAGTATCGTGTAGTAGGATTTGATATAAATCGTAATAGAATAGAGGAACTACAAGCAGGCAAAGACCACACGCTTGAGGCTGATTTAGACGGAATGCAAGAGGCTGTGAGATTGGCTAAAGATGCTGATAACAAGGGGCTTACATTTTCTTATGCAAAAGAGGATTTAAGGAGTTGTAATATATATATTGTTACTGTTCCTACTCCAATAGACGAGTTCAATACTCCCGACCTTAGACCATTGCAAGGAGCTTCTGCTATGCTTGGCGAAGTGCTTACAAAAGGCGATATTGTAATTTACGAATCTACTACATATCCGGGGTGTACAGAGGAGGATTGTGTGCCTATATTGGAAAAAGTATCTGGACTTAGGTTTAATGAAGAGTTTTTCGCTGGATATTCTCCAGAGCGTATCAATCCTGGAGATAAAGTAAATACTCTGACTAAAATTAAAAAGGTAACATCTGGTTCTACTCCTGAAATTGCTGATAGGGTAAACGCTCTATATGCCTCTATCATAGAGGCTGGAACTCACAAAGCACCTTCTATAAAGGTAGCGGAAGCAAGTAAGATAATAGAGAATACTCAACGAGATATAAACATATCGTTTATGAATGAGTTGGCTATTATTTTCGACCGTATAGGTATTGATACAAACGATGTCATAGAGGCTGCTGGTACTAAGTGGAACTTCCTAAAATATCAACCGGGACTTGTAGGTGGACACTGTATATCTGTCGACCCATACTATTTAGCTAAGAAGGCTGAAAAAGTAGGGTATATTCCTCAAGTGATACTTTCTGGTCGTCATGTCAATAACTCTATAGCAGTATTTGTAGCGCATAAAGTTTTGAAACTTATGATACAAAAAGAGCAGTCTATAAAAGGTTCTAACGCGTTGATACTTGGTGTGACATTCAAGGAGAATTGTCCTGATATAAGAAATACAAAAGTCGTTGAAATCTACAACGAACTTCGTGAGTTTGGTATGAATGTTGATATTTATGACCCTTGGGTAGATAATATGGAGTTGTACCACGAATACGGAGTGAAGTCTATTGATAAAATCGATGAGAATAAAAACTATAAAGCCATCATACTTGCAGTATCGCATGAAGAGTTCTCTAAATTTGATTTTAGTAAATATCATGCAAATGGAGTTGTAGTATTCGATGTGAAAAACTTTGTAGATAGAAGATTTGTAGATGGAAGATTATAGTTCGTATGAATGTTAATAAAAAAGGCTATCTTTCATAGATAGCCTTTTTATTTTTATCATTTTTAGAATTTATAGCCTAAAAGTAAGTCCTTTATATTCATTCGTTTTTTGCCTGAAAGTTGTAGGTTTTTTATGATGAGAAATCCGTCAGAACAGGCTACTTTCGCGTATGTTTTACCATCTGATATTATATTGCCTATAGGCTCTGAATGCTGTGTGATTTCTTTCTCCGTCTCAAATACCTTTACGGCAAGTCCCTTGTAATCCAACCAAGCGGCTGGATATGGAGAAAGCCCTCTTACTTTGTTATGTAAATCATCTACGCTGTGTGTAAAGTCAAGCTGACAAGTATCCTTGAATATCTTAGGCGCAGGCTTAAGTGTAGTATTTTTGTCTGTTTGCTTTATAAAATTTACTTCGTTTTTTTCTAAAACTTCTACACTTTTTATTACTAAATCTCCGCCTTGTAGAGCCATTTTATCGTGGAGTGTACCAGCATTATCATCTTCGAGTATTTCTATCTCTTTTTGTAATATAATATCGCCAGTATCTATTTCGTGTGTAAGGCGAAATGTAGTCAGTCCCGTAGTCTTTTCGCCGTTTATGATAGCCCAATTGATAGGAGCTGCTCCACGGTATTGAGGTAGCAGAGAGGCGTGTAGGTTTATTGTCCCCAGTCGAGGCATATTCCACACTACCTCAGGTAGCATTCTAAAGGCAACAACAATAAACAAATCTGCATCAATTTTTCTCAACTCTTCTAAAAAACTTTCGTCTTTTAGTCTCTCTGGTTGGAGTAGTGGTAGATTGTTTTGTAGAGCAAACTCTTTGATGTCTGAGAATCTTATCTTCTGCCCACGCCCAGCAGGTTTGTCTGGCATTGTAACTACCGCAGCTATCTCGTGCCTATTATCTTCCAAAAGAGCTTTTAGCGGATATACCGCAAACTCTGGTGTCCCCATATAAACTATTTTCATTTGGCTACTTCTATTTTGTTTTTCCTATATTGTTCAACTATCTTTATTGCCTCCATAGCTTGGCGTGTGTCGTGGACTCTGAGTATGTTTGCTCCTCCCAGTAGAGCCAAAGTATTGGCTACTGTAGTTGCATTTAGTGCTTCTGCAGGCGTTTTTTGTAAAGTTTTATAGAGAAATGCTTTGCGAGAAATGCCTGTCAGTATTGGCAATCCAAAGGTTTCAAAAAGGTGTTGATTGCCAAGCAAGTGATAATTTTGTTCAGTAGTCTTAGCAAAGCCAAATCCCAAATCAAGTATTATATCTGATGTAAAGCCGATGGCACGGAGAGTCTCTATTTTTTTTGCAAAATACTTCATCAAATCAGATATAATATCGTCGTAATGAGTCAATGTCTGCATTGTAGCAGGCTCGCCACGCATGTGCATTAGTATATAAGGTACATTTAGCAAAGCTATGGTCTGAAACATCTTTTCGTCGAGCTGCCCACCAGAGACATCGTTTATAATATCTACACCAAAGTCCTTTACGGCACGGAGAGCCACCTCAGAGCGAAATGTGTCGATAGATATTGGTATCTCAGGGTATCGTTCTCTTATAAGACTTAACCCGTGTTCTACGCGTTGCCACTCCTCTTCGAGGCTGGCTGTAGGCGAGTCTGGGCGAGTAGAGCAGCCTCCGATGTCGAGTATTGTAGCTCCATCAGAGATAGCCTGCTCTACGCTTGATAGTATCTCAAAGTCCGTCTGGCTACGGCTCCCAGAGAAAAACGAGTCGGGCGTAAGGTTTATGATAGTCATTACCTTAGGCTCGCTAAGGTCTATCAACCTACTGCCCAAACGAATCGTTTTTGCTATGTTTTTTTGCATAAAATCGTCAATTATGGATTAGAATAGTCCGCTTATATGCCCGTACTCGTCAATGTCTATATTTTCCGAAGAAGGTATCTCTGGTAGTCCCGGCATACGCATTATATCGCCAGTAATAGGAATGAGGAAGCCAGCTCCTGCGGCAATCTCTATATCGCGTACTGTTACTACGAAGTCTTTCGGACGACCAAGTAAGTCGGGGTTATCAGAGAGCGATTTCTGTGTTTTAGCTATGCAAATAGCGAGTTTGTCTAATCCTAAATCATATACTTTTTTCAACGCAGATTTCGCTTTTGGAGTATAATCTATAGACTCTGCTCCGTAAATCTCCTTGGCTATAGTGGCTATCTTTTCCTCTACACTAAGGTCTAAATCGTATAGAGTACGATATTTAGATGTAGACTCTTCTGCTACGGATACTACCATTTCAGCCAATTCTACCGCACCTTTTCCACCATCAGCCCATACATTTACTACAGAGGCTTTAACTCCGAGTTTTTTACAGAAATCTACTATGAATTGTAGTTCTTCGTCTGTGTCGGTAATGAAGCGGTTAATCGCTACGATTGGTGTGAGGTTAAAGTGCTTGATGTTCTCTATGTGTTTTTCGAGGTTTTCTATGCCTTTTGCCAGAGCTTCAACGCTTGGCTCTGTAAGGCTTTTTAGCGACTGCCCACCGTGATATTTCAAAGCTCTTATTGTGGCTACCAATACTACAGCTTGTGGATTGAGTCCTGCATATCTACACTTAATGTCGAGGAATTTTTCAGCTCCGAGGTCGAAGCCAAAGCCTGCTTCAGTCACAGTATATTCGCTTAACGCCAATGCTGTTTTGGTAGCCACTACTGTATTTGTGCCTTGAGCGATATTGGCAAATGGTCCGCCGTGTATTATGGCTGGAGTTCCTTCGATGGTCTGTACTAAGTTTGGTTTTATAGCGTCTTTTAGAAGTGCTGCCATAGCACCGTTTGCCTTTAAGTCACGGGCGTATATAGGCTTTTTATCGTATGTGTATCCTATAAATATATTTCCCAGTCGTTCTTTTAGGTCGTTCAAGTCAGATGCAAGACATATTATTGCCATTATCTCTGAGGCTGCTGTGATGTCAAAGCCTGTTTCGCGAGGTACACCTGAGGTAGTGCCTCCCAGTCCTGCTACTATGTGTCTTAACGAACGGTCGTTCATATCTATCACGCGTTTCCACGATATAGTACGAGGGTCTATATTAAGTGAGCGAGTTTTGCTTTGAATGTTATTGTCTATGATAGCAGCCAAAAGGTTGTGAGCCTTTTCGATGGCAGAGAAGTCGCCTGTGAAGTGTAGGTTTATATCCTCCATAGGCAATACCTGAGAGTATCCTCCGCCAGTAGCTCCTCCTTTTATACCAAAAACAGGTCCTAAAGAAGGCTCTCGAAGTACTACTGTAGCCTGTTTGCCTATCTGGTTCAATCCCTGCGAAAGACCTATTGATACTGTTGTTTTTCCCTCGCCTGCTGGTGTAGGCGATATGGCCGATACAAGTATCAGTTTGGCATTTTTATGCTTTGGTTCTTGCTTAGAATACTTTGTAGGAATTTTTGCCTTGTATTTTCCATAAAGTTCTAAATCATTGAGGTCTATTCCTAATTTGCTTGCTATCTCTACGATAGGTTTCATCTCTATGCTGTTTGCAATTTCTATATCTGTCATAATTCTATTATTTTTATTGTTTGAAAAAAAACTAACGCAAAGTTACAAAAATTATGGTTCTATATTTTGTTTTCTAATTTTTGTTTTTGTTGAAAATGATATTTATATCGCTGTAAAACATTGATTTATATTTTGTTGATTGAGTAAAATGTATATGTGTATAGTTTTTGTCTATAGAAAATATACTTGTTGTTGATTGAAAAAGCTGTGTCAAAACATAAAGTATTATTTAGACAAAAAATGCTAAATTTGCTGACAATTTATATGCAATGATTTTGTATGCGTAACTCTTTGATAATTATAGTTTTGCTGTTGTTGTTATTTGTGTCGTGTGGTACTGATAGAGGTAAGCAGAGAGATATGGAGCGTCCTGTCAAGGTAGGAGAGGTGTTTCGTGGCGGAGACGAGGAGATAAATGTTTTGTCGGGCGTAGTAGTATCGGGTGTGGAGGCATCTCCGTCTTTTACCGTATCTGGTATGCTAAAGAAAATCTATGTTAGCGAGGGCAGTGAAGTTAGGCAAGGGCAGTTGATAGCTGAGATAGATGCTTCTAATTACCAATCTACTTACGAGGCTGCTAAAAGCAAATACGAGCAAGTATCCTCCGAAGTAGCCAGAGTAGAGGAGTTGTATAGGCGTTCGTCTGTCAATCGTAATGATTATGAAAAAGCTCTTGATGGTAGGCAGACTGTGGCTTCTATGTACGAGACTGCAAAAAATCAGTTGCAGAGTACAAAACTTTATGCTCCTATTTCTGGCGTGGTGCAGTCTATCAATGCTGGGCTTTACCAGACGACTATGCCGGGTGTAGGAGTAGTAACTATAGTCAATACCAGTTCTCTGAATATAGAGACAAATGTGTCGTCTGCTTTGTTTGTAGATAAAGATAAATTTGAAGGGTTTGTAGGGTATTCAGAGTTTTCAGAAGAGCCTATCCATTTGAAGCTCCTGTATATCGCTCCTAAGGCCAATAATAATCAGTTGTATAAAATGCTTCTGTCTATAGACAGCAGGAGCGTACAGAATTTAGCTCCAGGAATGGCTATCAAGGTAGAACTCTCTCGCCGACACACTCAAAAACAGGAGTTGTCTATTTTGTTACAATCTGTTTTCCAAGAAAATACAGATGATTTTGTATGGGTAGTGGATACTCAGAGTTTGGTAGTAGGCAAACGCAAGGTAGAACTGGGCAACCTCAATCAAGAGGGTCGTGTCGTGGTGCTATCGGGGCTCGACGGCTCAGAGATACTCGTTACTGCCGGTGTAGGTAAAATAAAAGATGGGCAAAAGATAAAGATATTGGAGTAAAAGAGATATTTTAGCAAATAATTATAAAAACACATAAATTAAGTATGACAAAAAGTGCTTTGCAGATAGCCCGAGCAGCGTATCAGCCTAAGATGCCTGAGGTGCTTAAGAAGAATTTAAGGTTAGTAGAGGGAACGCCTACAGAATCTGTTTCTGATAGAGACGATATAAAGCGTCTATTCCCTAATACCTACGGAATGCCGATTCTGACATTTGAAGAGGTGCAGGAGAGCGTATGTTTTGAAAAAACTAATGTAGGTGTAATACTTTCAGGAGGGCAGGCTCCTGGCGGACACAATGTAATATCTGGTCTGTTCGACGGACTTAAGCGTTTCAATGCTGATAATAAACTATATGGTTTCCTCGGAGGTCCAAGTGGACTGACAGACCATAAATACATAGAACTAACGCCAGATATAATAGACGAATATCGCAATACTGGCGGTTTCGATATAATAGGGTCTGGACGAACAAAACTCGAAGAGGAGAAGCAGTTTGAACAAGGACGCGAAATTTGCCAGAGACTTGGTATTCAGACAATTGTCATCATCGGCGGCGACGACTCAAATACCAACGCGTGTGTTCTGGCAGAATACTATAAGGCAAAAGGTTATGGTATAAATGTGGTAGGATGTCCGAAGACTATCGACGGAGACTTGAAAAACGAGATGATAGAGACATCTTTCGGCTTCGATACTGCCTGCAAGGTCTATTCCGAACTTATTGGAAATATCCAGCGTGATGCAAATTCGGCTAAAAAGTATTGGCATTTTATTCGCCTTATGGGAAGAAGTGCTTCGCATATAGCCCTAGAATGTGCTTTACAGACTCAGCCTAATATGGCAATCATATCGGAGGAGGTTCTAGCTAATAAGATGACTCTGGGGCAAATAGTAGATGATATCTGCCGTGTGATAGTAAGGCGTGGCAATGCAGGGCAAAACTTTGGTACAGTGCTGGTACCTGAGGGGTTGATAGAGTTTATCCCTGCTATAAAATCATTGATAGCCGAACTAAACGATATGTTAGCCGACAGTACTGAATTTAACTCTCTGCCTTCTGATGAGGCTAAAAGAGAGTTTGTAGTAGGTCATCTGACAGAAGAGAGCCGCGATACTTTCCTAAGTCTGCCTGTGGGGATTGCTCGCCAGCTTAGTCTCGACCGCGACTCTCACGGTAATGTGCAGGTGTCGCTTATAGAGACAGAAAAACTCTTGATAGATATGGTAAAGCAGAGACTTGCAGAATTGAAAGAGGCTGGAGAATATAAAGGTAAATTCTCGGCATTGTCTCACTTCTTCGGATACGAGGGGCGTTGTGCTGTACCTTCAAACTTTGATACAGACTATTGCTATTCGCTGGGATATACAGCCTCACTACTTGCTCTAAATGGCAAAAGTGGCTATATGTCGTCTGTTCGCAACTTGTCTAAGCCTGTCAGTGAATGGGTAGCAGGTGGAGTGCCTATTACGATGATGTTTAATATGGAGAAAAAGTCGGGTAAGATGAAGCCTGTAATTCAAAAGGCTTTGGTAGATTTGGATGGAAATCCATTTAAGTTTTTCTCTGAAAATAGAGGAAAATGGGGTGGAGTAGATAGTTGCTATCTATACCCTGGTCCAATCCAATACTTCGGACCATCGGAGGTATGTGATATGCCGTCTAAAACCCTTATATTGGAGCATAAATAATAGGATAAGTTTTGTAGATACTAAAAAAAGCAGACGAAGTGTGGATAGTGTATATCACACTTCGTTTTTTTGATAATAGCATAAAAATAAAAAGCAGACAAAATATAAATCTTGTCTGCTTCTCTTGCGGTATGGACGGGACTCGAACCCGCGACCCCATGCGTGACAGGCATGTATTCTAACCAGCTGAACTACCACACCTTTTTTGTTGTCTAACGAGGATTCGAACCTCGACAAACAGAACCAAAACCTGTTGTGCTACCATTACACCATTAGACAATCATTTTTTCGGACTGCAAAGGTAATACTTTTTTTTGAAATAACAAGAGTATTTCGCTTTTTTATCGTAAAAAATCTCTAATAGTCCATTTTTTTTATCGTGGTGACATATCTCCAGTGTATGTTACAGTGAGTTGGCTGCCGAAGTGAGAGTTGCCTGAAAAGGTAAAACCGTCTGCTCTAACGGTAGCCGAACCAGAGACTATATAATATATATTGGTCCAACTATTATTCTCTATAGTGCCTACAAGCGACCCTGAGCCGCCTACAAACTCCATTCCCTCATAATAAACCAATCCGTGCGACTGCATTAGCGTATTAGGCTCGCCTGTAGAAGATACTGGGTATACACCCTCGGGAATCCTATTGGTAGTGCTTAAATCTACCATAAAGTCGAATACAATGCCGTAGTCTTTGGTTTTGCTCATCCCCTGTAGCCACATATCGTTGGCGTAGTCAGACATCTCTTTGCCCTCGTTTGATACTATTCCGCTATCTATTACTGCTACTACCGTAGTAGGTACTACAGGTTCGTGCTTCCACGCGTCTTCTGTCTGGTCCGACCACGATATTGGATTGGTACAAACAAAATTATATTGCTGACCATTTTTGTCTTTGCCTACGAAACTCATACCATTGGCATCTATTATCAATTTCCCTTCTGAGAAGCCTCTTGAATTATACGGCTCCCAATTTGCACTAATATCTCTTATGTATGAACCAGATGATATGGTCCCATTTTCTACCGAAAATTCGCCAGATAATACGGTGCGGTCAAACATTACCTCAAACATTACCTCTTGGCAAGGAGGAGTCAGCGAGGTGAGAAAGTATGTCTGAAACTTATATCTCCCGTCAGCCTCTTTGGAGTATTGCCCGAAGTCGAATACAAGGCTCTGCTTTGATACTGTATCTTGCTTTTGCTCCTCCTCTGGTATTGTATTCTGCTGTTTGTCGCAGGAAACAGTAATAAGTGATAATGCGATAAAAGATAAAATAAGGCTAAAAGTGTTATTCATAAATCAATTGATGTTTTTTTTAGACAGACAAAAGTAACAAATAACTGCGGTATTACAAAGTAAATCGGTCGTAAAATGTGTTATCTGCCTTACCTTTTTTTTATGAGATACAGTGTTGTGGGGATTATCATAACTATCAGAAACGCTCCAAATATCACCAGTATCTCTGTAGAATGCCCTAATGGGTCTGTCCAAATTTCTTTCATAATGTTCAGTCTGCCCATTATTTCTACAAATGTCCAAAATACTATTACATTGGCTATAGAATATCTGATAGAGCGTCCCCAATGTCTGATTTTTATCAAACGCCTAAACATATATATAGAACCTATCAGCGAAGCTATAGCTATCAATATTACTATAAAATTATCATCGCCTATAAAGTTATCATCGTAGCAGAATAGCAATAGTAGGTAGCTTGTCCAAAGTATTAAGTTTATCTCCATAAATGTAGTAATAGATGCATTTCGGACTATAGGGCTAGCGATAATTTTTTGTCGAGATGATTTAAAAAGTTTGCGTTGTAGGTAATTGAAGAAATCGCAACCACTGCGTATACTAAGTATATAAATCACCATAAACATTACCCAGAATCCAAACGAAGATGGCATTATCAGGTATTCTGGCTTTGTTACTACTTCTCCATTGACTATAAGTGGTTCTACGCCAAATCTGTGAGCGTAATAAACATAAAGAAACTCTACCCAGCCTGTCCAAAATAGTAGTCCACCGAAAAGTCCATACAGTGTCTGCCTTGTGTCTCCTTCTCTAAACATTCCAAATAGAGCAAGCAATAAGCCTATGCCTCCCATAGTGAAAGCTGAATAATATAGGGTAGATTCTGGTAGATAATGTTCCATAAGTATCATCAATACATGACCTAATGGCATAGTAAATAGTACTATTAGAAACGAAAAAATACCGATAAAGATGGGATTTTGAGAGATTTTTGTCATAATCGTTATATGTGTTAAGTTTTTTAGAATGCAAAATTAAGTCCTTTTATTCTTATGAAAAATACTTAATTTGGGTGAGAAATATGCGATTTTGATAAAAATCGTTAGAAAAAACGCTCATTTTGGAACAAAAGCCATATCTCGCTCTATAAGCGGTATAGCGGTGTATTTTTGCTATTTTTTTATGCTATTTTCTAACGAAAATCGTTAGATTTTGGGTGCAAAAATGCAAAAAACTCACCATTTTTAAGTATTTTTTATTCGAGATAATGGTTGTAATTTTGCAATGTCAAAATTATTCATTTAAAAAAGCCTACAACATAAATATGTAGAGTGTGTATGCTACAAATGTAACACCAAGAGGGCTTTTTTTCTGACGAAATCATATAATTTTAATACATAAAAGAAAATGGGAAAAACAATCGTATTTTATGGTTCCACTACAGGAACTTGCGAGGCAATAGCAGAGACTATTGCCAAGAAACTTCAAGCAGAAGTATTAAATGTAACAAATATGACGCCTGAGATCATCTCTGAGTGCCAAAATCTAATACTTGGTACATCTACATGGGGGGCAGGTGAACTCCAAGACGACTGGTATGACGGACTAAAAACCCTTGAGTCTCAAAATCTGGCAGGCAAAGTCGTTGCGATATTTGGTTGTGGCGATAGCTGTTCGTATTCAGATACTTTCTGTAGTGCTATGAAAGAAATCTTCTGTGCTGCTAAAGAGGCTGGGGCTACTATGATAGGCGAGGTGGCTACCTCTGGCTACTCATTTTCCTACTCCGACGCTGTAGAGGGAGATGTGTTTATAGGGCTTCCACTCGATGATATTAATGAGGCTGACGAGACAGAGGGGCGTATCGACCAATGGATTGAACAGATACAGCCAAAATTAAAGTAGTATCCTAAACAAAGATAAAATAAGATTGCTTGATGGAGAAAATGCCTGTTCCTGTAGAGATAAAAGTGCTTATGAATCATATTTATGAGTATCAGAAAGGCGTACGCCCTATGGTATTATATACCTTCAATAAGAAGTATCAGGAGCAGGCTGTTTCTCGCCTTCAAAGTCAAAGTATCGACTACTTCTTACGCCCTGCAGGTAAGGGGCGTAGTATTAACCTGTTTTTCGGACGGAAAGAGTGCCTCGAGGCTATAAGCCAGATAGTAGAACGCCCTCTCTGCGACCTCTCGCCTGAGGAGGATTTTATACTCGGAGCTATGCTCGGATACGACCTTTGTAATCAATGCAAAAGATATTGTCAGATGAAAAGTAAGGTCAAACCTTACTCCGAATAGTTTTTTTTATTACTTTTGCAAAACAAATCATTATATAAAAACATATTCACTTAACACTATTAAAAGATGAAATTCAAAAGTTTTTTTATGACGCTTCTCGTAGCGTTGGCCTTAGTAGCCTGCAAAGATAAACAAAGTGGTCCTATGCCGTATGCAGGCGACGCCTCTGGTAGCTACAAGGGCAAATCTATTTTTGCTATTATGGGCAAAGAGTATGGAGATGTAGAGTTGACTCTCAAATTCACTAAGGAAGCCGATGGTAAATACTCTGTGCTTTTCCCAGCGATGGAAAAGACTATCAGTGGCGAAGGTGTGCCGGGCGGTACATATACTGCTAAACTGGCCGATGTTACGCTTAAGGGTGTAGAGTTTATGACAGAGAACGGTGTAGTTTTTATTTCTCCTGTATCAGAACAGTCTGTAACTGCCTCTGACGGTAAGGCTTACAAAGTATCTATCGCAAGCGGTGAGTTGAAGGGTAATGACTTATCTATGGTATATACTGTAGTACCGGGTTCTATGCCTATGCCTATCACTTTTACATTCAGTGGAGCAAAGTAAAAATAGATAATGAGAGAAAAGACCAATTTTTATAATAGGTTGAAAATTTTTGTGGTGTTGGGAATAGTCGTTTGGCTATTCCCAGCCTGCAATGGTATGTTTGGCTTTATATACGACGAGCCTATTGTAGATAGCGAATACGGCTTCATAGAGTTCAACTCCGTAAAAAATACGGGTACAGTCTATGTAGATGCTCGTAGCTATACGCAGTGGATATACCTCGACTTTGAGGGGCAGACCATAGACTCCGTAGATTTTGTAAATAATCCAAAGCCAGAGCCTGCACGGTGGGATATAGCCCTACATAGATATGATGTAAAGACAAACGGAGGTGAGGCTTTATCTACCGAATACAATGACTTCAACCAACTTTGGAACCTTAGCGGACTACCCGCAGGTACCTTTAAGCCCGACCAACAAAACGATAGCGTACTTATATCATTCGATATGTCAAACGGCAATTTGCAGTATTTTCCCAGCCATGTAAATCGTGTGTTTAACTGGGTAACATTCTCGCTCGAGACTATGCCTCCTACATATTCAGACAACCTAAATTTCTTTATAGTAAGACTGAAAAACGGCAAACTCTTAGCCTTAAGGCTCGAAAGCTATACAAACGACCAAGCACTCAAAGGGTTTATGACTATAAAGTACTGCTACCCGCTCGAATTTAACTGAAAAGTATTCCAAAATCAACCAATTAAACAATGTGTATTAGAAAAACGATAGTCGCTGTTTTTTCGCTCATACTCTCTATGTCTATTGTAGATAATATCAACGCTAAAAGTATTACAGCGTTTGTCTATGGCGATAACCTTCCAGAGCAAAATGATACCTCACTATATTTCAGCGAAGAGGAGAGCCTTTTAGAGACATTTGTAGTAACGGGTACTCGTACCCCCAAACTATTAAAAGACGCTCCTATCGTTACACGCATTATTACTGCAGACATTATAGAGAAGACAAACACCACAGATATAATAGATCTACTGCAGACTGAACTTCCTGGGCTTGAGTTTGGTACAGGTATGAATAGCCAGCCTACAATAGACCTTCAGGGGTTTGGAGGGAGTTCAGTGCTATTTCTGCTCGACGGAGAAAGAATGGCAGGCGAGTCGCTCGATAATATAGATTACAATCGTCTAAATACAGCCGATATAGAAAGAATAGAGATAATAAAGGGAGCAGCCTCTTCTCTATATGGCTCAAACGCTGTAGGTGGAGTTATAAATATCATTACAAAAAAAGCCAAAAAGCCTTGGCAGGCAAACATTACTGCACAATACGGCTCTCATAAGAAGGCAAACTTCAGCGGTTCGGTAGGTATAAAGCAGGGTAAGTTCAACTCAATGACTACCGCCCAACGCTCCTCTGTAGGACAGATAATACTGAAAAATCCGGGTATCTACAATGAGAATACTATCAGCGAAACTGGCTCTTGGAACTTCAAAGAGCGACTTATATACAACCCTACCGATAAGCTCGAAATATCGGCTCGCGCTGGATACTTTTTCCGCGAAAGATTCTATGCTAAGACTACTGACGAACGCTATCGTGACTTCTCGGGCGGGCTTAAGGCTACATACTCTTTTACCCCTACAAATGTATTGGACCTCTCGTACTCTTTCGACCAGTATGATAAATCAGACTATTCGCACAAAAATCGGACAGATGTACGCGACTATAGCAATGTACAGCATATATTCCACGCTATGTATAATCACCAATTCTCACCAGACCATATATTTACCGTAGGTGGCGACTTTATGCGCGACTTTATCTCTACCTACCAGTTTGGTGGCGACTATCAGGAGCAGTATGTATCCGACGCTTTCGCTCAATTTGACTGGAATATTACGAAGAAAATAAATGTCAATGCAGGTGCCCGAATCGACTACTACTCGAGGGCTAAAAAGGCAAGTTTCTCGCCGAAACTCAGCTTTATGTATCGCCTGCCAAACTGCTCGCTTAGAGCAAACTACGCTGCTGGATTCCGTTCGCCTACACTGAAGGAGATGTATATGAACTACAATATGGGTAATATATTCGACCTCTATGGAAACCCAAACCTACAGGCTGAATACAGCCACAACTTCTCTTTGGCAGCCGAATATATGCAAAAATATTACAACCTTACCGTTATAGGTTTCTTCAATAGGATGGATAATCGCATTACGGTCTATTGGGACGGCGAGGTGCAGGGAATGAAATACCAGAATATGGAGAAGATGAACATCTTCGGAGTAGAGATAAACGGAGCTATGAGGCTACCAATAGGCATTACTGCCAAGCTATCATACGCCTATACATACGAACGCTTAAAGATAGGTAATCCGCTGATGACCAATAGCCGTCCGCATACGGCTACCGCTAATATATCTTACGCCAAAGACTGGAAATACTATGGACTCAATATCTCTCTTAGCGGACGCGTAGTATCGGGGCTACACTCCGAGGAGTATAACGCCTATAGTAAAGATGTAGTGCCTGTATATTATCCAGCCTATACTATGTGGAAACTAAATATAGCACAGCGTATCTACCGAGGCTTGAGGATTACTACGACAGTAGATAACATATTCAATTATATTCCCTCCTACTACTACAATAATTCGCCAGCTACTACGGGTACTACGCTCCTCTTTGGGCTATCGGTAGATATAGACGAGGTATGGAAATGGTAAGGGCTACCTCTTGTGGTTTGTGATAGTGTAGGCGTTTTTGCCTGTGCATAGTAGGCAATAAAACAATTTTTTACTATCTTTGCAACCTATTTGCAAATAATTAAAATAAAAACATATACTAAAATCTTATGACAGAAGTAATCAACAGTTTAAGAGATAAAGCCTCAATGCGTTGGTTGGCTTTATTGCTTTTGGCCTTGGCGATGTTTTGCTCCTATATCTTTATGGACATACTTTCGCCCGTAAAAGACTTTTTGGAATCTACTCGTGGCTGGGACTCTACGGCTTTCGGTACATACGCTGGCTCCGAGACATTCCTCAATGTATTTATCTTCTTCCTTATCTTTGCGGGAATTATCCTCGACAAGATGGGAGTACGCTTTACAGCCATGCTATCGGGTGCAGTAATGCTTGTAGGAGCCTGCATCAACTGGTATGCTGTGACGGAGTCCTTCCAAGGCTCTTCGCTCGATGTATGGTTTACTGAGAACCTCAATTATATCCCAGGCTTCGACGAACTCGGAGTATCGCCTTTCTATAGAGGAATGCCAGCCTCGGCTAAATTGTCGGCTGTAGGTTTTATGATTTTCGGCTGTGGCTGCGAAATGGCTGGTATTACCGTATCTCGCGGTATAGTAAAGTGGTTTAAGGGTAGAGAGATGGCCTTGGCTATGGGGTCTGAGATGGCTCTGGCTCGTTTAGGTGTAGCTACCTGTATGATATTCTCGCCTGTGTTTGCTAAGCTCGGAGGCTCGGTAGATGTCTCTCGCTCTGTGGCTTTCGGTGTAGTACTATTGCTTATAGCTCTTATAATGTTTATAGTATATTTCTTTATGGATAAAAAACTCGATTCGCAGACTGGCGAGGCGGAGGAGAAGGACGACCCTTTCAAGCTCTCAGACCTCGGTGCTATCCTATCGAGCGGTGGTTTCTGGATAGTAGCTCTGCTATGCGTACTATACTATTCGGCTATCTTCCCTTTCCAGAAGTATGCGGTAAATATGCTTCAGTCGAACCTTACGCTTACCGAACCATCTGAAGGCTCTTTCTGGGCAGGAAACTCGGTAGTAATAATACAATACGCTATAATGCTTTTAGTAGCCGTAGGTGCTTTCTCTTCTAACTTCGCTAAAAACGCGGCAGCAAAATTCTTGCTAATGGCTATGGCCATAGTAGCCCTCGTAGTATACTGCATAATGGGCTATATGAGAGGCACTGCCGAGACTATCTTTGCGGTATTCCCTCTGCTTGCTGTGGCTATTACTCCTATACTCGGTAAGTATGTAGACCACAAGGGTAAGGCGGCCTCTATGCTTATGATAGGTTCGCTACTGCTGATACTATGCCACCTTACTTTTGCTTTTGTATTGCCTATGTTTAAGGGGTCGGCTATCGGCGGCGTAGCAGTAGCTTATGCTACTATCCTTGTGCTCGGAGCTTCGTTTTCGCTCGTGCCTGCAGCCCTATGGCCAAGCGTGCCTAAACTGGTAGATTCTAAAATTATTGGCTCGGCCTATGCCGTTATCTTCTGGATACAAAACATAGGTTTGTGGCTCTTCCCTCTGCTTATAGGTAAGGTACTCGACAAGACCAATGTAGGGGTAACAGACCCTAAGGGCTTCGACTATACCTGGCCACTGGTAATGCTTGCCTGCCTCGGCGTAGCGGCTCTGATACTCGGACTTATCCTGAAGTCCGTAGACCGCAGAAAAGGGTTAGGCTTAGAGTTGCCAAACATTAAGCAAGACTAATCATTTTATTAGGTAAAACGGTTAAAATAAAAGGCAATCGCAATTGTAGCGGTTGCTTTTTATTCTTAATCCCCCCCTTGCTCCCGCTGGTCGCTTTCCCCCCTTTAGGAAAGGGGGAGAGTTTTGGGTGGGGTAGTGCGATTAGTGGCTTTCCCTTTTTAATCCCCCCTGCTTCCGCTGGTCGCTTTCCCCCCTTTAGGAAAGGGGGAGAGTTTGGGGGGGGAGGTTGCTTGTTTGTTGTGCTTGTTTTAGGAAAGGTGTATATGATAATCTCCCCCTCTGTAGAGGGGGAAGGCATACGGAGTATGCAGGGGGAGTTTTTGCTTGTTACTTTTTTATACTCTCATTTCCTAAAAAGTAGATGTCAAAGCTTTTATCAGCTTGACGGAGGATTATTATCTGCTATGTTTTGCATAATAAATTCAAATACTTGGCGAGAGTTATTTCGAATATCGCTATCTAATACTCTAATAATACGAACGCCTAACAACTCAAGTTGCTGTGTTCTTTTTTCGTCTTTTTCTCCAGCGAAGAAAGAAAAATGGCTAATGCCGTCTACCTCTACTACTAATTGTAACTCTTTGCAATAAAAATCTACTATGTAGTTCAATATGGGATATTGCCTATTGAATGTATAGCCTGTAGATTTTGCTTTAAGTTCACACCATAGCAATACTTCTGCCAATTGGCTATTATTTCTCATTTTGCGGGCAAACTCCTTTAATCTTGGGTTGTAGGGTAGGAAGTATGGGCTAAAAATCAAATTCTTTGTATCTATGCCGTTTTGATTGAGAAATTGCGGTGAAATGTTTTTGTAATACATACTATGTTTGTTTGTGCAAATATAGTAGTTTTATTTTTAATCCCCCCTGCTCCAGTTGGTCGCTTTCCCCCCTTTAGGAAAGGGGGAGAGTTTTTGGGTAGGTGTACGATTAGTGGCTTTCCCTTTTTAATCCCCCCTGCTCCCGCTGGTCGCTTTCCCCCCTTTAGGAAAGGGGGAGAGTTTGGGTGGGGTAGTGCGATTAGTGGCTTTTCCTTCTTAATCCCCCCCCTGCTCCCGCTGGTCGCTTTCCCCCCTTTAGGAAAGGGGGAGAGTTTTTGGGGGGGGGAGTGTGATAAATTGGTAAAACAAAAAGGAAGCCTTATGAGTGCAAATCACGACACTTGTAAGGCTTCTTGTATGTTATCAAGCACAGAAAATAGTTCCTCGATCTTTTGAACAATCCGTTGTTGTTCGACAAGCGGAGGTAACGCAAATAGCCAATTATCAATGTGCCCTTTATTGATAGAAGGTGAGTTATCTCCTTTCATAAATTGGTTTAATCCATTTACCACATAATCAGAGGTCATAAGATAATAGCAATAGTCAGAATTGAGAATTTGCGGAATAGAACTACATACGTAAAATCCTGTTGACGCTATACAATTATCATTAGCTACCTTTGCTATATTGCGTAAATATGGACGAACCATTGAAAACACAACGTCATTCTTTTGAGTGAAACGGCTGGCTCTACTTGGAGCATTTTTCGTTTGTATTGTTTTAATTTCCCTGATTATTTGTCGTCTATTATCAATGGAATCAATATCTATATATTGAAATTCTTTATCCTTAGGCTTTGTCGACTTCATCGGTGCAAAGATGTTCTTTCCTTTTGCCAAAGTCCAATTTTGTGGTAACTTCTCACTATGCTCGTTATCACAAGTGATTTGTGCCTTTGGATTGATGCGGCGGAGCAACTCGATTGCGGGTTCGTCATTCGGGTCTTGGGGTACGAGCTTGCCGTGAATGGCAAGATCAAGGATTTTGCTCTTTGTTTGCTTGATGGCGGTTTGCAAGTCCACCTTCCCTTGCTCAATGGTATCAATGAGAGCAAACCACCGCTCAATTTCAGCCACAATGCGTTGTTGTTCGGCAAGTGGGGGGAGAGGAATTCTCATATTTCCAAGTGCAACCTGCGTGAAGGTTGGAATGGCAGTGCCTAATACAAAGTCATCATATAGTTTACGTGCATATTGACTCTGTAAAACGTATGTAAGATAATGATTATGAATAGTAATCGATTTTAAGACAACAAACTGAGGGTTAATTGTTGCTTGCTGAGGAAGATCTAAAACCAAAGCACATTTTCCAAAAGAAGATCCTGTTTTTACCAACAGAATATCATTATTCTCTACTTTGATCTCAGGAGATTCTTCGTATTTAGGCCATGATATGTATGTACATTTATCATAGTTCATACAGCCTTCTACAATATTAGATGGGCTTAGAGTAATAGCACCATTTCCTTTTCCAACAAGGTCTTCTTTGGTATAACCTCTAAAACCAATCCTGCCATAGACTTGGCAAGTATCATCCAATTTGCACCACTCCCACCCATCGGGCACCTCAAACGGCACGTCCTGCGGATAATGGGGCGTATCGGAAGTTTTGGCGGTTTTTGGGCTGCGCCTAATCTTTCCTTCTTTTTTCAGGCGTTCTTTTTCGGCACGAATGCGCTCCAGCAATACTGATGCAGGCTCATCGTTTGGGTCTTGCGGCACGAGCTTGCCGTGAATGGCGAGGTCTAATATCTTTTGGCGTAACTTCTTTGTATCCATATCAATCCTCCCTGCTTTGGTTAAACTCTTCAATCCATTCTTTTACCTTGGCTTGCAATAGAGCCTTGTCTGGGAGGTAGAGTTGATAGGCAGAAGCATAGATATTAGCATCCTTAGGCAAGGTAAGTTCTACGAGGGCATCGTTCTTCTCCTTACAGAGCAGAATACCAACAGTGGGCTTTTCAAACTCTTGTTTTACATAGCGGTCGTAATAGTTTACATACATCTGCATCTGCCCAAGGTCTTGGTGAGTTAGTTTGTCTATCTTCAAATCTATAAGCACATAGCATTGCAGCAAACGATTGTAAAACACCAAATCAACAAAGAAATGCTGCTCATCAAAGGTGAACCTTTTTTGCCTTGCTTCAAATAGGAATCCTTTGCCAAGTTCTAATAGAAATTGTTGCATCTTGTTGATAATGGCATTCTCTAATTTAGACTCTGAATAAATTGCGTCGGGTTTTAGTCCGAGGAACTCTAATGTGATGGGGTCCTTAATGATGTCTGATGGTTTCTCTACAGTTTGTCCTTCTTTTGCCAAGCGCATTACTTCCTCTTTGTTACGGCTCAAAGCCAAGCGCTCGTAGAGGCTTGAACTATATTCGCGCTTCAGTTGGCGAACACTCCATTCTTGCTCATGGCACTCAATCTCGTAGAAATGCCGCTCTTCTTCATTTTTGATACGCATAAGTACCAAATAATGCGACCACGAGAGGGTGAATGACAGAGGTGCTTCCAATTTCCGAGACGGTGTTTCGGAAATTTCTATAATATCATTGGCGTCTTTATCAATATAATCTGCGCCGTGGGCAATATTCAATTTCGTCTGCATTGTGGACGAAATTGAATATATCTGATAGAATTTTCTGCAATTTTCCAGAGTATCAACCGACCACCCTTGCCCATATTTGTTCGTCAAGCGAGTTGATAAATGCTTCAGAACAGACTTGCCATATTGCGCCCGTTGTTCGCCTTGCTGCTCGTCTTCGACAATATAATGCCCTACGCCATAATAGGTATAAACCATTGTGGTGTCAATGGCGGTCTTTACTCTGTTATGAGCAAGGTCGATTAAGGTGGATATGCGTTCAAAAAGAGCGTCTTCTCTTACTTGTAATTCATTCATCTTTAGTCCTCCTTAATGTTTGCCATTAACTTCTGCAACTCGGCCACAGCCTTGCTGATGTTGCTGGCTTGGGTGGTGATATCGGTCATCAATTCTTCCAAAGTGAACTGTTCCATCTCGCCACCTGCTTTTATCCAAGTGATGTCGAGGCTGGTCTTGTCGCGTGCCAGAATATCCTCAACGGCATATTTCCGCCAACGCCCTGTGGGGTTCGATTCCTCGTTGTAGGTTTCGGCACGATGGGCTGCATTGTAGCAAGATACGAAGTCGTCGAGGTGGTGGCGTTGCAGCTTGTTGTTGGCCAAAGTGTGCTTGACGTCGGTGCGATAATCGTAAAACCACACCTCTTTGGTGGGTTGCCCTTTGGAAAAGAAGAGCACATTGGCTTTGACGCCCTGGGCATAGAAAATGCCTGTAGGCAATCGCAGAATGGTATGCAGATTGAAATCGCTTAACAATTTCTTGCGTATTGTTTCTCCGGCATTGCCTTCGAATAGTACATTGTCGGGCAAAACCACCGCAGCCCGACCTCCATTCTTTAACATCAGCATCATGTGCTGGAGAAAGTTGAGCTGATTGTTCTTGGTTTCCACATAGAAGTCGGGACGGTTAATGTCCACCGAGCCAGCAGGCCGTGTGCCAAAAGGCGGATTGGCAAGAATAACATCTACCAGCGTATCGGGCTCTTTTTCCAACGAATCCTCGCACACCACAGGGCTTCGGTCCGTACCAATGCCGTGCAAATAAAGGTTCATTGAAGCCAACGTAACTACGAGTGGCGTATTGTCCACTCCATGCAATGCTTTGTTGTTCAAGAAATCAAGTTTGGTTTTGTCTTGCGACTGTCCTTTCATATAGTCGTAAGCAGCCAAAAGAAATCCGCCCGTTCCGCAAGCAGGATCACATACAGTCTCCTCTATTTGGGGTTGGATGCAATCGACCATGGCTTTTATCAATGGTCAGGGCGTGAAATACTGCCCGGCACCACTCTTCTTGTCTTGCCCGTTTTTTTCCAAAATGCCCTCATATATTGCCCCTTTTACATCCCCGTCCATCACAAGCCATTGTTCGTCATTGATCATGGATATGACTTTCTTGAGGTAAACCGGCTTGTCTATTTTATTTTGTGCTTTTGTGAAAATGGTGCCGATAAGATTATCTTGATCACTGAGCTTTTTGAGAGTCTCCTCGTATTGCGCAATCAATTCCAGCCCATCAAGTGCCGTTAGGTCTTTCCAACGATAACCTTCGGGAATAGACGAAGTTTCCTCAAAAAGTTTCTCATTCTCTGCATCCATTTTTAGGAAAAGCAGATAAGTAAGCTGCGTAATATAATCGGTGTATCCGATTCCTTGCCCAGCCAATGTTGTTGCCAGGTTCCACACTTTTTTTGTGAGGGTTTGCTCGGTATTTATGTTAGTTGCCATAATTAAGCTGTTTTTCTGTAGATGATAAATTGAGACAATGATAACAACGCCTCGTTAGCCGCCGCCTTGCCATTAAACGCCTGTATGAGCCGTGCTGCTTGGGTTTTGTCATTCTCTTTGACGTCCCTAATATAGCAATAGCCGTTGGAGGCGATATAATTATAAATTGCTTTCATCACTTCTTTTTGTTTGTCGGTGAGGTGGCGTTGCTTTTGGCCACACCAAAGATTAAAACGCTGTGTTGCCGATGGGTAAAGACTTTCTAACTTGGTGGTTTGATGATAGGCAAACCGAACTAACTGAATGATATTGGTCAAGGCTTCTTTTTCCTCTTTTGTAGAATATCGCTTTACTGATTGTGGTTTGACTATAGCATAAGAGTCCCAGAGCGATGATTTGTTGAATTTGCTATTTTCCCACTTTAGTTTGTTTTCCAAGTCTTTCAACATGCTGTATGTGATTGGCTCCCCGCTGTTGTTATAGATGATGCGCAGGGCTTCTATCTCGTCTTTGTGTGCATTGCAGTAGGTTTTAAAGGCCGAAGTGGTGGTTTGTGCTTCCTCTTGCGAAAAACCGCTGGGGCAGAGAAGCTCATCTTCTCCGGGCATTAATGTTTCCACAAAGCCTGCATTCAATATCAATAAATATCGACGTGCTTCGGGGTGATTTGCAATGCTTTCCACAAGTGCTTTCCGCTCGATATTAGGCTCATTTACATCAAGATACTCCGGCAATTTACCCTCCTCAAGTGCGGAAAAGATATTGGAAGCAATGTCCTTCATACTCTGAAGGGCAAGGCGGATAAATTCTTGACGGTCTTTCTCCTCGCACTTGTTGTTGATCCGGGAGAGCCTGCTTGCCAACAGACGCAAATAGTCATCACTCACATTGCCGTGAGTTATTTTTTCGAGCAGCTCTTTCAAGGTGATGAGTTTGGTTGTTGGTCCATCAGAAGGGGGAGCGATAGTCTTTTCATGCTCGGTTACGCCCACGGCATCCACCAAGAAGAAGCAATCCTTGCTAAAAGCGTTGGGCGTAACATTGCGCAGCTGCTCATCACCGATGGTGCGTACGCCACGCCCTTTCATTTGAACATACAAAGGCTCGGAACTTACATCACGCATAAACATAAGCACTTCAAGCGGCTTTATGTCTGTACCTGTGGCCACCAATGTGCAAGTTACGGCAATGCGGAAGTCCTTGTCATTACGAAATTGTCGTATCAATTCATTACTGTCGCCGGCAGAATAAGTTATTTTCTGCACAAACCGTTCATCATTACGCCCAAAAACCTCTTTTGCAATCTTCACGATATTGCTGGCGTGGCTCTCATTCAATGCAAAAATCAGCGTCTTTGGCAGATAGTTCAAATCGGGTTTGCGCTGTGGATCTGTGAACATTTCTGTATATACCGCATCACGATAAGTTTGCAAAATAAGTTTTATCTGCGATGGGTTTACAATGCTGCGGTTCAGTTCTTTCTGCGTATAGTTTTTAGTTTCTTGATTTTTAATTGTCTGTACCTCCCCAGTGTAGCGGGTTTCTTTTTCTATCGTGTCTCCTTTCTGGATAGCTCCACCATTCTCCGTGACTTTTGTTTTGATGCGGTAAATCCGGCAATCGACATTCACTCCATCTATAATGGACTGTTCAAGTGTGTATTTTACAACGATATTGTTATTAAAGAAAGCCTGTGTTTCGGGAATAGGTATTGCTGTCAGGCCAATCAACTTGGCTTTTGAAAAATAATCAAGCACGCTACGCCAATTGCCATAAATGGAGCGGTGACATTCATCAATAATAATCATGTCGAAAAAATCTGAGGGCAAGTTCGGATTTTCCGGCAGCTTCATTTCTTGCTCCAGCGCCATTTCTTCTTCGTCATTGTCCTCAAACTCTTCTCCTTTTAGCAAAGCAAACAGCCTTTGAATGGTAGCAATCACCACATTGCTGTCATTGGGCACTTGGGATGTTTTCAGGCGATTAACCGTAAATATAGTGTTGAAAGGGTCGCCGGTTTCGGTTAGTCTGAAGGTTCCAAATTCATTTTCCGCTTGGCGGCCTAAATTGTTTCTGTCCACCAAAAACAGGATGCGCCTCATGGGCGTATATGACAACATGCGGTATGCGGCAAGGCAAGCCGTGTAGGTTTTTCCCCGCACCTGTGGCAAGTACCATTAACGCTCGTGATTCTCCAGAACGGAAACTCTTTTCTAACTGCGTTATGGCTTCATATTGGCAATCACGCAACCCTTTCGGGCTAAGCGTTGGCAGACCAGCAAAATCATCTTTTATTCCCAAAAGCTTAATAAGCTCGTATGGCGTATGAATACGTTTACAATACTCAAATTTTGAGTTACTTTTGCGGGTATCATAAAACATTAAATCCTTGCTGTTAGCAACGTATGCGATAGGAAGAGGCATTTCGGGGAACCATACCTCACACCATGAAGGGCAACTGCGGGTATATCGCTCGGCTTGCTCTTGGACAGCCGGAGAGTTTACATCTATTTCAGCTCTCTTGGCTTCCAATATGCCAACAGCTTTACCATTAAGAAAAAGTAAATAATCAGCTTCTCTATTGCCTTCCAACAACCCTTCCCTTATTGCCACGGCGGTCATATTGGAAGCATACTCGTCCCTGTTCACTACTTTCCAGCCTGCTTCTTCAAACATGCTGTCAATGATAACACGAGCCTTTTCTTCTGGTTGCATACAAAAAATGTTTAGATATTTTTAAAGTTTTTATTTGAGTAAGTCCTTCCCACTTGCAAAGTTACTAAAAATCTGCGAAATGTTATGTTGGTTATGGGTTTCTTTTAATCCCCCCTGCTCCCGTTGGTCGCTTTCCCCCCTTTAGGAAAGGGGGAGAGTTTTTGTGGTAGTGGTGTTTAAGATGCTCATAGGTATCTCGTTAGGTAAGAGTTGCCCGTATGGTATCTCACGAGTTGGGCAACTCGCTATTTATGAGTTGGGCAACTCACAAAAGGGCTACTGCCCGCTAATATAAAGGCAGGTAGGGAAAAATGTCTTGCCACTTGCCTATCTCGTATAGTGTAAAATGCCCAACTCGATTTTTTGTTCGAGCTGGGCAATAGTAAAAAAACGCAAATTAAGGCTTATGCTTCAGGTTCCGCTATAGCCTTGGTCTTAGACTGTTTGGATACGCTATCAAGCGACTTTACAGGCGAAAGTGTGGCTTGATTTAGTTTGTATCTAAGGTTGTCAGATGGACGAAATCTCAGCATTATCTTATTTACACTCCTCGCTGATACCTCTTCGGCGGTAGCAGAGCCTGTGGCTTTTACCGTCAGTGAAAAAGTGCCGATTTCTCCGAGTGATACTGTCTGCCCGTTTAGTAAAGAGCGGACAAGTATCTTTTCTAATTGATAGATAGAAATCTCTGCCTCCTTAGGGTTGAGGGTAGTCTCTTCTGATATTTGAAGAGCCACCTCGCGTTCGCTAAGCTTGCTTATGCGTTTCAATACTGGGTACCATAGTACCTCATCTCTTTTAGAGGGATTAGCCCTCTGTACTGCACTATAAAGAATACTCATAGTAAAAAAAAGTATAGTTGTTAATTAATAAAAAAAATGCTTTCGTAAAGCACGCTGCAAATATATAAAAATAGTTATGATATATGCTTGGTTTTTTGGGATAAAATTTGGTTTTATTGGTAATTAGTTGCATTTTGTCTCAAAATGTCTTTGTATGTGCTAAGTTTTTTGTTCGTTTTCCCTTTTTACCCCCCCTTGCTCCCTTTGGTCGCTTTTACCCCCTTTAGGAAAGGGGGAGAGTTTGGGTGGGAGGGGGCTTGTTTTGATTTGTTTGGTTGAATGAAAAAAAAGTTGT
>R18__coassemble_1575_pt1 | contig 24426 bp, 23 predicted proteins | sample R18__metabat2_low_PE_054 | metagenome-assembled genome bin R18
TCGTAATCGTCTTGGCTCTCTTGCTCTTCAAGCGAAAAGTCCCACTTCTTGCCTATAACATATAAAACCATACAAACTTCACTAAAAAAAACAGGCAAAAAAAACATTTTTCATTTTCACAAATGAAAAATGTCTGTAGTCCTAAAGGGTATTAGAGTAACTTTCAGTTAGTATTTTTCAATCCTTAAACAACACTCTGAAAGCGTCTTCTATCTTTCTTACGGGCATGATGTTAATCTTGAAGTGTTTATTAGCAAGTTTTGTATTATTATTATAAGGAATAATTATAGATGAGAAACCTAGTTTTTCTGCCTCGGAAATACGATTTTCTATACGATTGACAGGGCGTATCTCGCCCGAAAGACCTACTTCGCCACACATAGCAATATCACGACTTATAGAAATATCAAGATTTGAGGATAGTACTGCCATCGCTACAGCGAGGTCTATCGCCGTATCGCTTACTCGTAGCCCACCTGCGATATTGAGGAATACATCTTTCTGAGCCAAACGAAAACCTGCTCTTTTTTCTAAAACAGCTAAAAGCATATTCATACGCCTAATATCGAAGCCTGTAGCAGAGCGTTGTGGAGTACCATAAGCAGCAGTACTTACCAGCGACTGAACCTCTATCAAGAATGGACGAATACCCTCTACCATAGCGGCAATAGAGACTCCGCTCAACGCCTCATTACCCTGTGAAATAAGCAACTCAGAGGGATTATTAACCTCACGCAATCCATTTTGTTGCATTTCAAAAAGAGCAATCTCGTCGGTAGAGCCAAAACGATTTTTATTTGCCCTAAGGACTCTATATATGTAGTGCCTATCACCTTCAAACTGCAATACAGTATCTACTATGTGTTCCAAAAGCTTAGGTCCAGCAATAGAGCCTTCTTTCGTAATGTGTCCGATAATTATTACAGGAATATTTGTCTGTTTGGCAAACTTCAGTAAAGCCGAAGCACATTCACGCACCTGAGTAATACTGCCGGGCGACGAGTCCGCACTCTCGGAAGCAATAGTTTGGATAGAATCCACTATGACAACATCAGGTTGAGTATTACGAATCTGTGCAAAAATTTCCTCAAGCGAATTTTCGCTAAGCAGATAACATTCACTTAAAGCATCGCCTATTCGCTCAGCCCTGAGCTTGATTTGGCTGACACTCTCTTCGCCCGACACATAGAGGATTTTTCTACCTTTCATATTTAGAGCCATCTGTAATACCATAGTCGATTTACCTATACCGGGCTCGCCTCCTATAAGTACTAAAGAGCCAGCTACAAGTCCGCCTCCAAGTACTTTATTGAGTTCCGTTGATGTGGTATCAAACCTCTGCTCCTCGCTTATCTCTACCTCGCTTATAAGTCTGGGAGTAGTATCTTTGGCTGTATTGATATATCCGTGTGAGATTTTTTCGGCTGTCTGTTTGTGTATTTTTTGCTCTACAAAAGAGTTCCAAGCACCACATGAAGGGCACTTACCGTATGCCTTAGGGTAGTCCATTCCACACTCTTTACACATAAAAACAACCTTATCTTTTGCCATATAATTTTTTTTCTTGTTTGAAAATTATTATTTTGCTATCTCTAAACCTTTCTCTCTGGCTGATTTTATTAGGAAATCATATGCCTCTTGATATGAATTTGGAATTATTCCGTCCAAGATAGCGTCTTTTATCTCGTTTTTCAGAGTGCCTACTATTGCCGAAGGAGGTAGATTGAAAAGCCTCATTATTTCTACTCCATCTATAGGAGGCTGGAATTGGCGTATTCTATCTTTTTCCTCTATCTCTATAAGTTTCTGGCGGACAAGCTTGTAGTTTTCAGCAAATCGGCGAACCTTATTGAGGTTGTTTGAGGTAATATCACTTTCACACAGAAGCATAAGCGAATCAATATCGTCTCCTGCCTCGAACAGCAATCGGCGAACAGCAGAATCTGTTACTTCGTCTTCTATCAGAGCGATAGGACGCATGTGTAGATTTACCATTTTTTGTGTAAACTTCATAGGCTCACCAAGCGGTAGTCGCAGGTTCTCAAATATGCGTTTTACCATTTTCGCACCTATGTAGTTGTGGTTATGGAAAGTCCAGCCTCGCCCCTCCTCCCAGCGTTTGGTCTGTGGCTTGCCTATATCGTGGAGTAGCGTAGCCCAACGGAGCCATTGGTCGTCAGACTTCTCTGCAAGTTGGTCGAGTACCTGAAGAGAGTGTTTGAAATTGTCCTTATGAGCTTTACCTTCTCGCTTCTCTATGCCTCTCATCTTATGGAGTTCTGGAAAAATAATTTTCAACAAACCAGTCAAATCCAATAGATTAAAACCAATAGATGGTTTCTTTGAAAGAATTATTTTATTTAACTCCTCCGATATTCGCTCTTTTGTAATGATAGATATGCGTTCATGGTTTCTAAGTATTGCTTCGAGCGTAGGCTCTGCTATGCGAAAACCAAGCTGTGAGGCAAATCGTATGGCTCGCATCATTCGTAGAGGGTCGTCGGAGAAAGTGATGTCTGGGTCGCACGGCGTGCGTATTATCTTGTTATGCAAGTCGTCTATACCTCCAAAAGGGTCTATCAGTTCGCCGAAATTATGCGAATTTAGACTTATTGCTAATACATTTATAGTAAAATCTCTACGCAATTGGTCGTCTCTAAGCGTGCCTGCCTCTACTATCGGATTTCGGCTATGGCGTTCGTATGATTCGCGTCTGGCTCCTACTATCTCTATCTCTTGTTTACCTATCTTTATCTGTGCTGTACCATATGTTTTGAATACTGCTAAAGTAGCCTTTCGCTTTCCGATACGCTCACGCAACTTCTCTGCAAAATCTATTCCACTACCAACTACTACTACATCAATATCTTTAGATGGGCGTTCGAGCAAAATATCGCGGACATATCCACCAATAAGGTAACACTCTATATTTTGTTCATCGGCCACAGAGCCAATTATTTTGAATATCTCCTCAGAAACCTTCTCTTTTAAGTTCATCTAATTTTACTATCGTTATTATTTTCTATATCGCTTCGGCATATACTACATAGAACTCCTTTTTATAGTAAATGCTATATGACTCTCTTTCGAACGCCCACATACAAGTCCGATTCCGCCCTCAACATTGCTATAAATCTGACGAGGCTCGCTAAATATCTCTATATCAAAAATATCATCGAGCATATCCTCACTATTTTTAGAGGCATAATAAAGCAGGTAGTCTTCAGACAACGATTCTATTGTAAGAAATACAGTATCCGTAAAAGTTTCGTCTGATATTACCTCTCGTCCATTTGTTAGCATTTTGAACTCTAATGTATATTCCTGTCCATTTATATTTTTATCTGTAAAGAAAAGATTAGGAAAAAAATCCCCCGTTATTCCTAAATGAGTATCTTTACAATAAATATACCGCATTTCTTCATTTAGATACACTTTATCTTCATAATAATACTTTGTATAACCTCGTTGCCTTACGGATAGTTTATAGAAATTACTTTCGATAGGATTGTCTTTAAAAGTAACTTTTATAGGAAAATAAGAGTCGTATATTACATCATTATCATCAGGCTGGGTTAAACTACCTGCCTCAATAGAGAGTATCTCTAAGCGAGACGGAATAATTGTCTCGGCCGTAGCAGTACCGTATTCGCTATTATACACCGTTATTCTTACTTTGTCTGCAGGCTTTACTTTGTATGGTATTCCAAAAAGGCTTTCTCCCGTATGATAACTTAAACCGTATGGTGTTTGCCTGTAGTCTCCGCCATAAATCCTTAGATAGGGAGCTTTCCCTATACTTTGTCCGTTTACCCAAACCTCTACTTCTGAGTTTGGTAGCCCTCTGCTTACTTCTCGCAAATCTGTAAAAAATAGGCTACGAGAAACCCTTACAAATATCGTATCCGTATCTTCATCTACCATCGCATTTACTACAAGTTTAGGCTCACTTTCTTCACCCCTAAATTTGATAGTTTTTTCGCATGATGTCGTCAGCATACAAAAAAGTAAGCATAGGAATAAAGTAGCGGTTGAAGTATTTTTCATAATAAAAAAAACAGTTTTGTAGGCTTATTTTTTGCAAAGTTACTATTTTTATTCTGTAAAAGTAGAAAAAAAGTTTTAACTTTGCTTGTTGTAAAAAAAGGTTATTTGAGTATAGTATGAAAATCATATCAGGGAAAGAGTTGTCTGACAGACTGAAGGAAGAAATGGCAAAGGATATTGCCACATACAAGGATAAATATGGAAGGTTGCCTAAACTATCGGTAATACTTGTAGGAGAAGACCCCGGAAGTGTGTCTTATGTAACGGGTAAGGCTAAGGCTTGTGATGTAGTAGGAATGCTGAACGATACAATAAAACTTCCAGCCGACATTTCGCAAGAGGCTCTGCTTACTGAGGTAAATCGCCTAAACGAAGACGCAACGGTAGATGGCATATTGGTACAATTACCTTTGCCTAAGCATATAGATGAAGATACTGTAGTAGCAGCCGTACGCAAAGAAAAAGATGTTGATGGATTCCATCCTCTTAATGTGGCTGGATTGTGGAATAACACAGAGGCTATTTTTCCTTGTACGCCTAAGGGCATTATAAAATTAATAAAAAGCGAAAATATAGATATTCAGGGCAAACACGCAGTGGTAATAGGCAGAAGCAATATAGTAGGACAGCCTGTAGCCAAACTCCTGCTAAACGAGAATGCTACTGTTACTATATGTCATAGTAGGACAAAGAATTTAGCAGAGATGTGCGCCTCAGCCGATATTCTTGTAGCCGCAATCGGCAAGCCAAAGTTTGTAAAGCCAGAGTTTGTAAAGGAAGGGGCTACCGTAATAGATGTAGGCGTAAATCGCGACCCAGAGACAGGCAAACTATGTGGAGATGTCGATTTCGAGGCTTGTGCAGAGAAGACATCTTTTATCACCAAAGTACCAGGCGGTGTAGGACCTATGACTATCTGTTGCCTAATAGAAAACACTATTGAGCAATATCTAAAAACCATGAATTAATAACACAAATATCAAAGAATATGAAAAGATTTACTATTCTTGCCGTAATTTTAATGGCTTTTGGTAGTATCGAAGCCCAAACACATAGTTTCGCTATGTGGCTCTCTGGTGGGTATAACAACCATAACACTAAGATAGAGGGGAATTCATACACAGGACACGGTGGAGGAAATATCGGTTTGGGATACGACCTTCAGGTAAACAATTTTATGCTACAGTTTGGAGGAGAGTTTCAGCACTACGCCTCACAACTGAAGTTTGAAGATTTTACCGATTCTATACCTATGGTCAATACACAAGGCGAAGCGTATAAAGGCATTTTCGACTTCGAAAACAGTCGCGAGAAGCAACAATTTGGTAATGCAGCCGCTGTATTAAAAATTGGTTTTGTAACTACCAATCCCGGCACACAATTTTATGCAAATATAGGAGGAAAGTTTGCCTATAATATCTACGGCAATACTCATACATATACTACAGTCAAATCTTCTGGCATATATGACGATATCATTGGAGACGGGAACGGACAAATAGGCAATATGCCAAATCACGATTACTACACAGGCAAGCGTGATTATAAGGAAAAGATTACGCTCAATCCTACTATTTATGGTTCGGTAGAGGCTGGATTGCAATTTACAGACGCAAGATTTTTAGGAGCGACTCCTCGTTTGGCTGTGTTTTTTGATATGGGTTTTACATCCTTAGGCAACAAACCTAAAGACATACCTGATACACGACTCATCAATATCTCTGACAACGACCAATTTAAGCCTGCTCTTAGACCTCGTTTCTATAATGCACAAACCGATAAGTTCAACACTTATTTTGCAGGACTAAAATTGACTCTTCTATGGAGTGGCGACAATACAAGCTATTGCCATTGCATAGGAGACCAAAAAGCAAAAATCACCAAAGCAAAAGCAGGTAAAGGAGCCTCTTATACTCCAAAACGCTACAAGAAAAAAGCTCGCAAAGGCAAATGTAAATCATGTCCATAAAACGAACAATATTTGACACTTTTATAAAAACAGTATACCATGCAAGTATAAGGCTTTCACAAAAAAGTGATAGCCTTATAGATTTTTCTAAACTCTCTAACAGAGACCTTTGCCTATTTACAATTGCTTTCAACAAACCATTTTTGATAGAAAATCAAATCCGTTTGATAAAGAAAAATATCAAAGATAGAGATTTTGTGCATATTGTGGCAGACAACTCTTCTAACAAAGATATAAGAGGAGAGATTAGAAGTATCTGCCAGCGAGAGGGAGTACCATATATAAGCTTGCCATTCAATTTGATGCAAAGTATATACAGCAACGGTAGTTACGCTCACGGATTGGCTATGACTTGGATTTATCATAATTTGGCAAATAGACTTAAGCCACAGTATTTCGGATTTTTAGACCACGATATTTTTCCTATTAGTTCGTATTCCTTTGCAGAACAGATGGCTAACAACGCCTTCTATGGGCGTGTAGTAAATAGAACCAGCATTTATACCCCCCCCCCCACAAAGAGTGATTTGTGGTATCTATGGGCTGGATTTTGCTGTTTTAGGCGTAGTTTCTTAGACGACAAAAGCGTAATGTTTGCTCCTTGTATGATAGATGGCATATATTTAGATACAGGAGGTTCGCTATACAAGTCTATTTTCAAACACTATAAAATTTCCGAATTACCTTTCAATGTAGATGTAGAGAATAAAAAGATAGGAACAGGCGACCAATATCACGCTGACTTTGTACAGTATATAGACAAGTCGTGGATACACACCATCAACGGCTCTGGCTGGGCTAAAGTGCGTAGCAAAGAGGAACAGATAAAGGCTCTATTGCAAAATTTTTAGTTATAACTCTTCATAGTGTTTTTGAAAAAAAATACTAACTTTGCTGGAATAATATATTCAGACACACAACTATGGCTATTGCTTTGACAATAATTTACTACATATTTCTCTTACTATACATTTATCTGGTAGGAGCTTGTGTATGTTCCGTATTGCTCGACGACCGTAGCCCTATACGCCAGATAGCATGGATTGTAGCTTTGATATTCTTGCCGTTTGTCGGGTTGATGTTCTTTTTCTTTTTCGGTAGGAATTATCGAAAAAACAGAACCTTCTCCACACACGAACCTATAGCCTATCTCGACAAATTAAGCATAGATTTCAACAAAGAAGATGAAAAGATAAAAACCTCCCATATCCCCTACTATTTACACCAATCTATTCGCTTAATGCTCCAAAGTAGTAGAGCTAAAGTATATGAGAATTCAAATTTTAGCGTACTTACTTCAGGCAGAGAGTCGTTTGAACAATTGTTTGAAGACATAGAAAAAGCCAAGGAACATATCCATATTGAGTTTTTTATAATAGAAGACGATAGGATAGGCAACGAACTTCGCCGTTTGCTTATACGCAAGGCACAGGAGAGGGTAAAAGTAAGAGTTATATACGACTACTTTGGTTCCTATAGACTATCGGAATCTTATATCCATTCGCTTAAAAAAGAGGGAGTACAGATTTTTCCACTTTTACCATTTGGATTTCGATTAGGCTTTAGCAAGATTAACTATCGCAACCACCGTAAGATTGTTATTATAGACGGAATGGTAGCTTATACTGGCGGACTCAATGTAGCAGACAGATATGTAGTAGGCAATAGGCTGGGTAGCTGGCGAGACACTTTGATAAGAGTAGAGGGAGAGGCAGTACATGGATTGCAACGCATTTTTCTATCCGATTGGCATTTTGTAGATAAAAAGTTTGAAGAGAGTCCGTCATACTATCCTCAAGCAAAAGTTTTCAGCAAAAACTACACTCAGATAGTTCATTCAGGACCAGATACAGAATGGGAATCGATACTTCAGGGGCTTCTTGCGCTTTTCGGAAATGCCAAAAAGCATATATACATACATACTCCATACTTTCTACCACCAGATAGCCTACTTATAGCAATGCAAATGGCTGGATTGAGTGGCATTGATGTCAGACTTATGCTACCTAAGCGTAGCGATACAAAGTTAGCCTCCGTAGCCAGCAGTTCGTTTTTTATAAAACTTATGGAGGCTGGTATTAAAATCTATTATTATAAAGATAACTTCCTACATAGCAAAGCAATAACTATAGACGACGAAGTAGGCATAGTAGGCACTGCCAATATAGACCCTCGCTCTTTTGAGCAAAATTATGAGTTGAGTGCTTTTATCTACGATAAGTCTACTTCTATAGCTCTACGCGAGGCTTTCGAAAAAGATATGGAGCAATGTGAAGAGATAGATATTGAGCGTTGGAAAGCAAGACGGCTATCTATTCGGCTCCTCGAGGCATTAGCTCGTTTAGCGAGTCCTTTATTGTAAATTTTTGAAACAACAAAAAGGAGATAACTATTGTATGCTATCTCCTTTTTTATTTTACACAACTCAGAAGTTAACTTTATTTATTTATCACCTCGTTGCATATATCTATTACTTCACGCTCTGCTTCGTCTGCTTTATGAGCAATTTCTGTTGCTTCTGCTAAAATCTGGTCTGCTACAGTACGGTCTTTTAGTCCAGCCGCATTTATCTTTACATTGAGCCAAGCACCGTGTACGGCCGCACGAGCTACTAAAGCCCCTACACCCGCATCAGATACAGAGTTAGGATTTCCCTCTTTTGCCATAAGACGAACCAAAGAGAATACCTCAAATGATGTCTTCATAGTCTCTAACGGCACTTGTGTAGCATATAGAGTTGCCTCTTGTAGAGCCTTAGAGCGAGCCGCCTTCTCCTCTTCGGTAGATTTAGGCATAGAAAACACATCCATTATCTTATTGAACGCATTAGTATCTTCATCTACGAGGTGGAGCAGACGAGCCATAAGGCACTGTCCTTCTGCAGCGATGTCGGAGAAGTATTTCCATTTATCATCCCAGCCCGGTTTATGAGAAGAGAGGTTTGCAACCATTGTGCCGAGAGCAGCACCTAAAGCGCCAGCATAAGCCGATATAGAACCACCACCAGGAGCAGGACTCTCGCTTGCAGTCTCCTCAGCAAATCCTTTGCAAGTAAGGTCTATTAGTCGTTTTTGGTCGTGTTTCTCTATTAAGTATTCTATTACTTTTTCTTTAGGATTAAATGGTTTGAGGTCGTCTAATCCCATTGATTTTATCGCAATAAATATCAACTCCTCTTCATTCAACCCAACAGAACGCTGTTGCTTCTCGAGGAAGTATTTGGCAGCATCGAGCAATACACTCTTTGGCACTAGCCCCACTATCTCCGTACCAGTAACGCGTACGCCACGAGCCTGAGCCTTAGAACAAACCTCCTCGAAGGCTATATGGAGAGGGGTCTGCTTTATTTCAGTGATATTCATCGACACCTGAGCAATTTTATACTCATCGATAAACCAACCTATAGCCTTAGTACCTTTTAGAGTACCGGGAATCATTACAGGCTCTCCATTTTCATCTTTTATAATCTTTCCTGTAATAGGATTGCCTTCGCGTTTTGGGCGACCTTTCTCACGCACATCGAATGCAATGGCATTTGCTCTACGAGTAGAAGTGGTATTTAGGTTGTAATTTACAGCAATAAGGAAATCTCTGGCTCCGCAAGCAGTAGCACCCGAACGAGCTACTTTGCCAGAAAACTCTTTAGGACCAAAGTCAGCACAATCTCCTTCTGCGAAGCGTTGGCTTAGAGCCTCATACTCTCCTTTACGACATACGGCGAGGTTTTTGCGTTCTGGCTTCAGGGCAGAAGCCTCGTATGCAAATACAGGTATACCGAGTTCGTCACCAATACGCTTACCCAGCTTACGAGCAAGTTCAGCAGTCTCCTCAAGCGTAATACCAGCCACAGGTACCAGAGGCAATACATCGGTAGCACCCATTCTTGGGTGTTCGCCCTTGTGGTGGGTCATATCAATGAGTTCTTGAGCTTTCTTTACGGCTTGGAAAGCAGCCTCTAATACAGCTTCAGGCTCTCCTACAAATGTTACAACAGTACGGTTTGTAGCTTGTCCTGGATCTACATCAAGTAGAGTTGTACCCTCCACTGCCTCTATTACATCAGTTATCTGTTTGATAACTTGCATATCGCGTCCTTCAGAGAAATTTGGCACGCATTCAATAATTCGTTTCATATTTATATCTTTGTATTTTTATTATTTTCCTATAAATAGGTGATACACATACAATTACAATATGCAAATGACCTCGCAAAAATATCTGACAAAGTTAAGCATTTATTTTCTATTTTTCACATAAGATTTCGTGTTATTTATATAAATAATCTATCTTAACTAATAGAGATACAAAAGCACTACAAATAAATCGCGTATAATTTTGTTAGAGCAAACTATATCTTGTGTTTTTACAAAAAATATCGTAACTTTGCAGTAATTTTTTGAATTTCTTGTGCGATACTTTATTTATTTATCTTATCTCGGACGAAGTTACCACGGGTGGCAGAAGCAGCCGAATGCAGTTACGGTGCAGGAGGTTATAGAAAAATCACTCTCTACAATTATGGGCGAGAAGATTGAGATTGTCGGAGCTGGGCGAACAGATACAGGAGTGAATGCCAAGACTATGGTGGCTCATTTCGATACTATTATGGATTTTGAGCCAGAAGATTTAACCAGACGCCTCAACAGCCTTTTGCCACAAGATATTGCTATCAAACACATAAGAACAGTAGTAGATACTGCACATGCAAGATTTTCGGCTATAAGTAGGAGTTATAAGTATTATTTGTATTTTGAAAAAACGCCATTTCTCACACACTTGGCTTACAGACATTTCCGTCCGCTTGACTTCGAAAGAATGAACGAGGCGGCAAAAATAATGCTTGAAGAGAAAGATTTTACTTCATTTTCAAAACTTCATACAGACAACCTTACGAATATATGTCAAGTATCAGAAGCCAATTGGGCAAAAGATGGAGAGGTGTGGGTATTTTCCATCTCTGCTAATAGATTTCTGAGAGATATGGTAAGAGCCACTGTAGGCACTTTGCTTTGGGTAGGAGAGGGCAAGAAGACAGTAAATGAATTTCGCCAAATCATAAACGCAAAAGACCGCAATAAAGCAGGACAATCGGTACCAGCACAAGGACTTTATTTGACAGATGTAGTTTATCCAAAAGAGATTTTTATAGACATTTTATAATATGAATTTACCTACAGAAGCATTAAACAAAGGCGTAGTACGCTATCATAGCGAAAATATAAAAGCACCAAAATTATTGAAGAAGGCTACTACCAACTGGATTATAAGTACTGCTGAAAGGTATGGCAAGGAGGTAGGAGAGATTAATTATATTTTTTGCGATGATATAAGGATACTTGAAATCAATCGCGAGTTTCTGCGTCACGACTATTTTACAGATGTTATAACATTCGACTATACAGAAGAGAATCTGATTTCTGGCGATATTTATATCTCCGTAGATACCGTAAAGTCAAATGCGCAGGAGTATGGAGTAAGTTTTTCTCAAGAGTTACATAGAGTGATAATCCACGGAGTGCTTCATTTATGTGGGTTCGACGATAAGACTCCAGAGGAGCAGCAAGAGATGAGGCGAAAAGAAGATATTGCTATATCTATGATATAAAGATATGCCTAAGAAAAAAGCTACATATCTAAACCTCTTTCTTACTTTCTTCAAAATAGGTGGCTTTACATTTGGAGGAGGTCAGGCTATGATTTCTATCATAGAAAACGAACTTGTAAATAGGAATCGCTGGTTAGACGAAGACAAATTTTATGAGTATCTTACTATAGCACAGATGTCGCCCGGAATTTTAGCTGTCAATATGTCAATCCTTATGGGACGACAACTTTTAGGCAAAAAAGGGGCTATTATTTGTGTGCTGGCTACCTGCTTACCTCCGTTTCTTATAATTTTATTTGTGGCTATATTTTACTCTACCCTAAAGGATAGCGAGATTTTCAATAGCATATTTAGAGGCATACGCCCAATAGTCCTAGTACTTATACTTATGCCTGTAATATCAATGGCAAAAAAAGCCCGCATCTCCTTATTGACGGCAATTATACCTATAGCCATTGTCGTCTGTATCGCTTTTCTAAAGGTATCGCCCATATATGTTATTATCAGCGGACTTATAATATCAGTAATCGCTGCGTGGATAAAAAAACGCCACACAGATTTATAGCAATCTATGTGGCATGAGGCATTATTAAATGATTCTTTTTATTTATTTCTTTTTCAATGGTTCAGATTGGAATGTGGCTAATGGAATAAAGCGATTTTTCTCTTTATATCCTACCATAAGCGAACCATCTTTTGCTATGCGGAAAACATTTGTCTTTTTCAGCACATTTATCACATCTCCATCTATCACCTTTGTATCCTTACCTTTACATTTCTTTTTCTTCAACTCTACTTTTGAGAATGTCAGACGGTAATTCTTCATATTCCAATTCCAACGAGCTGTAAAATCTCCACAAGATGCATTACCTTCTACTATGCGTTTCTTCTTTTTGTCTGTAGTCATAATAAAGTATGGAGTATTTGGTAAATTATCAGGGCAGTTTTTATCACCAATTTTTACCAGCACCCACTTCTTATCAGGTAATACATAAGTGTCGTATGTAAGCTCTGCTTCTGTTGGTTCGTATTCGTATACAACCTGTTTTGTTTTGAAAGACACAGGAACAGAAGCAAAACCAGTTACGCTTTTACCATTTTGTGTAGCAGGCTCCCATCTTGTCATTTTCTTCACAGCTTCTATAGCTGCACGGTTACAGTCGGGAGTCAATCCTTGTTGCACACTCGGACTTTTGATATTGCCGTCTTTATCTACAAAAAATCTTACTATTACTCGTCCGCTAACATTATCCTCTAAAGCACTTTGAGGCACAACTAATACCGAGTCTAAAAAAGCAAACATCTCCTCGTCGCCACCTATATATTTAGGCGGAGTAATATCATTTGATTGGAAAGCAGCACCTTCATTTTGTGCATAAGTAGCCATAGACAATGCCGACATTGCGACAAATAAAGAAAGACACAAGAAAAACTTTTTCATATAAAGATATTTTTGATTTAGAATTATCTAATAAAATTAAATTGCCACAAAGTTACAATATTTTTTGGAAAAACAACAGCATTTTTCTTTTATTTATCTTTTGATAGTTCGTATTTGAATATATCAACAATTGGCGTTTCTACAATAGACGAAATCTTATATGGATACACAGAGTCTTCCATAAAATCGGTAAGATACTTTATGGCTACTTCAAGAGTTTCAGCCTTGATATAGTCAAATACTCCTACATATTTTTCTACCTCTTTCTCTTCGTCTATCATTACCAATACGACTTTGGCTTTCCACCATTTATCGTCTGTTTCCACTTCCGAGTCAATAATCTCGGCTATCTTCACCTTTTTTATGCCATTTATTATAAAATCGCCCGTTACAAAAGGTTCCAATTCGGCAGTAATTCTATTTTCTGCTTCTGTAAAATTTATGGTATCTACCAAATAACTCTCTGTAGTTTTAGTCAAAAGTCCGTCATCTCCAGCCTTTTCGTATGTTACCTTACATTCAAACCAATTATTCATTTTACATCTATTTTATTTCAATTTTTACTACGCAAAGGTAGTAAAAATATACATTTTTCATACAATAAAACACAAAAAGGAACTATTTTTCTATAAGTTTTTGTCTCTATGTAGATGACACGATATGCCAAATCAATCGTCTGCTCTGCAAAAAAATTGTTACCTTTGCATAGTAAAATAAATAAAACACATAAGATTTGTAAAGAAATGGAACAAGTAAAATGTTTAATCATAGGTAGCGGTCCTGCTGGATATACCGCTGCGATATATGCTTCGAGGGCTAACCTAAACCCTGTACTTTACGAAGGCAATCAGCCCGGTGGACAACTTACGCAGACTACTGAAGTAGAGAATTTTCCCGGATACCCAGAGGGAACTCAAGGCTTCGACCTTATGGAAGACCTTAAGAACCAAGCACTTCGCTTTAAGGCAGATATTCGGTCTGGTCGTATTACTAAGGTAGATTTTTCGTCTCGTCCCTTCAAGTTGTGGGTAGATGAAACAAAAGAGATTGTGGCAGAGAGTGTAATTATAGCTACAGGCGCCTCAGCTAAGTATCTCGGATTACCAGACGAGAAAAAATATGCAGGCAAAGGAGTTTCTGCTTGTGCTACTTGCGATGGATTCTTTTATCGCAAAAAACGCGTAGCAGTAGTAGGCGGTGGCGATACTGCTTGCGAAGATGCTATCTATTTAGCAAGCTTGGCTGAGCAAGTATATCTAATAGTACGCAAACCATATCTTAGAGCCTCTAAAGTAATGCAAGACCGTGTAATGCAGACTCCAAATATCAAGGTTCTGTTTGAGCATAACACTCTTGGATTATTTGGCGAAAATGGCGTTGAAGGTGCTACTTTGGTATATCGTCAAGGAGAGAGTGATGAGCAAAAAGTTGATATAAAGATTGACGGATTTTTCCTCGCTATTGGTCACCACCCAAATACTAATATATTCAAAGAGTTTATAGAAGTAGATGAGGCTGGCTACATAAAAGCATTTGACCACACTACGCGTACCAATGTAGAGGGCGTGTTTGCTGCAGGTGATGTAGCCGACCCTCATTATCGTCAGGCTATTGTAGCTGCTGGAAGCGGATGCAGAGCAGCAATGGATGCAGAAAAATTCCTTATGGCTCAAGCCTAAATTCATTTTGATAGAGAATAGGAATGAGATATACCAAAAGCCTTATCATTGTACTATTGAGCATACTCTCTCTCTCGCTTAGTGGGCAAGAATTGCAGTGCAAGGTAAGCGTAAATCACTCACAAGTGCAGGGCACTAACACTCAGGTATTTGATGCCTTGAAGCGTTCTGCTGAGGAGTTTATGAATAATACACGCTGGAGCAACCTCTCGTTTAAGGCAAACGAGAGGGTTGACTGCTCCATAGGTTTTATCATTAAATCCATAGATGGAGATATACTTACCTGCGATATGCAGATACAGGCTCGCCGCCCTGTCTGGGGTAGCAACTACTCTACTCCGATTCTCAATCTACGAGATGTAAATGTCTCGTTTCAATTCCAAGAGTTCGATGCTCTGAACCTTACTCCCACCTACGACCAAAACATTGTAGCGATATTGGCTTACTATGCTTACATTATTTTAGGATACGATATGGATTCATTCCAAAAACTTGGTGGCACACAGTTTTTCTCTATGGCAGAAAATATAGTAAATATGTCGCAAAGTAGGTCTGAGCCAGAGAGCAATGGTTGGAAGGTTTTTGATAAAAATGGAATAAGATATTCCTTAGTCAGCAACCTTCTTGATGAGCGTTTCAGAAAAATGCGCGAATTTCTTTACGACTATCATAGGCTCGGACTTGACATGATGACTACAAACATGGGCAACGCAAGAGCCAAGATTGCCGAGGGCATATCTGTAGTCCAAGAGACCAACCGCCTACAACCTCAGGCTCAAATGATAGTAAGTTTCGCAGATGTAAAACGAGACGAGATAGTAAATATCTTTTCTAAACACGGTACAGAGAAAGAGTGCGAGACCGTATACAATGTAATGACCGCCATAAATCCTACAGCCTCTGATATTTACAATAGAATTAAACAAAAATAGTTTCCTCTATTTATGCTAAAAAACCTACGAATAGATAATTACGCCTTGATAGACCATCTCGAAATTGATTTCGAGGCAGGAATGTCTGTAATCACAGGAGAGACTGGAGCAGGAAAATCTATAATACTTGGTGCATTATCTATGGTATTAGGCAGTAGAGCTGAAGCAAAGTTGATACTATCAGACAATAAAAAATGTGTAGTAGAGGCTACTTTCGATGTATCGCAATACCATCTACAGAGCCTTTTCCAATCGCTTGATGTGGACTACGATTCGGAGTGTATCCTACGGCGTGAGGTAACGGCAAGTGGTAAGTCTCGAGCTTTTGTAAACGACACGCCTGTAAATTTATCGCAACTACGTAGCGTTTCGTCACTCCTGATAGATATTCATTCACAACACGAAAACCTATTACTCTCAGAGGCTGATTTTCAATTAGATATAGTAGATACAATCGCAAATACCGATTTAGAGTTAAAAACTTATCATTCTGAGTTTATCGAGTATAAAAATTCATTATCTTTACTCAAAGAGATAAAGGAGAGTGCAGAAAGATTGCTGGAGGAGAAAGATTATGCCGAATTTCAGTTAGCAGAGCTACAAGAAGCTCGCCTCGACAACGAAGAGGAGCAAGAGGCACTGGAGGAGGAGCAAAACACACTAAACCACAGCCAAGATATTTCAGAGGGGTTATCGCAGATATTAGGGGTACTCTCTGCAGAGCAATATGGAGTTTTACCTCAAATCAAACAAGTAGGCTCTACTCTACGCAAAATAGGTGGCTATATGCCGTCTATGAATGATTTGGCAGATAGAATATCATCTTCGATAATAGAGATAGAAGATATAACAAACGACATAGAGCGAACGCTATCCAATACGGAGTTTTCTGCTGAAAGGAAAATGTTTGTAGAGGAACGACTGAACCTCATCTATTCGCTTCAACAGAAACATAGAGTACAAAGTATCGCCGAACTAATTGCTAAAAGAGACGATTTCGCTCAAAAGCTCCAGAAGATAGAGTCTTCTGACGAGGATATTATCCGTTTAGAAAAAGAGATAGCAACAAGGGAAAACACCCTAAAAAAGTTGGCAGGCATACTTACTGATAAACGAATAGAGGCAAAACCGATAATAGAGCATTCTGTATCGCATTTACTTGGCGAACTTGGAATGGCAAACGGAGCCATAGAAGTTCGTTTCTTCGAGTTGCAAGAATTCTCGGCGGTTGGCAAAGACCGCGTAGAGTTGCTATTTTCAGCCAATAAAAACAGAGATTTTCAACCAATCTCCCAAGTAGCCTCAGGAGGCGAGATTTCGCGTCTGATGCTGGCTATAAAGTCGCTTTTAGCCAAATCTAAAGCCTTGCCTACTATTATTTTCGACGAGATAGATACAGGTATATCTGGCGAAATAGCAAAAAAAATGGGGCAGATAATCCACGATATGAGTAGCAGAATGCAGGTATTCTCTATCACACACCTACCTCAGATTGCCTGCCGTGGAGATTTCCACTATAAGGTATTTAAGAAAGATACAGAAGAGGCTACACAGACACATATCGAAAGGCTATCTAAGGAAGCCAGAGTAAGAGAATTAGCCGAAATGATAGACGGCAAGAACCCATCGGAAAGTGCATTGAGTAGTGCCAAAGAGATGTTGAATCAGTAGAAAAATAAGTTTTTTGAGAGAAAGACAATGATGTATCCAGCGAAAATAGACAAAGAGATAGTACGAGACCTACCTATAGCACAGACAGACTGCCTAATAGAACTCATAGACCAACCCGAACAGGTAGATAAAGCCGTAGCAGAACTATCGGTCTGCCAAGTCCTCGGATTCGATACCGAGACTCGCCCTTCATTCAAAAAAGGCGTAATAAACAAAATCGCACTGTTACAACTCTCTACCGACAAAAAGTGTTTCCTATTTCGTATGCAAATGATAGGTAAAAACGATAACCTACGGCGTCTGCTCGAAGACGAAAAGATAAAGAAGATAGGGCTTGCTATCAGCGGCGACTTCTCTAAACTAAATATGTGGCAAAAAGTATCGCCACAAGGCGTAATAGACCTCCAAAAAATAGTGCCTATCTATGGCATAGAGGAGCAAGGACTACAGCGAATATATGCCATACTATTTGGCAAAAAAATATCTAAGAGCAAGCAACTATCAAATTGGGAAGCAAAAATACTCGACCGCTCACAGCAAATATATGCAGCCACAGACGCTTGGGCGTGCCGTGAGATATATCTAAAACTTATAGGCGACTAAGAAAAAAAGAAAGTCATCAGAACCTCCTTTTTTCTGTCTCTAATTCGCTCCTTTACTACGGTTATGTTCCTTGCATAGCATTTGGCAGTTTTTTAACTCTGTCTTACCTCCCTCACACCACGGCTTTATGTGGTCTGCCTCCATAAACTCTATTTCGTATCGAAAATTTTTCCGTCCCTCTTTTTTACAACGAGGACATACTCCTTTTTGTTTGTCATAGGCTTGTTCTTTCTGGCTCTGAGTAAAGGCTCGTATAGTGAGGTGCTTCTCCTCGCCGCTGAGTAGATACTCGTAGATACCCGATTTTTTAGTTACATCATCGTCTTTCATAAGTCTATCTACATCTTGCGATAAGGCTTCGTGGTCGAATATCTGCGAGCCAAACCTATCATAGAGGCTTCCCCAATCTACACTTTTCAGTTCCTTACGCACTCTGGGAAAGGTAGCTTTTGCCCAAGCAACTACCTTTTGGAAATGTATCCAAAGTTCGGTTGCGTTTTTGTCTTTTTGGTGCTGGCTCATATAGTGTTCTATCCGCCCCTTTGAAATCCAACTTATAGCCTCCTCAAGCAACTCTTGGCGATTTACTACTCCTTTTACATAATCTTTACTTATTCTGTAAGCTGGGCAGTTATTTTGGCTGAAGTAGCGTTTAGCATCGCTCAGCCACTCCCCAGCATACACAGCGTTGCGTAACTCTTGGTCTGTAAGTTTTTCGCCTGCTATATTGATAGTCTTGAACCATTTAAGGCGTTCGCTATCGGTTCCCTCACAGATGTATATTTGCAATTCATAGTCGAGTATCGGGACCTGCTCGTCGGGTTGTAGGCTATGGAAGTAGTTGAACTCAAAGGCGAATTTACCGCTTATATATTGGCAGATAGATATAGTACGCTGTTGCCCGTCTATGATTTCGTAGGAGCCATCTTCTCTTTTAGCCCAATACATTACATTGAGCGGAAAGCCCTGTCGGAGTGTGCTTATTACCGCTTCTTGCTGTTTATCGTTGTATATAAACTCTCGCTGATACTTAGGGCGTACATCTAACCTACCACCGTAGGCTACTACGCCGTCGTGACCATTATTCTCATACCCAGCTACCAAGTCTCTTACCTTGATTTTATTTAACTCTATTTTCATAATAGTTCTGCTTTGTGGTGTTTGATAAAAATTCTCTTATATTTTCTCTCGCCCATAACAAGTGCCTGTTTTACACTATTTTGAGCGATATACAATCCTTTAGAAAAGCCTGTCCCCTCACTTTCTGTCGCTCCTATTATTTCAAATTGTTCAGGATTGTACTTATCTAAAAATGTAATAGGTACGCCCATTACGCCGGCAAAGTCAGTAGCTAAGAATCAAGGGAAATGGCGGGAAATGAAAGGAATGCAACTATTTGGTATAGTAGCATTTAGCGTTTCGTTGCCATTATGGGGTCAAGCAAAAACAAGCAGAAAACGGCAGGAGTTCCGTTACCAAATCGTAACCCATCACGGAAAAAGCAAAAAGGGGTTACGAATAGCGTATAAACAACTGTGCCATAAGTTTTTATTCTTCATCTTTCATTCTTTTGCATCGCTCATAAACACTCGTGCGTAAGTAACTTTGCAACAAAGAAAAAGAGCAAAAAAATGAAGGAAAACAAATTGAAAGTGTCGTTCTTCGTTCAGGCGAAACGAACCGACAAGAAAGGGCTTGTGCCTGTCATCGGGCGCATCTCTCTGGGCAGAACCCATTCGGGCTTCTCCACCAAGTGCAAGACTCCGCTATCCCTCTGGGACAGCCGTAAGCAGAGGCTTATCGGCAAGAGTGCCGCTGCGGTGTCCGTCAATCAGAAACTCGGTGAATGCACCGCACTCATCCATGCACGCTTCCACGAACTCAGTGAAAGGGAAAAGGTCTTCACTGCCATGGATGTAAGGGATGCCTATCAGGGACAAATCCACCGTCATACACTTCTCTTGGAGAGTTTCGAGGAATATCTCAAGCAGACAAAGGAGCGTATAGGCATCGACCGAGCCTTGAAGACATTCAAGCTCCGTACCTACCAACTATCATTGCTCCGTGAGTATGTGCAGAAGAAACACAAGGTAAGCGACATCCCCCTTTCACAGCTGGACAAAGCCTTTATCGAGGGCTTCGAGTATTATCTCACCATCGACCGTAGACTGAAACGGAGCAGCATATCGAGCGACCTGTCCACCTTGCAGACCATCGTCCGCATGGCGGTGAAGAGAGGCGTGCTGGACTTTTATCCGTTCTTGGGGTACAGCTATGAACGCCCCAAAGGAGAGCCGAGAAGCATCACACAGGCGGAACTGCAAAAAATCATCGACTTGGAGATTGAGTGGGAGAATTACCGCATCGTTCGTGACCTCTTTGTCTTCTCCTGCTTCACAGGGCTTGCCATCTCCGATGTCCGCAACCTGCGGGAGGAGAACCTCGTCACAGAGGAAGGGGAACTCTGCATCAAGGGCAGGCGCATGAAGACCAAGACACCCTATCGTGTGCAGGTGCTTTCTCCTGCGCTGGCGATTATGGAGCGGTACAGGGGAAAGCGTGCAGGCTTTGTCTTTGACGTGCCGACTACCGACATCATCCACAACGGCATGCACCACATACAGAGAAACATCGGCTTGGAAAGTCCGCTGACCTTCCACATGGCTCGCCACACATTTGCATCGCTCATCACGCTGTCGGCAGGTGTGCCGATAGAAACGGTAAGCCGAATGCTCGGACACACGAACCTGAGAACGACACAGGTCTACGCCGCGGTTTCCTCTGAGAGGATACAGCGGGATATGCAGAGGGTATGGCAGCGCATACAGAACACATTCACCTTAAAACTTTGAACCTATGGCACGAAGCACATTCAAGACCCTGTTTTACCTCAACCGCTCCAAACAGAAGAAGAACGGCAAGTGTCCGATTATGGGACGTATTACCATAGACGGAGAGCAGGTGCAATACAGCACAGGCAAGGAAACCGCCCCCGAACTCTGGGACAGCAGGAAGGGACGATGCAAGGGGGCTGGCGAAGAGGCAAGGGAAATCAACCGCTATCTCCAATCCAAGGAGGAACAGACACAAGCCAAGTACCAGGAACTGGTGTGGCAGCGTGGCTATATCACCGCCGAACTCCTCAAGCGTGAACTCATGGAGGAGGACACGCCCAAGGGCTTTCTCATGGAGGAAGCACACCTCTTCATTGAGGAGAAGCGTCCCTGCGTGGGGGTGATGGTTGCCAAGCCGACCTTTGCCAACTACATCTATGCCACACAGCTTATCCAATCCTATCTGCGTGAACGCTTGGGGCTGGAGGACATTCGCTACTCTCTGTTGGACTATGGCTTTATCGAGGGTATGGACTTCTACCTCAAATCAGAGCGCAACCTCTCCCTTGCCACCATTCAGATTGTGGTCATCTTTCTGCGGAAGCTCATCGGTATCGGTCAGCAGAAGAAGTACATCCGCATCGACCCGTTTGTAGATTACAAGGCGGAACAGCCCCACCGCACAAGGCGTTATCTCACCACGGAGGAATTGCAGCGTATTCTCCAAACGCCCATCGTGGACAGACAGTTCGAACGGGCAAGGCAACTCTTCCTGTTCTGTGCCTTCACGGGACTGGCACGTGTGGATATGCAACGGCTCAAACCGAAGCACATCATCCGCAATGCCGATGGCACGGAGGAAATCCGCATCAAAAGGCAGAAAACGGATATGGAAGCCATCATCCCGCTTCTGCCCATTGCAAGGCAAATCCTTTCGCTCTATATTGAGGACAAGCAGGAGGACGAGTTGATATTTCCCAATCTGACCGTCCGCAAAGCCTCCTTTGCCTGCGTGAACATCGGTCAGATATGCAGGATAGAGAAAGGCTTGACCTTCCACATGGCACGCCACACATTTTCGACCACGATTTGCCTGTCCAACGGCATTTCAATGGAAACGCTCAGCAAGATGCTCGGACACAGCAATATCGGCACGACACAAATCTATGGAAAGATAACCGATCATAAGATACAGGAAGATATGACTGCACTCACGGACAGAGAGCATTCAGCCCTTGAGGGCTATTGCGAATCCATCGCACGGCAGAAGGCAGGGCAAAGCCCATACGAATCCAAAACATTGAATCCCCAAGCACTATGAAACAGAACAACCCAAAGGAGCTTTCCTACTTCCGATTGAAATTGGAAAGTTATATGCGTGACCATCATCCCGAACGATTGGGAGAAACGGAGTTTATCACCGCACGAGCAGATATGGCACTGACCGCCTACTGCGATGCCGTGGCGCAAGGGTTTACACACCCCGAAGCCGAAAGTATGGCAAGCGAGGTCTTGTTCCAAGGCTTGCACTTCTCAAAGTACGATACTCTTGTGTCCGTCTTGGAGAATGAGTTTGACAAGGAACTGCCTGCACCGCTTCCCCAAAGGCTTGCGCCCATATTGTTGTCGAATAAGGCTGTTCAAGCCACATTCGCCAAATTCGGTTTGACGGACGAATTTTCCGCAAGCGAGCAATACGACCATCTTTACACCGAACTCACAGGCACGGTGGTGCTGCTCATCGAGAGCAATAACTTACCGACTGTCGGTCAGACGGACGGATAAAGCCAACGCTGATTCTTTATAACCGCCTCTCGCAAAGCCCCTGAAGCCGTAATCGGTCGGGCAAAGGTATGGCGGTAGCCTTTACTGCCTGCACGGTCAAGCCCTGCGGATGGAGCGAAAAATCTCCACCGCAGGGCTTTTCTCTATACCTTGATATAATCATTTCTACAAAAATCACATCTTTTGTGCGGTCGTATTTCTCACTCCAACCTTGCGAGAGTAGGCTAACCGCCAAAGAGAAAAGCCCGAACGAATACGGCATACTCAGGCTCTTTGGACGCAAGCGATAAAACAAATATTCTATCTGTCAATCGGACTATCTATTTCTCGACATATCGAACTATCGAACGCTCGATATGTCGAACTCTCGAACATTCGAGAGTTACTTGCTTCCATTTTCGTTGATATGGAATGAACCGACACCTCATCTCATTACCGCAATACCGCCATCTTTCGCCCTTGTAATCCTCTTCTCTTTCCCTTGTTTCCATCTCTTTTCCTTGCTTCTCCCCGTTCCTTTTTTCGATGCTTTCGAGGGCTTACTTTTGCACACGACAGAAGGGGAAACGGACTGTATCGTAGTTTGTTTGCCGAATAATAACAACGTAATCAAAACAAAGTGAATGCAATGAAACTCATCATCATCGACCGCAAGGCATGGGAGCATCTCCGCTCCTCCTTTGCAGACTTTATCCACCGTACGGAACAGCTCATCGGCAATCCGCCCGAAGCGGAGCAGTGGATGGACAACGAAGCCGTATGCCGTAGGCTCGGTATCAGCAAGCGTACCCTGCAAACGTACAGAGATACGGGGAAAATACCCTTTTCTATGATTGGGCATAAATGCTACTACAAGGAAAGCGACATCACGGGGATACTGAATGCAAAAAATGAATGAACTCAAACACCGAATGAACTCAAACACCGAATGAACTATGACAGAGAATGAAATCATGACACTGCAAGACCCTCAGATGCAAATGTTTGCTCAGTTGATGGAGGGCATATTGAAGAAACTGGAGCGTTATTGCGCCTCCTCTCTTCCGATGTTAAGCGGAGAGGTTTACCTCACGGGAGAGGAGGTCTGCAAGCAATTACGGCTGAGTCCCCGAACGCTCCAAGACTATCGGGACAACGGTACGATAGCCTACTGCAAAATCGGGGGCAAGATACTTTATAAGCAGAGCGACATACAAGCGATGCTCGAAAGACACTATTACCCGATACCCAAGAAACCATGACCAATATAGATGAAAAGAGGAGCCTGCGTTTGAAGCAAGCCCTTAGAGATATGGGGAATTATGGCGTTAAGCTCCGCAAGCCCGAAGACTCGCCTTTTTATGACCAACCCGTAGATTATGAGGCGGAAAAGAAAAGGTTTGAGCCTGTTCAAGAGGAAGAACAGGAAGATATGGAGAGTAACGAGGAGTTTGCCCCAACAGAAAGAGCAGCTTCAGCCGAAGACACACACCAGCGAGTGGGAAAAACCAAGGAAAGAAAGCGTTTAGCCGAGTTTCAGGGGAAATACCTCCAACCGCTTCGTGTCAGCCACCGCAAAGCCGTGTATGTATCTGAAGAAACCCAAAGTCGGCTGGGCTATGTGGTGCGGAAAATTGGCGAGCAGGGAGCGAGCATTTCGGGGTATGTGGAGCAGGTTCTTCGGGAACACCTTGACCATTACAAGGAGGATGTTGAAACGTGGCGGAAACTATGAATTACTGCGTTCACGGAACGCAAGCCTGTGTCGAGTTACCGCATTCAATGAATGCAGTAACACGGCAGGGCTTATCTATGTCATTTTTGATACAGCAAGGTGTGTCTTTGTGACACAAACTGCCGTTTGTCCCACAAAGACCCTTG
>R18__coassemble_1598_pt1 | contig 23506 bp, 22 predicted proteins | sample R18__metabat2_low_PE_054 | metagenome-assembled genome bin R18
CGGCATACGAGATGGCTTAGGTGTAGTTTCGCTTGGTGGAGTAGTTGGTGTAATTACCAATGTTACTGATAATTACGCTACTGTAATGTTGGCTACTTCGTCGAGTTTCCCAATATCTGCTAAACTTAGAAGGGATAACACTCTTTGTAGTGTGTCTTGGGATGGAAAATCTGCTAACCTGGCTGATGTATCAGGTATTCCCAACCATATTGATGTGAAATCAGGCGATACGATTTCTACAAGTGGCTTCTCGTCTATTTTCCCCGACAACTATATGATAGGCATTGTAACTGATATAAGAAAAAACGAAATGACATCATCGAAAGATTTGAAGGTGATGTATGCTGTAGATTTTCTCAAATTACGCTTTGTGGATATAATTTTCTATGAACACCAAGAGGAGTTACAACAAATAATGGAGGAGATAGAATGAAAGAGTTTTTGAGGCTTACGGTTTGGGGGATATTATTGTTTTTTCTTCAATCTTTTGTTTTTTCTCGTATGGGAATTTTTGAAGTAGGAAATATATTTGTACACCTATTGTTTTTCCTTATTATGCCACTGAAAGTAAGGTCTATTCCTCTTATGATAATAGCCTTTATCTACGGTTTGTTGCTTGATATGCTGACATATACATACGGAATTCACGCTTTTAGTTGTACTTTGATGGTGGCTGTGCGTAGTATTTTGCTTCCTTTGATTTTCGATAAAGATGATTTAGAAAATGGAAATCGTATGTTTATAGGCTTTTCTTTTGGTTATTATAGGTATGTACTATTGATGCTTTTTATATATTGCTTGTCGGTATTTTTATTGCAAGACTTTTCATTGAAATATATTTTATTACAAGCATTAAAAGCGTTAGTAAGCACCATTGCTTCTTTTATCGTAATGTTTTTCCTAAATATCACAATACTGAGAGGCTACAATGAGAGATAGGTATAGGTTTAGAGGTGTATGGGCTAAGGTTTTTGTCTCTTTAGTAGTGATTGTACTTTTAGTGCAATTGATAAATTTGCAAGTACTGAAAGATTATGGACAACAAGCCGACGATAATGCTTTCCTCCGCAAAACTATTTATGCTACTCGTGGACTTTTATACGATAGAAATGGTAAACTTCTTGTTTTCAATCAGCCTATTTATGATGTTGATATAATTGTAAAACAGTGGGACGACCTGTCTAAACGAGGCAATCCTATAGATACTTTGGCTTTAAGTCGTGTTTTGGGGCTAAAGTATGAAGAGTTGCAACAAAAAATAGTCGACCTAAAAGATAAAAGTAAAAATCCAAACTATACTCCCCTGCGTCCTCAGAAACTTATTACTCAGTTATCACCAGAGGAGGCAGCAACTTTGCAAGAGGTGATATGGAAATTCCCAGGAATATCGCTTGTCTATCGTACAATGCGACAATACACTACACCTAATGCTGCACACGCTATAGGTTCTATAGGAGAGGTATCGCCTAAGGTGCTTGAGGAGAAAGGAGATGTGTATCGTCAGGGAGATTATATAGGAGTGAGTGGCGTAGAGAAGCAATACGAAGATATACTAAAAGGTACAAACGGACTTGAGATTTTTTTGCGTGATGTAAATGGCAGAATACGCGGACGATATAAAGATGGGCAGGAAGATACTCAACCCGTGGGCGGAAAGTCTCTATCGCTAAGTTTAGATATAGACCTTCAGGCATACGGTGAGGAGTTGATGCGTAATAAGGTAGGAAGTATTGTAGCCATAGAGCCTTCTACAGGCGAGATATTGGCCTTGGTTTCCTCGCCATCATACGATTTGTCAACTCTGATAGGTAAAGAGCGAGGCGAGAATTATGCCAAACTACTACAAGACCCTCTTAAACCTCTACTTGACCGCCCTATGATGGCTCGCTATCCACCCGGCTCTACCTTTAAGACTGTAAATTCACTTATTTTTCAACAAGAGGGAGTCATATCTAAAGACACTCGTTATCCCTGCAATCATGGATATACCGTAGGGCGTTTTAGACTTGGTTGTCATGGACACGCATCGCCAATAGACCTCTCTAATGCTATTTCAAATTCTTGTAATGCATACTATTGTTATGCTTTTCGAGCAATGCTTGACGATAAACGATATGGTTCTATTTATCAGGCTTTTGATGAGTGGAAAAAGAGTATTGTATCCTTTGGATTTGGGTATAAACTCGGAGTAGATTTTCCCAATGAAAATCGAGGATTTATACCTAATACAGATACTTATGATAATATATACGGAAAGAACCGTTGGCGAAGTCTGGGTATAGTATCTATCTCTATCGGGCAGGGAGAGATATTGGCTACTCCTATACAGATTGCGAATCTGGCAGCAACTATTGCCAATCGTGGATATTGGATACGCCCCCATATCCTGAAGTCTATAGATGGGCAGCCACTTGATACAGCCTATACAAATAAGCAATGGACAACCGTAGATCCTCGCTATTTCGCCCCCGTAGTGCAAGGAATGGAGTGGGCTGTAAATGGAGGAGGTCCAGGCTCTACAGCTCGTGTGGCTCGTATTGATAGTATAATAGTGTGTGGAAAGACAGGTACTGCAGAGAATCCCCACGGTAAAGACCATTCGATTTTTATGGCATTTGCTCCCAAAGATAATCCTAAGATAGCCATAGCCATAGTAGTGGAAAATGCTGGATTTGGAGCTACTTGGGCTGCACCTATCGTATCGCTTATGATAGAAAAATACCTTAAAGGATATATACCAGAAAATAGAAAATATATAGAGGAGAATATGAAGAATGCAGTACTTCTACCTCCGACTAAAAGATAATTGACAGTAATCGTACCGTATGGCAAAGGTTGCTGTTATTGTTGGTAAAATAATATGATAGCAATATGATTGTTTTTGTTTGTTAAATAAATATAAAAATGATTTTTTAGGTGCAAAACTTATTGTTTTTATGATTAAAATGAGTAATTTTGCTACCTTAATTGCAAAAAATAACATTTGAAGGCATATAATTGAATTTTTATCACAACTAAGTAATGTATAAAAAATATGAGCGAAACCATTGATATCAGAGAATTGAACGAGCGTATTGAGCGCCAGAGTGCTTTTGTAGATACGCTTGTAATGGGTATGAATAAAAATATAGTAGGGCAGAAGCACCTTATAGAATCTCTGCTTATTGGGTTGCTTTCTGACGGGCATATTTTGCTCGAAGGTGTACCCGGTTTGGCTAAAACTTTGGCTATCAAAACTCTTTCACAGTTGCTTGATGCAGACTTTAAGCGTATACAGTTTACGCCAGACCTTTTGCCTGCCGATGTAGTAGGTACTCTTATCTATAGTCAGAAAAACGAAGATTTTTCCGTAAAAAAAGGTCCTATTTTTGCAAACTTTATACTGGCCGACGAGATAAACCGTGCTCCTGCTAAGGTGCAGAGTGCTTTATTGGAGTCTATGCAGGAGCGTCAGGTATCTATAGGTGAGGATACATTTTCTCTACCATCGCCTTTCTTGGTAATGGCTACACAGAATCCTATAGAGCAGGAGGGAACTTATCCGCTACCTGAGGCGCAAATAGACCGTTTTATGTTAAAAGTGGTAGTCTCTTATCCTAAAAGGGAGGAAGAACAGGCTATTATTCGCCAAAACCTCATAGGAGAAGGCGAAAAAATACTGCCAGTAGTATCTACACAAGATATAATAGAGGCTCGCAAGGTGGTTCGCCAAGTATATATGGACGAAAAGATAGAGAAGTATATAGTAGATATAGTATTTGCTTCTCGTTTACCTGAGGAATACGGACTGAAACACCTCAAAGGTATGGTGGCTTTTGGTGGTTCGCCTCGTGCAAGTATCAATATGGCTTTGGCTGCTAAGTCATACGCGTTTATCAAGCGTAGAGGTTATGTAGTGCCAGAGGATATTCGTGCGGTAGCACACGATGTGCTTCGCCATAGAATTGGGTTGACATACGAGGCAGAGGCTAATTCTCTTACTACAGAGGAGGTGATTAACGATATTCTAAACGCAATCGAAGTGCCTTGATTGTAGTCTGGGGTTTTTTATGGATTTATTTTTAGAAAAATAATTGAATGGAAACCACGGAATTACTAAAAAAGGTAAGGCAGATAGAGATAAAGACTCGTCGATTATCTAAGAATATCTTTGCTGGCGAATACCATACAGCTTTCAAAGGGCGTGGTATGTCGTTTGCTGAAGTGCGTGAATATCAATACGGCGACGAAGTCAGGGCTATAGACTGGAATGTTACGGCTCGTTGGAGTCGTCCGTATGTAAAGGTATATGAGGAGGAACGCGAACTTACGGTAATGATATTGGTAGATGTATCGCAAAGTAATATGTTTGGCTCTTATCAGAATTATAAGCGAGATGTTATCAACGAACTTGCTGCTACTCTGGCCTTTTCTACTATTCAAAATAATGATAAAGTAGGTGTTATATTTTTCTCAGATAAGATAGAGAAGTTTATACCGCCTAAAAAAGGTAGAAAGCATGTGCTATATATTATCCGCGAATTGATAGACTTTCAGCCAGAAAGTAAGGGGACAGACATAGAGGTTGCTTTGAAGTACTTTACCAATGTGATAAAAAAGCATTGCACGGCGTTTATTATTTCCGACTTTATAGCGGAAGCAAACTATTCTGACGCTGCTATTATTGCCAACCGAAAACACGAGGTAATACGTCTGAGTGTATTTGATATAAGAGACTCGGAGTTACCAGATATTGGATTAGTAAAGATGAAAGACCCTGAGACAGAGCAGAGGATATGGGTAGATACCTCTTCGCAGAAGGTTCGTATGAGTTACAAAAAGTATTGGGATGAAGCCTCGCTTGAGTCTCAAAAAATAATGACAAGGGCTGGAATACGCTCTGTAGATATAGAGTGTAGGCAGGATTATGTAAAGTCGTTGCTCGGATTATTTCGCCAGAGAGGTTATTGAACAACAAAAAAGTGTGTATAATGTTTAGAAAGATATATATATTACTTGCGTTTTTAGCGTTTTTCGGAGTATTGGCTTATGGTCAAACTTCTCTACAAGTATCCGCTTCTATAGACTCTACGGTCATATATATCGGGCAACAGTGTAATATTACTTTTCGTATGTCTGCAGCTGAACAGAGTAGAGTAGTACTGCCACAAATAGGCGATACTGTAGTAGAAGGTATAGAAGTAGTTGAGCGTTCTTTAGATACATTGAGGCTTGAGGACGGTTCTTGGCAGATAACGCAAAATTTTGTCATTACTTCGTTTGATTCTGCGCTATATTATATTCCTCAATTCCCTTTTATAGAAGGCAAAGATACTGTTTTTAGCGAATCTTTGTCTTTGAAGGTACTTACTGTACCTATTGATACTACTTCTGAGGAGATGCCAATAGCAGATATTAAACCTATTGCTACTCCTCCGTTTGATTGGAAAAGATTTTGGACAATACTTGGTATTATTGTCTTGGCTTTTGTTATAGTAGGTGTGTCTATATGGCGTTATATCGTTTATCGCAGAAATAATAAAAAAGTAGTAGTAGAGGATAAACCTGTAGAGATAGTGCGCACTCCGCGAGAAATAGCATTGGAGAGACTTGAGTCTATCCGTGTAGAGAAAATATGGCAACAGGGTAGAATAAAGGAGTATTATACACAGATTACAGATGTCTTACGCGAATACCTTGAGGGTAGATTCTCTGTAGTCTCTTTCGAGCGTACTTCGTCTGAAATAATTGATTCTCTGCAATTCGCTAAAAAAGATTATGCAGAGCAGATTTCGCTATTACGCCGTATATTTACTACATCTGATATGGTAAAATTTGCTAAGATGATACCTGACATTTCTACTCATACAGATACATTGGCAGAAGCAGTGCATTTCGTAGAGCAGACTTCCGAGGCGTTACCTATAGAAGATAAGGAGGACAAAAAATGACATTTCTAAATCCACAATACTTCTGGTTGCTACTACTGCTTATCCCTATAGCGGTTTGGACATACTTTAGGGTAAAACATAACGATGCCAGCTTGCAGATGTCGTCTACAAAACCTTTTGGTAAGTTCGATAGAAGTCGTAAAGTATGGTTCTACTATTTCCCTTTTACATTGATAGTAACGGCTTTGCTTATAGTAGTCTTGGCTCGTCCTCAGACTTCTGATAGTTATAGTAATTCTACTACAGAGGGTATAAATATAGTAATAGCAATGGATGTCTCTGGCTCTATGCTAGCCAGAGACCTTAAGCCTAATCGTCTTGAGGCGGCTAAAGATGTGGGCGTAGAGTTTGTATTGTCGCGTCCTCAGGACAACTTTGGATTGGTAGTATTTGCAGGAGAGAGCTTTACACAGTGTCCATTGACAGGAAATCATGCAGCATTGGTAAATCTGTTCAAAGATGTAGATTTCGGAGTGATAGAGGACGGCACAGCCATAGGACTTGGGCTTGCTACTGCTATAAATCGCATAAAGGATGCACCAGGCAAATCCAAAGTAGTGATTTTGCTTACAGACGGTACTAACAATACCGGAGACATTGCTCCAATTTCTGCTGCTGATATAGCACAGACCTACGGGATAAGAGTTTATACGATAGGAGTAGGTACGCGAGGTACAGCTAAGGTACCTGCATACGATGCTTTTGGGCATATTCACTATGTAGATGCCGAAGTGGTAATAGACGAGAATACTTTGCAGAAAATAGCCGCAAAGACAGGCGGTAAGTATTTCCGTGCTACCGATACAGGTTCGCTTAAAGAGATTTATGCCGAAATAGATAAGATGGAGAAAACAAAACTTCATACGGAAAATTATAGTCGTAAGTATGAGCAGTTTATGCCATTTCTGTGGTTAGCTTTGCTGTTTGTATTTTTAGATATTATAGTCAGAGCATTTGTTCTTAAGCGATTGCCTTAGGGAAAAACTCATTATACAAGTAAGAAAGATATGTTGATTTTCGCAAATATAGAATACCTTTATCTCCTACTTTTAATACCTGTGTTTATAGTAGGACACATATTGTTTCAAATATCTCAACGCAAAAAATTAAAGCGATTTGGAGAAATAGAGATGATAGAGAGTCTTATGCCAAACAAATCTATAATCCGCCCTCATATAAAGTTTACGCTTATGATGTTGATTTTCGGATTGCTTGTGGTGGCAGCAGCTCGTCCGCAGGTGTCGGGTAAGAAGTCTACTACTACAAGGCAGGGAGTAGAGGCAATGATAGTCCTTGATATTTCAAACTCTATGTTGGCTACAGATATTCAACCTAATAGATTGGAGTATTCTAAAATGCTTCTTTCTCAATTAATTGACAAAATGCCAAATGATAAGATAGGATTGATAGTATTCGCAGGAGACGCATTTATACAAATGCCTATTACAAGCGACAATGTAAGTGCTAAAATGTTTTTGAAGAGTATTCTGCCAAGCCTTATACAGAGGCAAGGAACGGCGATAGGTTCGGCTATAGAACTCGCTGTAAAATCCTTTGGAGAAACTAAGCAAAATGTAGGTAGAGCAATTTTTCTAATTACAGATGCTGAAAATCATGAAGATAATGCTATAGAGGCAGCCGAAATGGCAGAGAAAAAAGGTATTCAGGTAAATGTTGTAGGCATAGGTTCGCCAGACGGTGCTCCTATCCCAATGCAAGGCACTATGAGTTATCTGAAAGACCGTGAAGGAAATGTGGTAGTTACGAAACTCAATGAGGAGTTAGCCAAACAAGTTTCTTCTGCTGGTGGAGGTTCGTATATTAGAGCTAACCAATCTGGTGCAGTATTGCGAAATTTAGAAAAAGTCATAGACGGAATGCAGAAAGGCGACTTCAAAGTAGCCTCTTCCGATTACGATGACAGATTTTATATTCCTGTCTGGATTGCGCTATTTCTACTACTCATAGAGTTCTTTATGCTACGCAGGAAAAACAAACGACTTAGTCGTATCAATTTATTTAACAGACAAAAAGGAGATGCAAAGTAATGAAATATAGATGTTTGATTTTACTATCGTTCTTGTTTTTGATGCAAAATAATTTGTTTTCGCAAAAAGATAACCGAGAGGTAAAGCAAGGAAATAAACTGTACGAATCAGAGAAGTATAGCGAGGCAGAGACAAAGTATAGAGAGGCTTTACAGGAAAATGATAAGAGTTTTTACGCTTCATACAATTTGGGGAACTCTCTGTATCGTCAGAAAAAATATAGTGAAGCATTGGAGGCTTATCAGCGAGCGTCATCTTTTACTAAAGATAAAAAGCAACTTGCTCCAGCCTTTCATAATTTGGGCAATGCTTTTATGCAGTCGCAGGATTATGCCAAAAGTATTGAGGCTTATAAGCAGTCTCTGAAATCGAATCCACAAGATGATGAAACTCGATACAATTTGGCTGTGGCTCAATATCTTCTCCGTCAGCAACAGAATCAACAACAGCAACAAAATGATAAGCAAGACCAGCAAGACCAACAGAATCAAAATCAGGACAAACAGGATAAACAAGACCAAAAGAATCAGCCACAACAACAAAAACCTGATATGAGTAAAGAGCAAGCAGAGCAGATACTAAAAGCGCTGGAACAAGACGAGCAAGATACTCAAAAGAAACGAAATATAAAGATGGGAAAACGCTCGAAGGTAGAAAAAGAGTGGTAGTCTGACTATGATAAAATATGAGAAAAAATATGAATAGAAGAATTTTAACCCTGACGACACTTTCTCTATTATCTCTTATATTATGGGCTGAAGAGGTAAAAGTGACAGCAAAGGCTCCGCAGACAGTCGTAGCCGAACAGCCTTTTCAACTACAGTTTATTATAAACTCAGATAATGTTTCAAAATTTCAGGTAGGTAAAATTGATGGATTTGAGGTGTTAAACGGTCCTTCGACATATACATCTACCGAATATCAATTTATAAACGGCAAGTCTTCTCACAGCGTAACTACTACATATACCTATCTGATAATGGGAAAAAAGGCTGGTGAATACTCAGTGTCGCCTTCTACTGCTACTGTAGATGGAAAGATATACAAATCGAATGCTCTTAGTATAAAAGTTCTTCCACCAGACGCTAAGCAACCTAAAAATAGCGGAGAGCAGGCTATAGTAAGCCAATCGTCTAAAATTGACTCTGAAAGTCTGTTTGTAAAAGCACATTTATCTAAATCATCTCTGAGAGAACAAGAGATGGCTACCCTTACTTATAAACTTTATGCCAAGGTAGATGTAGTAAATCTTACTGACATAAAATTACCTGATTTTCAGGGGGTAATGACTTATGATATTGATGTAAAAAATGCACAAAATATCGAGAATTTCAATGGACAAAATTATGTAACTTATGTAATAAAACAAGTGTTGGTATCTCCACAAAAATCAGGTAAGATTTCTATTGCTCCAATGAAGTGTACCGTAGTGGTACGCCAACGCCAAAACATACGAGACCCTCGTTCGTTTTTTGGTTCTTATAGCACATATCAAGATGTTGAAAAACAACTCTCTACACAGTCGTTATCTATAAATGTATCTCCTCTGCCTGAGCCGCGCCCTACTGACTTCAGTGGTGCTGTTGGTTCGCTGTCTATGTCTTCTTCTATTTCAGCCACAGAGGTTGATGCCAATCAGTCTATTACGCTGAAAATTAATATAAAAGGACAAGGTAATTTGAAACTTATCCCTACTCCTAAAGTAGAGTTTCCCACAGATTTTGAACAATATGACCCTAAGGTTGATAATCAATTTTCTATCTCTACTAGTGGATTTTCTGGAGGCAAAACTATAGAGTATCTTGTAATTCCTCGCCATAAAGGTGAATTTGAAATACCTGCTGTAAAATTTACATACTTTGATTTATCTTCAAACTCATACAAAACTCTATATACGGAGGCTTATCGCCTAAAGGTAAATAAAGGTAATGGACAGATGCAAAGTGTTGTATATCAGAATGTAGATAAGCAAAGTGTAAGTCAGGTTTCAAGCGATATTCAATATATCAAGATAGGCGATTTGAATATCCGCTCTGCCAAAACACCATTTGCTACTTCCTCGCGATTTTGGATAATGCTACTGCTACCTTTAGTGGTATTTGTAGTACTTTGCATAGTGTTCCAAAAGAAAGCCAAAGAGAATGCAAATTTAGCTTTGATGAGAAATAAAAAGGCAAATAAGGTAGCCACTCGCCGTCTGCGTACTGCTCAACGACTTATGACAGAAGAAAATAATTCGGGATTCTACGATGAAATGCTATCGGCTATATGGTTATATCTATCTGATAAACTAAACATTCCTATTTCCTTACTCAATAAGGATAATGTTTCTGGTGAGTTACAAAAACGAAGTGTTTCGGAGGAGTTGGCCTCTTCTACTTTGGGTCTGCTTGCAGAGTGTGAGTTCTTTCGCTATGGTATTCAAAACGAAAGTCAGCAATCTATGCAAGATATTTATCAAAAAGCAGCTAATTTAATAAGCGATTTAGAAGATACAATAAAACGATAATAAAAGTATGAAATATAGATATTTAGCATTAGCCGTTGTTTTTATATATTCGTTTTCGCTGAAAGCTCAGAGTGTAGAGCAACTTTCTCAAAAAGCCGAGAAACTTTATGAAGAAAAGGAGTTTCAATCTGCCGCTGAAATTTACGAGCAGTTGCTACAGACTGGATATTCAGCCGAGTTGTATTACAATTACGCTTCTACACAGTTTCGGCTTGATAACCTTGGTAGTGCGATACTTTTCTATGAAAGGGCTTTGGCTCTTAGCCCAAACGATAAAGATATACTCTATAGTTTAGAGTTTGCCCAGACGCGTACTATAGATAAGATAGACCAATACGAGGATTTTTTTCTTGTAGGTTGGCTCAAAGGTATCGGAAAACTTTATAATGCAGATACTTGGGCAATAATGGCGATAATATTGTTTGTCTTGTCGCTATCTTTAGGTTTGATATTTCTTTTTTCTTCTCGTATATGGCTTAGAAAAATAGGTTTTTTTGTAGGTGTTGTAATGCTTTTTATGGCGATAGTATCACTGATTTATAGTTTTGAGGAGAAGAAGTTTTTGTATTCCAATCCATACGCTATAGTTCAGGTAGGGTCAGTCTCTGTCAAGGCATCTCCGATTATGACAGGAAAAGAACTCTTTGTAATACATGAAGGAACAAAGGTTTGTCGTATAGGCGAAGAGAAAAATGGATGGCAAAAGATAGAGATATCCGACCGTAGAGTAGGTTGGATACCTTCATCTGCCGCTGAGGGAATATAAGGTATTTTTAGTAACTTTGCAGGGTAAGGAATTTTTGATTTAAACCAATATGTATAAAGCAAAGCCTTTTGTGAAATGGGTTGGGGGAAAAACTCAACTCATAAATCAAATAGAAAAACTTTTGCCTGAGAATTTTAGCAAATGGAAAAATGTTACTTACATTGAGCCGTTTGTTGGTGGTGGCGCTATGCTTTTTTATATGTTGCAAAAATATCCCAATATACAATATGCTATCATCAATGATATTAATCAAGATTTAACTACTTGTTATGAAGTGGTTAAAATGTATCCTAATATCTTGATTGATTCTCTTATGGAGATTCAGGCTCATTATTATTCCTTAAAAAATGAAGAAAATAGAAAGGATTTTTATTTACAGAGGCGTACTGAATTTAATACTAAGAAATTAGATAAAATTCGTAATGCAGCTTTATTCTTTTTTCTAAATCGTACTTGTTTTAATGGATTATATCGTGTAAATAAATCTGGATTGTTTAATGTTCCTTTTGGTAAGTACGAAAAGCCAACTATTTGCGATCCTGATACTATTTATGCTGATAGTAAGCTGTTACAAAAGGTAGAAATACTTACCGGTAATTATCAACAAACATTAGATAAAGCACAGGGGAATACGCTTTTTTATTTTGATCCTCCATATCGTCCTATAAATAAGACATCTAGTTTTAATGATTATGCAAAAGAATCATTTAATGATTTTGAACAGAATAAATTAAAAGAATTTTGTGATAAAGTTCATCGCAATGGTCGTTATTTTGCATTGAGTAATTCAGATTGTTTAACCAACTCAGGCGACGATTTTTTTGAAAAATTGTATAGCGAATATATCATCCATAGAGTGCAAGCCGTTAGAAATGTAAATTCTGTCGGTTCCAAAAGAGGCAAAGTGAGCGAAATAGTTGTTTGTAACTATGAGAATAATAAAAATATAAAACCTATTCAATTAGAACTTTCTATAGGTTAAATATGGCGAAAGATAATTTTTGGAAAGAGATTTTTAAGCAGACCAAAGGTTTAGAGCGTCATAATTTTGACGAAAAGCCTTTTATATTAACAGCCCAAGATATAAAAACGGCATGTCAAAACTTCAAAAAAACTGGAGAAAAAGAGGTACGCATTTTATGTAAACAGGATAATAGAGAAGATCGTCCTCAAGTTTTTAAAGACAATAACCTTTTTATTCTTCCGCGTCATAATGGTGAATACTATATAGTGAAGGGTGAAGGATATGTTGATATACCCAATATAGAAACCCCTATTATAGATTATTATAGTAAACTTGATTTTATATTAGAAAGTTCTAAGATAGGAGATTCTGAAATGCAACATCTTGATTTTGCTTATGCTAATTCATTGATAAGAACCTTTATGCAAGATGAGACATTGGTATTGACTATCAGAGGACGGAAATATACTCCAGAGTTCTCTTTTAGAGTAGGAAAATCAAAATTGATGGCTTCAAGTGTGCAAACAGAAGTTGATGCTGGTTATGAAGGTAGAGATTCAATCGTTTTAATTGAAGCAAAAAATTCCAATACAGACAATACAATTATTAGACAGCTATATTTTCCATATCGTCAATGGCAAATAAATACAAATAAAAAAGTGTATACACTATTTTTTGAAAAAAGAATTGTAAAAAATGAGTATATATATCATATTTGGCAATATGAATTTACTGATTCTAATGATTATAATAGCATTAAACTTGTAAAATCGAATAGATATAGAATAATTTGATAGACTTAAAAATAACACCATAAAAACAATGTTTTCAGGAATAGTAGAAGAGTATGCAGTAGTAACTCAACTGCAGCAAGACAAAGATAATCTGCACTTGACGCTTCGTTCGTCATTTACGCAGGAGTTGAAGATAGACCAAAGCGTGTCGCATAACGGAGTATGCCTTACAGTAGTAGCCATAGAGGGCGAAGAGTATACAGTTACTGCCATAAAAGAGACGCTTGAACGCTCAAATTTAGGATTGTTGAAGGTAGGTGATAAGGTAAATCTTGAGCGTTCGATGATGATGAACGGTAGGCTCGATGGGCATATAGTGCAGGGACATGTAGATGAGACTGCCATCTGTAGAGAAGTCCGTGAGGCTAATGGTAGTTTTTATTATCGCTTTGAATATGAATATGATAGCGAAATGGCTAAAAGAGGGTATTTTACAGTAGATAAAGGCTCTGTAACGGTAAATGGAGTAAGCCTTACTGTCTGCAATCCTACAAAAAATTCGTTTGAGGTTGCTATTATTCCTTATACCTACGAACATACTAATTTCCATACTATTAAGGAAAACACTGTAGTTAATCTCGAATTTGATATTATAGGAAAATACATAGCAAGACTCCAAGAACTATAGAAGTCTTGTTGCTATTAGTAATGAGAAATATAGTGTTTTGTATGTTTTATTTCACTGTTTTTATTTGAAAAAATAGTAAATTTGCGTTTTGTTAATAATTGAATTTAATTGGAAGTAAAAAAAAGATATAAGAATATGAAGAAATTATTGATTGTGGCTATTGTATTTAGTTTTGCAGTTGACTTGTTTTCGCAGAATTTTAGCCAAAGATATTTAGATTACATTGAGAAATATAAGGAACTGGCCATAAAAGAGCAATACAAACACGGTATCCCAGCATCTATTACAATGGCTCAGGCTCTTTTAGAGTCAAATGCAGGACAAAGTATGTTGGCTGTAAAGGGGAAAAATCACTTTGGTATAAAGTGTGGTGGCGAATGGAATGGTAAGACTATTAGAAAAGACGATGATAATATATCAGACTGTTTCCGCTCATACAAACGCATAGAAGAGTCTTATGAAGACCATTCTCTATTTCTGAAGCGTGACCGCTACAAATCACTTTTTAGCATTCCAATGGCCGATTATCGTGGCTGGGCTAAGGCTCTAAACAAACTCGGATATGCTACAGATGCAAACTATGCTAATAAACTTATTGGAATCATAGAAAATTATGATTTAGCAAGCCTTGTTGACGAAACTGTCGATATGAACGAACTTCGTAGAGAAGAGAGTTTGAAGTCTGATAATAATAAAGTTATATATTCAAACTATTCTGAACTAATGATGCAGACTACAAACAACGGAAAGAGTTGTTATAAGCTTAAAAAATCTGCTACTATGGCAGAGATAGCTCAAGCATTAGGGAAAAAAAATGTAAAAACTCTGCTTTATTACAATGATATGTTTGAGGATTTTCTTCTACCAGAAGGCTCGTTTGTGTATGTTAGTAAAAAACGCTCTAAGGCTGACGATCGCTATCGTAGCCACTATGTGCAGGCAGGCGAATCTATGCACACTATCGCTCAATACTATGGCATTACGCTTAAGGCTCTTTATAAAATCAATGGCTTGACATACGGCACTGCTGCTAAAGAGGGTATGACTCTATTTCTTAGATAATCAACGAACAATATATAATAAAAAAATAGATGAAAAAACTTTTTTTCATTCTCCTATTGCCTTTGCTCGCTATCTATTCAGAAGCGAGCAATGTGCGTCTATCGGATAGGGCTTTTGTTAGTCTGCTTTCGTGCGAGCCATCGGAGGAGATTTATGCTCGCTTTTGGCATACGGCTATTCGTGTATGTGACCCAGAGCAGGATATAGATATTGCCTACAATTATGGTATTTTTGATTTCTCGGAAAAAGGATTTATTCCGAAGTTTGTAAGTGGGGCTACAGACTATATGCTGGCTTCGTATGAGGCGCAATACTTTTTAGAATCATATATTGATAGGCAATCTACTGTATATGAGCAGGTTTTAGATTTGTCTTCGGACCAGCGACAGAGGATTTTCGATTTATTGGAGGAAAATGCTAAACCTGAAAATAGAATATATCGTTATAATTTTGTGTATGATAATTGTGCTACGCGAGCATATTATATGATAAAAAAAGTTATAGACGAAGCTTCTGAGACTATGGTGGTTTCCACAGATTTCCGTCCTACAACCTATCGTATGATTTTTGCTGAGTTTCTCGGCTCTGACAATTGGCAACGCTTTGCAATAGATTTCGTAATAGCACGAGAGGCAGACCTCCCTTTACTAGAACCAGAACCATTAGTTGCGTTTCCAAAATATACAAAAGATATGCTGTCTGCTACTGTTTTGGTAAAAGACAGCATAGAACGCCCTTTGGTAAGTCAATCTCGTGTATTGAGTAAATATCCTACTAAAATTCCAAATGATAGTTCGTGGTTTCGACCTACAATAGTATGTTCGCTACTTCTTATACTATTTACATGGTTTACAGTATGGGGCTGGAAAAAACAACGCTATTTTATTTGGGTAGATGTAGTACTATTTTCGGTACTTGGACTTATGGGAATGGTGATTTTTTACCTCGCCGTATTCTCTTCTCATCCGTTAGTTCACCAAAACTTTAATCTGCTTTGGGCTAATCCGTTACACATTGTTTTCGCCTTAGCAATTCTGAAAAAATCGTGGAGAAAATGGCTCTCTTTATTGGCTATTGCAAGCGTATTTGCAGCGTTTGTCTCTATGATAATAATGATGACCAGATTTCAAGTAATGAATGCAGCATTCCTCGCTTTAATAGCTTTATCTATACTGCGTTCAGTAATGTTTTTTCAATATCATTTCAAACAAAAATAGTGTATAGTCGAGTATTATGAAAAGAGTTTTATCGCTATTTATTGCTTGCTTAATGGCATTATCTGTAGTAGCAGAAATAGTAGATATACGCAAGCCTCGCCTTGTAGTTTTTATTACAATAGACGGACTGAAAAGTGACCATTTTTATCGTCTATACGATAGATTCTCAGACGGAGGTTTCAAAAAGATTATAGACGATGGATGTTTTTGGGATAATGTAGAATTCAACTATATTTCTAAAAATCCCGTAGTAGATATCGCCTCTATATGCACTTCTACTACGCCTAAAAGGCATGGTATTATAAGCGATAAACTGTATTCTGATAAAACTCACGATTTTTACTCTATCATAGAGGATAAAGGCTCAAAAGGTATTTATTGCTCTGTAGGTAGGTCGCCTCGCAATCTACAATCTACCACATTTTCTGATATGCTGAAACTTGCATATCCACAGTCAAAAGTGATTTCTATTGGGCTGAATCCAGAGAAGACAATTGTAATGGCAGGACACAATCCAGACGGAGTAGTGTGGATAGACAGCGAGGTAAGTCTTGCTTCGTCAGATTATTATAAGCAAATGCCTATTTGGGCTACGGAATTCAACGCTTCTGGTTTGATAAATAATTATCTTAAAAGTGTATGGAGACCGATGAAGCCTATGCACCAGTATATGTTTTTACCGTATAACGATAAAAATGGAGCCTTTTATAGCCCTGATACTTCAAAAGACAGTAAGTATTTAATGGAGCGTTTTTTATTTACACCATACGCTAATTCTGCAGTAAATCAATTGGCTCAGCAGGCTATAAAACGCGAAAAGTTGGGGCAGGGTAGTCAGACAGATATTTTGTGCCTCAATTATAATGTCAATACATTTTTCAATCAATCGTCTGAACTTAATACTGCTGAGAAAGAGGATTTGTATTTGTCGCTTGATAGAGACATCTCTATACTTCTACGCGTTATCGCCGAGGAGATAAAAATGGACAATGCCTTGATAGTCTTTGCAGGTACACAGACAGAGCCATTTTCTCAAAATACTTTAAATAAAAATAATATGCCTACAGGTAGATTTGATGCTAAAAGGTATATGGCTCTTTTGAATTCGTTTCTTATGGCACGATATGGGCAGGCTCGTTGGGTTTTGAACTATGCAGATGGCAATGTATTTCTCAACCATAAAGAGATAGATAGAAAAAATGTAGATAGAAAAAAATTGTTACATTCTGCTATAGAGTTTCTATCGAGCATAGACGGTATTAACACAGTAGTCTCTGTAGATGATATTAGTGGGGCTGTAGGCGATATTCACAATGTAAATGTTAGACTGAATCAGTCTGTATCTAAAAAACGGAGTGGTGACTTGATTTTAGTCTTTTCAGAAGGCTGGGTAGATGTGGATATAGATGGTGTAGAGAGTAGTATTTCATCGTCGGCTCTACAACGAACACCTGTAGCCTTTTATGGATTAAACATCAAATCTAAGCGTATTTCACAACGCTATTTTGTAACAGACATTGCCTCTACTATTTGTCATATAATGCAAATTTCGTCGCCAAGTTCTTCTATTGGGGAGATTATGTCGATACGGTGAGTGTCGATAATTTTACTATCTTTGCAATAATAAAAAATTTGTTTTATTTCAGATGATTGATTTAGAAAAAACTATACAAGCAATAGACTGGAGTGTAGAGCCTAAAAATCTATATGCTCCTATTGGTTATACATTGGAGAGCGGAGGAAAGAGACTCCGTCCGCAGTTGCTTTTAGAAGCTTTTGAGATGTTTTCGGGACAGGCAGACGGCATAGAAAATGCTGCTTTGGCGGTAGAGATATTTCACAACTTTACACTTCTTCACGACGATCTTATGGACCAGTCACCTACACGCCGAGGTCGTCCTGCGGTACATAAAAAGTGGGATGCCAATACAGCCATTTTATCTGGTGATGCTATGATGATAAAAGCATACGAGTATCTGGCTAAAATCCCTACAAAGTATTGGAATAGGGTATTTCCTGTATTTACGCAGACAGCTCTTGAGGTGTGTGAAGGACAACAATTTGATATGGATTTTGAAAAAAGAGATGATGTCTGCCTTGAAGAGTATTTGAAGATGATACGACTGAAGACAGCAGTACTTTTGGCTGGTTCGCTTAAGATAGGTGCTATTCTTGCAGATGCTTCGGAGGCAGATATTGAGACTATATATAAACTTGGCATTGCCCTTGGGCTTGCTTTTCAGATAAAAGATGACTACCTCGATACTTATGGTTCTTTCGAACTTTTAGGCAAGCGTATCGGTGATGATATTCTGACAAAGAAAAAGACTTTTTTGCTAATATCGGCATTCAATGTTGCTGATAATGAAAGTAAAAAAGAGTTATACTTATCCCTAATTTCCGAAAAAACAGATGAACAGAAGATAACCGAAGTTACAAGTATATTTACGAAACTTGGGGTAAAAGAGAGTTGTGAAAAGGCTATGAATATGTATTACAATGAATGTAGTAGTTTGCTTGCTAAAATATCTGTAAGCGAAGAGCGTAAAGCTCCAATTCGAGCATTGATAGAACGCCTTCAGGTAAGAGAAAAATAATAGTTAGAAAGAATGTTGAAGCCTATATTGCCAGATACAGACGAAAAAATCTTGTCGCTACTCAACTGTTTGACTGAATATAAAGAACGAGTTGTAAGCGTAGAGGATTTGCCTATTGCTTTTGATGTATTAGGAAGAGCCTCGGGCATACTTTCTGATTTTAGCAATAAGGTAGAATTGCACAGGCAGGCTATGGAGATGTGGCATGATAATAATACTCAGTTTAAGCAGGCTTTCAGCAAGTTACAAATGTATGTTACGCATTTTTTTCAAGTATATCTATTTGCAGTAGAGCGTGGCGACTTCAAGGAGGATACCATATCTTATTATGGATTGCAAGATAAGGTAATGCCTGATATATCTACAACAGACGAGCTGGAGAAGCGTTGTAAGATGCTAATTGAGGGAGAGAGAGAAAGGGTGGCTAATCGTGGTGTATCTATGACAAATCCTACTGTAGCGCAGGTATCTATAGCGTTTGATAACTATAAAGAGGCTTTGTTTAATAAGCAAGTAAAGGATAATTATATTCATCATACAAAAAGTAAACTTGGCGAATCAAGGCAACAGACTCTTAGTTTTCTTGAGACAGTAATGAAAAGTATTCAAGAAAAAATACAAAATATGCCTAAAGAGCAACAGGTGGATATACTTACAGATTTGTGGTTAGACTTTGTCAATGAGTTCTCAAAAAATGAGGATAGAAATACCAATGGTTGCTCCGATTTGTCTCAAGATGTTGTAAACTATGAGGATAGCGATAAGCCTAATGGTGATTTAATAGATATAAAAGACGAGGTTACTACAGCAAAATATACTATTCCGTTGCAGTCTGAGTTCCCGTTTTTTTGATTGATATACAATGTTTTGTTGTCTAATTTTATAGAAAAATAGTTTTGTACAATATGCATTCCAAAGAAGATAAATTGGCGGCGTTTTCTAAATTGCTTGATGTGATGGACGACCTTAGAGCTAAGTGTCCGTGGGATAAAAAACAGACATTTGACTCATTGAAGAATAATACGATAGAGGAGACATACGAATTGATAGAGGCAATTGGCGAGCACGATATGCAGAAGATAAAAAAGGAACTCGGCGATGTTTTGCTACATATTATTTTTTATGCAAAAATGGGTAGCGAAATAGGTTCTTTCGATATAAAAGATGTTTGCTCTGAATTGATAGAAAAACTTATTTTTCGTCACCCACATATTTATGGAGATGTAAAAGCAGAAACATCAGAGCAGGTAAAACAAAATTGGGAGGAACTAAAACTAAAAGAAAAAGACGGCAATAAGCGAGTATTAAGCGGTGTGCCTATGGCTTTACCTGCTACGATAAAGGCGGTTAGGATACAAGAAAAAGCAGCATCTATTGGTTTCGATTGGGAGGACCGCAAGCAAGTGTGGGATAAGGTGCGTGAGGAAATATCAGAATTTGAATCGGAGATAGAGCAGGGTGATATGGATAAAATGGAAGCCGAAATGGGTGATGTCTTTTTTGCTTTGATAAATGCTGCCAGGCTATATGGTATCAATCCAGAAAATGCGTTGGAGATGACCAATAAGAAGTTTATTCGCAGATTTAACTATTTAGAAGACCATACTATCAAGCAAGGACAGCGACTAAAGGATATGTCGCTTGCCGAAATGGATTTGATTTGGGAAAAGGCAAAATCTAATGGATTGTAAATCAATAGAATTGTTGCTTTCGTTTGAACCTATTAGCGGAAATCTTGCTGTAGGTATAGTTGGTAGTAGCAGTTATCTTGGAAGTTGGCATAAGCCTCTGAAAATGCACAAAATAGGTTGGGGAAAGTATGCTATCGCACTCTACAAAGGTGGAATTAGCGATACAGACGAATTTAAGTTTGTAGTTTTTTGCCCAGAGTCAGGTGATATAGTCCGCTGGGAGGAGGGCGAGAATAGAGTTTTCTCTAAATCAGATATTGCTAATGGGAAAATTGATTTTATTTTTAGAGGACATAGAGAATACAGGGCTTCGGGAGTAGCTATTCCTGTATTTTCGCTTCGCCGACAAGGCGGTTGGGGAGTAGGCGAACTTACTGACCTCATGATGCTTGCCGACTGGTGCCGAGATACAGGTCAGAAGTTTATACAAATACTGCCTATCAATGACACAAATGCTACTCTGACAGATTATGACTCATATCCATATAATATAATTTCTATTTATGCTATCAATCCAATTTACTTAAATCTGCAAGAGTTATTTGATTTGTATAATATAGATTGTCCAAAAGAATTTGAAAAAATATCATTGGAATTAGATATACTATCAGAACTGAATTATGCAAAAGTCTATTCCTTAAAGATAGAGGTAGCAAGATTTTTGTATGATAGGTGTCGAATATATTTATCTAAATGCCTTGATTTTCAAAAGTTTGTGTTGGAAAGTGCTTGGCTTCGCTCTTATTCTGTCTTCTGTTTTTTGCGTGATAAATATGGTTCCGCTGATTTTAGCAAGTGGAATGAATACGCTGAGTTTTCTCAAAAAAAGATAGAGAATTTTATAGATAATCATCGTGAACAGATAGAGTTTTACTACTTTATTCAATATCATCTTTTTAGACAATTGGATATTGTGAGAAAAAATCTAAAAAGTCAATCCATAGCGTTAAAAGGCGATTTGCCTATAGGAATTGGTAGATATAGTGTTGAGTCTTGGCAGTATCCTCACCTATTTAATACGGAAGAGCAGGCAGGGGCACCGCCAGATTTTTTCGCGGAAGAGGGACAAGTGTGGGGATTCCCTACCTATAACTGGGATGAGATGAAAGAAGACGGTTATGCGTGGTGGCTTTCGAGGTTCGAGGCAATGGAGCGTATTTATGATGCACTTCGGATTGACCATATACTAGGTTTTTTTAGAATATGGGAGGTACCTTTGCCGTTTGATAGCGGACTTTTGGGACATTTCAACGAGTCGTTACCATTGTCTATGGAAGAGATTTTCTCGAAAACTTATATTCTCATTGGCAAAGAAAATACATTATATTGCCAGAATATAGGCGATGTAATTCATTCAGATTTTCTTTTTTTAGAAAATGTATATCAATCGAATAAGTACGATATTGCTATAAACGCAAAAAAAAGTAGTGTGTATAGTAGTTTGTCAGATTCTCAAAAACAGGCTTTTGATGTTTTATATGACGATTATTTTTACCATAGACATAATGAATTTTGGAAAGATAAGGCTATTGAAAAGTTATCTAAATTGCTGAGCAACAATAGTATGCTTATCTGTGGGGAGGATTTAGGAATGATACCACATAGCGTACCAGAGGTAATGGAGCAACTCGGAATTTTATCATTAGAGATACTTAGAATGCCTAAACGGGTGGGAGAGAGGTGTGTGAATGCTTCTACAGTTCCATATAGGTCTGTTATATCTACATCTACGCACGACACTTCGACTCTTCGTGGTTGGTGGCGTGAAGATAAAGAGTTGATACAACAATTTTATAATCAATACCTTTGCCTACAAGGAGAAGTCCCAAAAGAGTTAGCCCCAGATATTGCTCAAAAAATAGTAACTTTGGTGCTTAATTCGCCCTCGATGTTGGCAATTATACCGTTGCAAGATTGGTTGGCGATAGACAAAGATTTTTATTTGCAGAGACCAGAGGAGGAAAGAATCAATGTGCCAAGTAATTCGCGTCATATTTGGCGTTGGAGAATGCCTGTGGATTTAGATACATTGAAATGTGCAACAAGGTTAAACGAAGAAATTTTAAGAATTATAAAACACACAAATAGATGAAACATAGTTTATTGATAGTTATTTTATTATTTGTATTTTTTATTCCAATTTTTTCTCAGGAGTCTGATAGCATTCAAAAAAGTGATAGCCTAATAATGTATGTAGGTAGGCTTAATTCGCTTTTTTCGCATATCGTATCAGAAGAAAATGACTATAATAAAAGCCGAATGAATAATTCTATCCACAATACCATAAAGGAGATGTCTGAAAATGAAGACTCGTTTTTATGGACAATGGATAGCGTGAGGTTTATAGGTAAGTTTGTGTCGTCAGACCTCCAAATGGCTATGTATACATGGATTGTTCCGCTATCTGATAATAAGTTTCTGTATAATGCTGTTTTTCAGTCTGCCGACGGTGATTTATGGTCTCTGAAAAATAGTAAAAATACTGCTGAGACTACAGATTTTCCAGTTTCTGAAAAAGATTGGTACGGTGCTTTGTATTACGAAATAATACCTTTCAAGTCTGCCGACAAAGAGGATTTATATCTATTACTCGGTTGGAGAAAGTTTGCTGATAAGCAACAAAAGGTGATAGATATATTAGACATCTCTTCTGGGGAAATAGTGCTTGGTAAGCCTTTGTTTGAGCAAGAGGTAAGCATTTATGGGAAAAAACAAATGGTATCCCAAAACCGAGTTTGGTTTGAATACGACACTCGCGTTTCTATGTTTATGAATTACAATGAAAAGAAGAAGAGGGTAGAACTTGACAATCTCTCGCCAATGGAGGTAGTAGACGGACAAGTACTCTCCTACGGACCTGATTTTTCGGTCAATGCCTACCAATTTAAAAAAGGTCGTTGGATTTTTGTAGATGATATAAAAGTAAAGAACTACGCTGAATGATTTTTAGAACGAAAAAACTATTTTTTATTGCGATTTTTGCTATACTCTTTACCTCATGTTACGCACCTATTGATATTGAGACAGATGCTGCGGCAGAGCGTTTGGTGGTGTTTGCAGCATTCTCGCAAGACATAAAACGACAATATGTAAATATCTCAAAATCAATGCCATATTTTCAGTATGGTAAACCTATTGCGGTAGATGATGCAGAAGTAAAAGTTACTTTTCGTCAAGAAGAATTTGTTTTGCATAAAGATACCTTGTCAGGGCGTTATTTTATTGATAATCTTCCTATTGTGGAGTCTGAGATTTATATTTTAGATATTTACTAGGATTTCAACCGAGACGGAATAGAGG
>R18__coassemble_1843_pt1 | contig 18106 bp, 13 predicted proteins | sample R18__metabat2_low_PE_054 | metagenome-assembled genome bin R18
CTGTAGGTGGCACTGCTGCCTCGCCTGTAGTGCGGAACTCCAATGTATCGCCGTTTATAGGTTCGTCAATTTGGTCAAAATTAGCATAAGCACAAAATTCATAGTTAGAAGCAGGCGAGAGTCCCGAAATAATACTATCTGTTGTTATTTGCCATATCTGGTCATCTTTTTTACGATAAAGATAACCAGATGATATTTCTGCATAAGAACCATTATCTATTGTTTTATGTAAAACAGCAGTTGTTTCGGCAATTTCTGTAGCTGGCAATGTTGTAACAACAGGCAAAACCAATTGAGAGATTTTTATATTATCAATATATAGATGATTATCAGCATTAGTTACCGTAGATTCGGCATAAAAAGCGATTCGTATAGTTTTTCCACTCATATTTCCTTGCAACGACACTACATATCGTTCAACAGAGTCGGGCATCGAATTTAGAGAGTAATTACCATTACCATCATTACTCCAAACAATAGAATTTTCGGCACGCCATGTTGCCCCATTATCTTCAGACAAGAGTATTACAAACTTATCATCACTACCTGTTTTATCAGAAGGAAGATTACTATTGAAGGCACAATAAGCAGCATCAAACTCCATTAAAATTGCCGAATTATCTATAACATCTATTGACGGCGATACAAGCCATGCGTTCATTTGAAATCCATATATATTAACATACGCTCTTTTACCAGTCTGAAGTCCATATGAACTTTTATTATCAATGCTCCAATATTTTAGTTTCTTTAAAGGTCTACCATTGAATACACTATCCACTAATCCACTATAAAAATTCCAACACTGCACATCATCTTCAAAATCTTCTATAAAAGGTAAAGTAGCAGGTTGACAACTTGTTTTAGCCTCAACTATATTAGACTCTCTACTTTCGTCTATTCCAGATACACAAACAGCGACTACTCGGACTTCATATAGTGCTAGAGCCTCAATATTTTCTATAATGTAAGAAGTATCTGCTATATTATTTATAGCGGTCCATTCTGTTTCTACATTCTTTTCTCGATACTCCAATCTCCAAGTATTTTCACTGCCTCCTCTATCCCAGTGAACTTTTATTGCATTATATGAAATAGAATCAATAGACAAGTTTTGAGGAGTAGGACACGATGTAATATAATCAAGCAAAATATCATCAATATAGTAATAACGAGAAGCCGACTCCATATGTCCAAGTCTAAATGCTATATGCCTACTACCTACAGGTGCTTGGTCCAGATTGACGGTATATCTTATCCAATTATTTTGTTCATCTAAAGAAAGCTCTACATTATGTAATGGAACAAACGAATTTGTATCATTCAGATTTGGCATTACACCAACCTGCAATTTAGGTTCTGTATAATCATATATTCCATTTATCATAAAAGAGAGTTGCATTTGACTGATATCACCCTCAATAGCGGGAGAAGCAAGTATAAATTTAGGATTTGCCGTTCCTTCTGTATACATTACCAAATATCCCGTGCTACCGCTTGATGTACCTCCATAGGTAGTAACATAAGGATATAGTTGATTAGGATTATATCCATATTGTATTAAATTCCAACAAATAGGTCTGTCATTATTTCGCAAATCTCTTTGAGAGAAGTTTTCTTCCCAAGGAACAGATACAGCACTACACGCAGTATTGAACCTAAACCTATCAGACCAGCTACTATAACCGCCATCAGAACATACACTTCGTATCCATACATAATAGTCAGTACTTCCAATTAAGTCATTAAATAATATGGTATCAGTGGTTATAGTTGTAGGTACAAGTTGATCTGGGTTTGTTTGTGAGTGTAGATTCGTAATCACATACTGCCAAGAATGTATTGTCGATGTATCAGAATGAAAATTCAGTTTAGCAACGCTATCATTTATTTCTATCACCCTAACACTATCCGGTTTAGAGCAAGATGGAATACTTGATATCTTTACATTATCTAAAAAATAGTACCAGATTACACTGGCAGTTCGCGATGATGTATTACCATATCGAAAAGCAATGTATTTTCCTTCAGCAGGTACGGATGTCAAGTCTATATTATGAGGCACAAAAATACCATAACCTTTACCTACATTATTTATTTCACTAATTATATAAAAAGTAGTTGTATCATATTGGTCGGTCATATATCCTATCTGCATATTGCCATTAGAAGCACTTTCAGCCATAAGACTAAACTCCAACTGCATCTGATTTAGAGAAGTATTAATTTGAGGCGTAATAAGATATTGCGGTTGCGAACCACCAAATTTCACACATTTAGTATTGAATGTAGGATTATTGACTACTAAAGGCCAGTATGCATGTTCAGAAATTTTTGCCCAACATTGCGGCAATTCCCAATCTAAAGCATCAATCATAGTTGTATTTTCAAAATCCTCATAAACAACACTCACTGCGTCACATTGTGTCATAGTTTTTACTTGAATAATATTACTTATTTCGCTCAATTGGTCATTTGAACAAAGTGTTTTTACTCTTATTTGATAAAAAGTAGAATGTTCCAAATTAGAAATCAAATGAGATGTAATATGCCTTACTGTATCAGTATGCCACATAGACTCATTGAGTTTTTTATACTCTACAAGCCAAGAATCGTCAAGTGGAGATGCAGTCCATTTTATACTTATAGAAGTTTCTGTCTTTGCTGTATCTACCAAATTAGTAGGCATAAGACAATCAGTAGCTTGTTGGCTATAGACAATATCACAAATAGGAGTATTATAAAGGATATTTCCATTATGTTGATTTACAAAATCTCCAGGCACATAAATATCTTCAAATATAAGTTGGTCACTACCCCATACACCACAATTTACTTCTCCACCGTTGTCATATTTATACCAATGTATACTTTCTGCACCTTGTACAGCATTAGATTGACAAGTAATAGTAATCAGCAGATTTCCTCCATTGTATGTATATGGATTTTCACTTAGGTCTATCTCAAATTTTTGATCTTGATAAATACCACTCGCCAAATCCGTCGTATATGTAAACGAAGTCTTATACTGCAACAGATTAACATCAAGCCAAGTATGACGATTATTACGCTTGGGGAATTGAGTATCTTGCACTTCCTGCAAATATACTTTTATCTGTGCCGTATAGTCATTTATATCATAGCAACCATCATTAACATAAGTAAAACGCATTTTTTTTATTTGCGAACCTACCAGTTGAGTGAGAGAGTCCGCAGGATACAATATCTGCGAACCGGAATTTTTATATGCCCATGCCGTAGGGCAATTCTGCAGATTAAAACCATCGTATGCAGCGTCAATATCGGGATTGATTGACCCTCTATAACCAACATACATTACATTGTCTTGTGCTTTTAATTCTAAAAAGAAAAATGCAAGCACCAATAAAATTAAGTTAAAAGTTTTTTTACACATGTATTACTAAAAATTAAAATTACAGTCATTTTTTATATTCTTAGTAATTTTTTTGTTGAGATTACAAAGGTAACCAAACTTTTTCACTCAAAAAATACTTAAAAATGGTGATATTTAGACAAAAATCACCCTAAATCTAACGAAAATCGTTAGAAAATTAGAATTTTAATTCTGTGTAGTATAATATAATGCAAAAAGACACTCTTATTGAGTGTCTTTTTTATCCACATATCCATTAAGAAACAATACAATCCTAACTATCTTTCACTACTATCAATCCAAATCGTAACGGGACCGTCATTGACAAGCGAAACCTGCATATCCGCTCCAAAAACACCAGTAGGCACACTCCTACCCAATCTTTCCTCTACTAAAGAACAAAACTTCTCGTAAAGCGGAATTGCCCTATCTGGCTTAGAGGCACGAATATAAGAAGGTCGATTGCCCTTACGAGTCTGAGCATAGAGAGTAAATTGGCTTACAATAAGAACTTCAGAGTTGGTATCTAAAACCGAAAGATTCATCACTCCATTCTCGTCGTCAAACAAACGGATATTTACCAATTTCCCTGCTAAATACTCAGCATCTTTCTCTGTATCCTCATCGCATACACCTACAAATACGAGCAAACCAGAGCCTATGACTGCCCTGACTTCGCCCGCTATCTCTACACGAGCTTGCTTTACGCGTTGTATCAGAATTCTCATTTCGACAACTCCAACATCCTTTCAATAGGTTTTACCGCTTTTTCTCTTATATCCTCATCGACAGTAATCTCTGGTTGCTCAGTAAGAAGACAACGATATATCTTCTCTAATGTATTCAAACGCATAAAGTTACAATCGTTACAACCACAAGTACTATCTATAGGAGGCACAGGTATAAAACGCTTATACGGATTCAATTTTTCCATCTGGTGGATAATACCACTTTCGGTAGCCACTAAGAACTCTTGGCTTTTACTTTGAGCTGTGTAGTTTAGTAGAGCCTGAGTAGAACCTATAAAATCAGCAAGCATAAGCACTACATTTTTACACTCTGGATGAGCCAACACTTTAGCATTTGGATAGGACTTCTTCAACTCCACAAGACTCTCTACAGAAAACTGCTCATGCACATGGCAAGCTCCATTCCACAGTAGCATCTGTCGCCCTGTAACACTATTTATATAGTTGCCGAGATTTCTATCTGGACCGAATATCAGTTTTGCGTCTTGTGGAAAAGTATCTACAATTTTTTTAGCGTTGGTAGATGTTACTACAACATCTGTTAGAGCCTTTACAGCAGCAGTAGTATTCACATAGGAGATAACCGTATGGTCGGGGTGAGCTGCAACAAACTTAGAGAATTCTTCTGCAGGACAAGAGTCTGCCAGCGAACAACCAGCCTCCATATCTGGCACAAGCACTTTCTTCTCTGGCGAAAGTATTTTAGCAGTCTCTCCCATAAAGTGCACACCACACATTACAATGATATCAGCAGAAGTAGTAGAAGCAAATTGAGCCAAAGCCAAACTATCTCCTACCATATCAGCAATATCTTGTATATCGCCTGTCTGATAATAGTGAGCCATTATGACAGCATTTTTCTCTCTACGGAGACGAGAGATTTCATCTATTAAGTGTTGTTTCTCCATACTTTTATGCAATAAATAAAAATTACTTATTCTTTATTAACGCGATAAACTCCTCTCGCGTCTTTTGCTCTTTAAATACTCCTGTAAAATCAGAAGTAGTAGTTACAGAATGCTGCTTCTGTACGCCACGCATCTGCATACAAAGATGCTGAGCCTCAAGCACTACCATTACTCCCATTGGTTTTAGTGTCTCTTGAATACACTCTTTGATTTGACTTGTCAGACGCTCCTGCAGTTGCAGACGGTGAGCGAAAATATCTACCACTCTCGCTACCTTACTTAGCCCTGTTACTGTACCGTCTGGGATATATGCTACATGAGCCTTACCAAAAAATGGAAGCATATGATGTTCGCACATAGAGAAAAATTCTATGTCTTTTACTATTACCATCTGGCGATAATCCTCATGAAAAAGAGCCGAACTCAATACTTGAGCTGGATCTTGCTTATAGCCAGATAGCAAGAACTGCATAGCCTTAGCTACACGCGTAGGAGTCTTTACAAGCCCTTCGCGACTTACATCTTCACCTAAGGCAGTGATAATTTGGCTATAATGATTAGAGAGTTTATCTGTAGTCTCTTTGGTCAAATCGTTAAAAACAAATTCTTTTTCCATTTAGTCGATATTTTTGACTTATTATAAAAACAAATAGCAAAGTTACATATTTTCATCAATACTATAAAATTTTGGCACCACAAAAGATAGATAGCGGACAAACAATACATTGATATTTTCTATAAAACACAAAACAATATAGACAACATATTGTTTTATTTGTAACTTTGCAAAAAATTTACATAAAAACGATAATAACACAATTTTGATATTATGGAAGATAAACAAGGGAAATGTCCGTTTTCGCACGGAGCAAATACGCAAAACACAAATGGCGTAATGAGTTGGTGGCCAAAGGCACTGAAACTTGAAATACTATCACAACACGACGCAAAAACAAATCCTCTCGGCGAAGATTACGATTACATAAAAGAGTTGCAGACACTTGATTTTGAAGCATTGAAAAATGATGTAAAAGCAGTAATAAAAGATAGCCAAGATTGGTGGCCTGCCGACTGGGGTACATACGCAGGTCTATTTGTCCGCATGGCTTGGCACGCAGCAGGCACATACCGCATTGCCGACGGACGCGGAGGAGCTGGCACAGGCAACCAACGCTTTGCACCTCTAAATTCTTGGCCCGATAATGCAAGCCTCGACAAAGCACGCAGACTACTCTGGCCCATAAAACAGAAGTACGGAAAAAAAATCAGCTGGGCAGACCTCATCGTGTTTGCAGGCACTGTAGCTTACGAGACAGTGGGGCTGAAAACTTTTGGATTTGCATTTGGCAGACACGACATTTGGCACCCCGAACTCGATATTTACTGGGGAGCCGAACAGGAGTGGCTTGCTCCAAGCGACTCTCGTTATGGAAATTTAGACAAACCAGACACAATGGAAAATCCTTTAGCTGCTGTACAAATGGGATTGATTTATGTAAATCCTGAGGGAGTAAACGGCAATCCCAATCCACAGCTTACAGCACAACACCTTCGCGAAACTTTCCACAGAATGGGAATGAACGATGAAGAGACGGTAGCACTCACTGCGGGTGGGCATACAGTAGGAAAAGCTCATGGTAACGGAAATCCTAAAAAACTCGGACAGAATCCAGAGGCAGCAAAAATAGAAGAGCAAGGATTGGGTTGGAATAGCCCAGAAAGCAAAGGTCGTCACGCTATCACAAGTGGCATAGAGGGCGCTTGGACTTCAGACCCTACAAAATGGGACGACGGATACTTCAAAATGCTTTTCGACCACGAATGGACTCTTTCAAAAAGTCCTGCGGGAGCTAACCAGTGGGTGCCAATAGAGATTGATAAAAAGAATATGCCTACAGATGTAGAAGATTTTTCTATGAAAACTATGCCTATGATGACAGATGCCGATATGGCTCTAAAAGTAGATCCATCATATCGTGCTATTTGTCAGAGGTTTATGGCTGATTTCGATTATTTTTCAGATACATTTGCTCGTGCGTGGTTCAAACTGACTCATAGAGATATGGGACCTAAAACTCGCCACTACGGTCCGTATATACCAACAGAAGACTTAATATGGCAAGACCCAATCCCAGTAGGCAACACAGAGTATGATATAGAGACTGCTAAGGATAAAATCTCAAAGTCTGGGCTATCACAAAAAGATATGATAACTACTGCTTGGGATAGCGCCCGTACATTCCGCAGAAGCGACAATAGAGGCGGTGCAAACGGTAGCCGTATCCGCCTCGAGCCTCAAATCAATTGGGAAGGCAATGAACCTGAACGCCTTAAAAGAGTATTATCTATTTTAGAGCCTATCGCTAAAGAATGCAAAATGAGTATAGCAGACGCTATAGTATTAGCTGGAAATGTAGGTATAGAATCCGCTATAAAAGCAGCAGGGCTGGACATAAAAGTACCTTTCACTCCAGGAAGAGGCGACGCTTCGCAAGAGCAGACAGACCAAAGAGATATGTCATTCCTCGAGCCATACGCAGATGGGTTCCGCAACTGGCAAAAGAGAGCATATAGCGTAAAACCAGAAGAATTGCTTCTCGATAAGGCTCAACTACTTGGACTGACCGCCCCTCAGATGACTGCTCTAATAGGCGGAATGCGTGTACTCGACACAAACTTCGGAGACTCAAGAGATGGAATACTTACAGACCGTCCGGGAGTATTGACAAACGACTTTTTTATTAACCTATGCGATATGCGTTACTCTTGGCATCCTGTAGAGGAAAATAGATATGAGATACGCTGTCGCCAGAGTGGCGAAGCAAAATTCACAGCCACAAGAGTAGATTTAGTATTTGGTTCAAACTCAATACTCCGTGCCTACGCTGAAGTATACGCACAAGACGACAGCAAAGAAAAGTTTGTAAAAGACTTTGTAGAGGCTTGGACAAAGATAATGGATAACGACAGATTCGACACACAGAGGTAGATAATTCCCTACCCTAATACAATACCTAAGAGACACAAAAACAGTCTTGTGTCTCTTTTTTTATTAAAAAACATTATCTTTGCAAGAAAAACGAGGCTTACTCAATATAATCTATTTATGGAGAAGATAATCATTTTTATAAAGAAACTGATACAATTCTTTACTAAAGACATTTGGAGATTTGGCGATAGAAACCTTTCTCGTAGCAAGCTATTATCCATTAATCTTTTACGAAAAATAATCCTTTCGGTAAAAGGTTTTTTCAGTAGCGAACTTATGGCAAAATCTGCTACTTTATCATATTATACAGTTTTATCTATAGTTCCTATATTTGCTATACTTATAGCAATTGGTCGCGGTTTTGGCATATCAGACAAGGTAAATGAAATGATAGGAAACACCTTTGCCAGTCAAAGCGAACTGGTACCGTATATCACACAGTTTGTCAATAATTATTTAGAACAAGTATCAGGCGGTATTTTCATCGGAATAGGCGTAGTGTTCCTTTTATGGACAGTCATAAGCACATTCCAGCAAGTAGAAGATAATTTCAATAAGATATGGAATGTAGAAAAGTCGCGTTCCTTTGTCCATCAATTTACTACATATATTTCGCTAATAGTCATTATACCTGTATTTGTAAGCCTTTCGAGCGGGTTCTCTATCTATATTAGCCAAAGTATGAACTCTGTGTTGGGCAATTTTTATTCGCCTATAAACAAAATACTGATGCAGATAGTTCCTTATTTCTTCTATTGGATACTTTTTACGCTACTTTACAAACTTGTACCCAATACAAAAGTAAAGTTTATACACGCTCTTTTCGCAGGAATAGTATGTGGTACTATATTCCAGCTGTTTCAGTATCTATACATCAATGGGCAGATAAACCTCTCTAAATACAACAATGTATATGGAGCGTTTGCCGCCATTCCTCTATTTTTCTTTTGGCTACAAATATCTTGGTTAATAGTACTTTACGGTGCAGAATTAGCATTTGTAAGCCAAAATCTAAAGGACAACTACTATAGACATAACGATAAAAAATCGTCGGGCAGAGTATTGGACTTCATAAAACTTGTAGTTGTAAAAATCATCATAAGGCGTTTCCAACAGAACCTGCCGCCTACTTCTATAGAAGATATAGCCAATGCTACCGACCTACCAATACGGCTTATTTGCGACATAGTACATCAACTAACAAAAATAAATCTCCTTATAGAAATAACAGACGAAGACCAAAACCGTGCCTATATGCCAGCAATAGATATCAATCTCATCTCCGTAGGACTTATATTCGACCGTATTGAACGCTTTGGCGAAGAGGATTACGAACTACTAAAAAACTCTGAATATCACGACATTTGGAGTTTTTTAGAACAACACAAACAAGAGAACTTTGCAAAAAACAAAAGCATTTTAATAAAAGACCTATAAAACGAATATGAAAAAACTTGTAGTACTTACTGGTGCGGGCATTAGTGCCGAAAGCGGCATATCTACATTCCGTGATAGTGGCGGACTATGGGAGCAGTTTCGTATAGAAGATGTAGCCACTCCTGAGGGTTGGAGGAAAAATCCAAAGTTGGTAACAGAATTCTACAATGCTCGCAGGAAACAACTTCTAAGCGTAGAGCCAAACTTCGGACATATAGGATTAGTAAAGTTAGAACAGTCGTTTGATGTAACTGTAATAACTCAGAATGTAGATAATCTACACGAAAGAGCAGGCTCTAAGAGCATAATACACCTACACGGCGAACTCACAAAGGTTCGCTCCGAGAGATTTGACAACCTTATTTACGAGTTATCTCCTGACAAATATGAAATCACTATCGGCGACAAATGCGAACGAGGCTATCAACTTCGCCCTCATATCGTATGGTTTGGCGAGTCTGTACCTATGCTGGAAAAAGCGATACAAGAGACCTCAGAGGCAGATATTTTTGTAGTAATAGGCACTTCGCTCAATGTCTATCCCGCCGCCTCTTTAGTGCATTATACCAAGCCAGACACTCCAATATACATAATCGACCCAAACGAAATAAATATAAATAATCCCAATTGGCACTATATCCGAAAAGTGGCCTCCGAAGGCGTAAAAGAATTGATAGACAGGCTCAATAATGTTTAACGACAATTGTATCAAAGTCAGTTTTTTTTCATAACTTTGCGTAAAAATTTTTCATAGAAAAACTAAACATAGTTATACAAAAATGATACTACCAATAGTACTATATGGAGCAAGTGTGCTTCGAGAGGTTGCCGAACCTATATCTCCAGACTATCCAGAGCTGCAGACACTTATAGACAATATGTTTGATACAATGCACAATGCCGAGGGAGTAGGACTCGCTGCACCACAGATAGGACTTGCAATCCGTCTGTTTGTAATAGATGTATCGCCGATAGATAAAGAGGACTTCCCAGAGTTAGACAAATATCCGCCTACAAAGGTTTTCATCAATGCAGAGATAGTAGAGAGGTCTGGAGAATTGCTTAATATGGACGAAGGATGTTTATCACTACCTCAAATATCAGAACGAGTGCCTCGCCATTCAAAGATTCGAATAAAGTATCTTGACGAAAATAAGCAGCCTCACGAAGACGAATTTGAGGGATATTATGCACGAGTAATTCAGCACGAATATGACCACATAGAAGGCAAAGTTTTTACCGACAATATCTCGCCACTTCGCAAACAGTTGGTAAAAGGCAAACTACAAAACCTAGTAAAGAGAAAAGTTAATTGCAGATACAAATTCAAATAAACAAGTATAAAATCATAATAAAAACTCCTCTGTCGAATATAAGACAAAGGAGTTTTTATTTATAACATTGATTGCTTTATTCCTCTAAGAATGGATAGCGATAGTCAGTAGGAGGTACAAGAGTCTCTTTGATAGCACGAGGCGAAATCCAACGCACTAAATTGAGGTAAGAGCCAGCCTTATCGTTAGTACCGGAGGCTCTGGCCCCACCGAATGGCTGTTGACCTACTACGGCTCCTGTTGGTTTGTCATTTATATAGAAATTACCTGCAGAGAAGCGAAGTTTATCCATAGCCATATTAGTAGCATAGCGGTCGTTTGAGAAAATAGAGCCTGTAAGTGCATAAGGCGAAGTCTGGTCGCAAATCTCCAATGTCTTCTCAAAATCCTTATCGTCATAGACATAGATAGTCAATACTGGACCAAATATCTCCTCTCTCATACTCTCATAATCTGGCGTCAAAGCCTGAATTACCGTAGGCTCTACAAAATATCCTACAGATTTGTCACAACCACCTCCAAAGATAATTTCAGCATCTTTAGACTTCTCGGCTCTATCAATATAGCCTTTGATATTGTCGAAAGAAGCCTCGTCTATTACTGCATTTACGAAATTCGAGAAGTCGCGGACATCACCCATTTTTATAGTCTTCAGCATATCGCCCATAGCCTTTTTAGTCTCCTCCCAAATAGATTTTGGCAGATAAGCCCTCGAAGCAGCTGAACATTTTTGCCCCTGATATTCAAATGCACCACGCACCAAAGCCACAGCCAACTCCTGAGGGTCGGCACTATGGTGAGCAAATACAAAGTCTTTTCCACCTGTCTCGCCTACAAGTTTAGGATAAGTCTTATATGTAGATATATTATCGCCTACACTTTTCCAGAAACTTTGGAATACAGCAGTAGAGCCAGTAAAGTGTATGCCCGCAAAATCAGGGTGTTTCATTACCACATCGCTTATCACGCTACCCTTACCCGGCACAAAGTTTATAACACCGTCTGGGATACCAGCCTCTTGAAGTATCTTCATAGCATAGTAGTTAGATAAAAGAGCCGTAGTAGATGGCTTCCATACAGTAACATTACCCATCAATACAGGACTGATATTGAGATTTACAGCAATAGCCGTAAAATTAAATGGAGTAATAGCATACACGAATCCCTCGAGCGGACGATACTCTACTCTATTGATACAGTCTGTAGTAGGCGAAAATGGCTGGTCGGCATATATCTGTCCTGCATAGTGAGGATTAAACCTCATAAAGTCTATTGCCTCACAAGCCGAATCTATCTCTGCTTGAAAAGCGTTTTTGCCCTGTCCGAGCATACAAGCAGCATTCATCAGATAACGATACTTTTTAGAAAAAAGCTCTGCCGCACGCAATATAATGCTTGCACGCTCCTGCCAAGCCATATTAGCCCAAGCCGTACGAGCCTTCATAGCAGCATCGATAGCCATCTGCACCTCTTTCTCTGTAGCCTGATGATATGTAGCCAATATATGACCGTGTTCGGTAGGCATTACTACTTTGCCTATCTTGCCTGTTTTTACCTCCTTACCTCCTATAATCAGAGGTATCTCTATCTGTGTCTCATACTGACGACGAAGCTCGTCTTGCAACGCTTTACGCTCTGCAGAATTTGGAGCATAAGATAATACAGGCTCATTCTTTGGCGTAGGAAAATGAAAAATTGTGTTATTCATATTATCTATAAATAAAATGTTTTTATTACGATTACTTTGCAAAGATACATTTTTTATACAAAAGAATCAAAGAAATACCGCTGTTTTATTGAAAATAATTCTTCTATGTGCATTAGAAATTATCTATAAATACGATTTTCTCGTTACGAAAATAAAATACTCTCCCTCTTATTTGGAAGGAGAGTAGTAAAATATCTACTAATATAGAATAAACATTTAGATAGGTATCTTCAGTATCTGTCCCTCTCTTATATTATCTGAACGCATACCGTTAGCTTTTTTTATTTTAGCCACAGTAGTACGATGACGATTAGCAATCCCACCTAAAGTATCGCCCTTCTTTACCTTATATTTTTTAGTCTTTCCTGTATATTTAGATGATTTCTTACCAGAAGATGACTTTTTTGTAGAAGCAGAAACTTTTTTCTGCGAAGGCTCTACTACAACTTGCCTTTCGGTAAGATTCTCTGAATTATAGGATATTATAGAATCTATGCGTGAGGCAAAAAGCGATACTTTATCCATAGGCAAAATCAATCGATATGGTTTAATATCACCGGGAACAATCATTGTTTTATATTGAGGATTTAGGAATTTTATCACCTCCATAGGGATATCAAGCACCTGCGAAATTTGTACAAAGTGTATTCTATCACGCACCTTCACAGAATCTGTAGCCCCTACAAAAGTAGGCACGGCTGGACACATATTATGCTTATCGAAGTAATTCATAATATAGTTTGCCGCAATAAATATAGGTACATATCCACGAGTTTCGGCAGGCAGATATGGATAAATATCCCAATACCCAGTCTTACCGCCACTTCTACGAATAGCACGAGCTACATTACCCGGACCACAATTGTAGGCAGCAATAGCCAAATGCCAATCATCGTAGATGGCATATAGGTCTCGCAAATAGCGAGCTGCAGCATCTGAAGATTTTATGGGGTCAAACCTATCATCTACTAAAGAGTTTATCTCCAAATCATAAAGTTTACCTGTACTTGGCATAAACTGCCACAAACCTCCTGCTCCAGCTCTCGATATAGCCTTAGGATTTAGGGCTGACTCTATCACGGGGAGATACTTCAATTCGTGTGGCAAATGGTATTTTACCAATGCCTGCTCAAAAATATCAAAATAGTAATGTTGTCCGAGACCGAGCATATAATCTACCTGACGAATACGCTGTGCATAACGCTCTATACAACTACGAACTATGCTATTAAACGGCATCTCTATCTGATAAGGCAACCTTTGTAGGCGATATATATAGACACTATCCGATGGAAAAACAGGAGTCATAGATTCCCTGCGACATCTCTCTACCACAGTACGACTCATATACCAATCGTTCATCATCTCTATCATATTTTTCTCATAGTCTGGTGGTATTACTATGGTAGTATCTATCGTCTCCTCATTCTTTGAGTTTTCAAAAAAATTGCTTGCATTTATATTGCAAACAAGCATATTAAGCAAAATTACTATTACAATATTTTTCAATTTTATCATATATCAACTCCTATATTTTTCTGTATTTGTCATTAAAAATTCAGATTTACCCTGACTGCTAAATTCTGTGTATTATTATTAGTAGAAATGACCGTTGGTGCTACCTTCATCGATAAATCTGGAGAAATATCAAAATTAGCCAACGAAGCATCTACAAAAGCATCGAGGACAGTTACAGCATAAAAAGCTACAGTACCTATAATGCAAAGGTCTCGACTACGACGAGCATTGTCCATAGCGTTTTTCAATCTATCTTGTGTAACAATACTTTTATCATATTGTGAGTACAACTCCTCGTAACTCTTAGTATTAGGATTTGTATCACTAATATCCTTATAGTATCTTTTATAGTTTGTGTATTCCCTACCATACCATCCGATTCCATAACCTAAAGCGACAAAACCACCATATACAATAGGCAGTTTCCAATATCTACGATTATATATCTGTCCAAGTCCGGGACAGATTAGTCCATACCACACGGCTTTATTGGGATCTGGATAAAATAATTCTTTAGGCTGCTTTACTTTTTTCTCAACATCACTCTTTTTGGTCTTACTGACTCCTATAGAAGAATACTTCTCTGTTTTTTGCAAAGTATCCACAACAGTATCAACAATCGATTTAATAGCCCTTTGTGGCAAAACTATATTAGGATTAACTATCGTTTTTCCCTTATCTAAAGTATCTACAGCAATAGTATCTTGTGCCAAAACACAGCCAAGAGTAAAAAAGAAAACTATCAGAAAGCAAATAATTCTTTTCAATCCAATTTCAATTTATCAAAAATAGACATTATTCTCATCAAGTCGTCATCAGAATCAAAAGGCAGAAGTATCTTTCCCTTTCCTTGTTCATTGTATTGCAAAGATACTTTTGAATTGAAAAGACTCGAAAGCTCTCCTTTCAACTTATCATACTCTTCCGACACAAATTTCTGCGGTTTATCCTTTTTTTGTAGCAATACACCTTCGGCTATCTGTTTTACTAAAGCCTCTGTAGCACGCACTGTAAGATTCTTCGATACAACCTCCTCGTAGGCTCTCATCTGCTGTGGCACATCAGAGAGACCTGCGATAGCTCGAGCGTGTCCCATATCAAGTTTATGATCTTTCAGTCCTATCTGTATCTCAGCAGGCAGATTGAGCAAACGCAGATAGTTTGTAATCTGAGTTCTCTGCTTACCGAGTTTTTCGCTGAGTTTTACTTGATTTAGTCCAAAATCCTGCATAGCTCGTCTATAGCCAAGCGCTACCTCAATCGGATTGAGATCGGCTCTCTGAATATTCTCTATGAGAGCCATTATATGCATCTGTTCATCATCTACAGTACGAATATAAGCAGGAATTTTTTCAAGCCCAACTTGCTTAGAGGCTCTATAACGCCTTTCGCCAGCAATAATCTGGTAGTTTTCTTCGTCTATCTTACGAACTGTGATAGGCGAGATTATACCATTTTCTTTGATAGACTCTGCCAATTCAGCCAACGCCTCCTCGTCGAACTCAGTACGAGGCTGATTAGGATTTGGACGAATGAATTCGATAGGTATCTCATTGATAAGGCTACTACCACTTGTATTTACCTCCTCTACACTCCCCATCAAGGCACTAAGCCCTCTACCCAATGCTTGTTTTTTCATACTAAAATAGCGTATCTATTTCGTTTTATTCTTTTTTACAATCTCTTTTGCAAGTTTGATATAGTCTTGCGAACCTTTAGAATCTTTATCATAGACCATCGCTGGCTGTCCATAAGAAGTAGCCTCTGAAAGTCTTACATTTCGAGTTATCATAGTATCAAATACCAAATCACCAAAACTCTGCCTCACATCATTTGCTACTAAATTTGCATATCGCAAACGAGAGTCATACATCGTCATCAAAAATCCCTCTATACTAAGATTTGGATTTAGTCTATTTTTTATCAACTTAATAGTATTCAACAGCTTACCTATTCCTTCAAGAGCAAAATACTCACACTGAACAGGAATAATAACGCTATCAGCTGCTGTCAGACAATTTACGACAATCAAACCAAGAGACGGTGCACAGTCTATCAACACATAGTCGTAATCTTGCTTCAACTGATTCAATACATTTTTCAAGCGTTTCTCCCTATTTTCTACCTCTATCATCTCTATCTCCGCACCTACTAAATTTATATGCGAAGGTATCAAATCGAGATTTTTATAATCTGTCTTCAAAACAGCCTCTTTAGGAGCAATATCATCTACCAGACATTCATAAATCGTAGTCTTCAAATTGGTAATATCCACACCAATACCAGAAGAAGCATTAGCCTGAGGGTCTGCATCTACCATAAGGACTTTCTTACCTAACGAAGCAAGCGAAGCCGCAAGATTGATACTCGAAGTAGTCTTACCTACCCCACCTTTCTGATTTGCCAAAGCAATCACTTTGCCCATATCTTAACCTATATCTTTCTTTTTTGATTTGAAACTAAACTGCAAATTTAGTGATTTATTTTCTAAAATCAGACAAAAGTACAATAAGAGATAGTAAGAATTTGACAATGTGTGCAATAAAAAAACACCCCTGCTTTTATTAGCAAGAGTGTCTCTTTATTGTACAATAGTATTTTCAAAACTATATTTACTCTATTTCAACCTCGATACGACGGTTTTCAGCTCTACCCTCTTCTGTATCGTTAGTAGCAATAGGTTGTGTTTCTCCTCTACCTTCAGCCGTGATACGCTCTGGCAGAATACCTCTATCTATCAAGGCTTGTCTTACAGCGTTTGCACGACCTTCTGACAACTTCATATTGTACTCGTCAGAACCCTTAGAGTCTGTATGACCTACGATACGGATATTAACCGCTGGATTATCTTGCAAGAATTTAGCCTGACGGTCAAGTTCTTCATTAGACTCTGGAGTCAATGTAGTTTTATCAAACTCAAAGTAGATATTCTCTATTACAAACGATGTACCACTTTGGATTGGAGCAAGGTAAATCATAAGAGTATCGCCTACATTAGAAGCTATATCATTATATTCATAATAGTTTGGCACTTGTACATTCACCTTGTAATATCCGTCTCTGCGAAGCTTTGTATCAAAAACACCATAATCTTTCAACTGCTCCGTATAGAGAACTTTATCCGTGGTGTCAGACATAGTTACCTTAGCATCAAATATCTCCTCACCGCTCAATACATCTATCACCTTACCCGTAATCAATTGTGGTGGTGGTGGTGGTGGTTGGTGGGGTGCTTGTAGAGGACCTCCAGGTCCAGGGTGTTGTCGTCCGCTTCGGCATAGATGTAGATGGTGTCGGCCAGGACTTCCTTGCCGGTGATGGTGATGGTGCCGGAGGACTGGCTGTACTCGTAGTTGCTGCCGTCGATGCGGGTGGTCTTTTTGGTGCTGGTGTAGAGGGCGATGGCAGCGGGGAGATCGTATTCTTTTTCGTCATACTTGGCAGGCAGGTCCAGGGAGAGCTTGCCCACGTATTTGGTGGCGGTGTTGGTGGTGTCGGTGAGCGTAAGGGTATCGGACTTGAGGACCACATCGGCGGTGCCGTCGCCCAGCTCGCCGTAGGCGATGAAGGAATCGTAGTACTTGACCAGGTCGGCCTCGTCCTCGATTTCATAGAGGTAGATGGTCAGGGTGCCGACGCCCTTGCTGTCCACACTCCAGGTGTAGTACTCGTCGTCGGAGTCGGAGTCATAGTCGTCATACTCGGGAATGGTGTACTTGCTCTTGTAGTACACGCCGTCCAGCTCGTCGGGGAGGACATAGTCCTTGGCGGGGGTCAGGGTGGCGGTAATCGAGGCCCAGTAGCTGTTCTTCTTTGCGGCGGGGGTAAAGGTGACCTTGGTGACGGTGACGTCGCTGTCGGTGTACTTGGTGGAGCTGCCGCCCTTGAACTGAGCGGAGAAGCCGTAGGTCTGGGTCCACTTGGCGTAGAAGGTCTTGCTGCCGGTGGCGGTGCTGCTGATGCCGGTGACGGCTTTGCCGCTGAAGGACGAGGTCTCATACCAGCCCGCGAAGGTGTAGCCGCTGCGGGTGGGGGTAGGCAGGGTGGTGGCGGTGCCGTAGGTGTAGCT
>R18__coassemble_1918_pt1 | contig 16681 bp, 11 predicted proteins | sample R18__metabat2_low_PE_054 | metagenome-assembled genome bin R18
ATACTCAAGCCCTCATCGACAAGTACAAGAAAATAAAGATAGGGCTTATGCACGATTTACTTACAAAAGGAATTGATGGTAATGGTAATATTCGTTCAACAAAAACTCACAAATTCAAAGATTCTCCTCTTGGCTTAATTCCTGAAGAATGGGAATGTACCACTATTGGAGAAATTGCTGATTTTATTGGTAGTGGTGTAACGCCTAAGGGTGGAAGTGAAGTATATTCTAAAGAAGGCATAATGCTTATTAGAAGCCAAAATGTTTATCCTAATTATTTTAAACTCGAAGATGTCGCATATATATCTAATGTAATTAATGACAAAATGAAGCGAAGCGAATTAAAAGAATTAGATGTATTATTAAATATTACAGGTGCATCCATTGGAAGATGTTCATATGTGCCAAAAGGATTTCCAAAAGCTAATGTCAATCAGCACGTTTGTGCTATACGATTAAAAAATTCCAATGAAAATAAATCTATATTCGTTTCCGCTTTTCTTAATTCTGATTTCGGACAAATGCAGATTCTAAAACTTAATGCTGGAAGTAATAGGCAAGGCTTGAACTACGACCAAATTAGGTCTTTATATATTCCAAATTTTAATAGTGATTATGAACTCGAAAATTTTTCTAAATGTTTTTCTAACATAAATAATCAAATTCATAATTTAGAAATTTCATTAATAAAGCAAATTAAACGCAAAGCAGGGTTAATGAATGACCTACTTTCAGGAAAAGTAAGAGTAAACAAATTGATTAAATAATTTATTGATATGATACGAAGCAACGACAAACAAGACGCGCGCGGTATAGCCCTTAAAATTGACGAATATAAAAGCGTCGAACATCCTTTTATGGAACAGTTGCGGTCTCTTGGCTGGAACACCAAGGAACTAAAAATGCAACAGGATCCATCAGAAAGTGGGCGTAAATCATTTTCAGAAATCATTATCGAGTCAGAACTTCGTTCTGCTCTCAAAAAAATCAATACTTTTCTAACCGACTCTCAAATAGACGAACTTGTTACAAAAATAGATACACCTATAGGCAATAGTCTTATTGAGAACAACGAGCGTGTTCTCAATCTTTTGCTTGATGGTACTACTGTTAGCCGTAACGAAAAAACTGGCGAACTTTCGCCTACGGTTAGATACATCGACTTCGACAATATTACAAATAACTCTTTCCGTGCCATTTCGCAATACAAATTATCAATACCTGGCACAGACCACCACATTATTCCCGATATTGTTGCATTCGTTAATGGCTTACCTTTGGTTGTAATCGAAGCCAAGTCTCCTAAATTACCAGACGCTTTAGACGAAGCACTCGACCAGCTTTTGCGTTATTCCGAGCAACGCGGTTACACCGAGGAGGGCGTAAAAAAGCTTTTCTTCTACAATCAGTTTTTTGTAACTACTTGCCGTCAAGACGCTGAGTTTGGTACTATTACTTCTCATATTCGCAAATACTGCTATCGTTGGAGCGACCCATATCCGTTAACTCTTAACGACATCGAGCACGGGGCTACTTCGCCTAATCAGCAACAGCGACTTGTCGCTGGTATGCTTTCTCCTCGCAATTTGCTCGACATTTTGCGTGTGTTTACTATTTTCTCTGTTACCGACGAGGGCTACAAAGTTAAAATTGTTGGTCGTTACCAACAATTTAGGGCTGTCAAGAAAACTACCGAACGCTTGTTGCATCGTTCAACTCCTACAGAGCGTAGTGGTATTATATGGCATACTCAAGGCTCTGGAAAGTCTCTTACTATGCTATTCCTTGTTCGAGAAATGCGACTTCACACAGCATTGGCTTCGTGGAAAATTATCTTTGTAACAGACCGTACTAAATTACAATCTCAGTTGTCAGACACCTCAGTTGGTATTGGTATGACAATAAGAAAAGCAGAATTCGTCAATCCTAAACCCGAGCGTGATGGTCGCAGTCTTAAGGAGTTGCTCAGCAACACTAATTCCGATATGGTGCTTGCTATGATTCAGAAATTCCAGGAGCGCGACGAGCTTGCTAATCTTGGTGTTTTCGATACTCTCAACACCAGCGAAAAAATTCTTGTTATGACCGATGAGGCTCACCGTAGCCAATATTCACTTCTCGCTGCTAATCTCGATAAAGCTATGCCAAATGCTACGCATATTGGCTTTACCGGTACACCTACCGAAAAGACCGAACGACGCTATCGCGATTACATCGACGAATATACAATGCAACAGTCTATCGACGACGGTTGTACTCTCGAAATCGTATATCAGGGCTTCACTCACAATCCAGAGATTAAGAACGAGAAAGCAATGGACCATGAGTTTGAAGATGTATTTTCTGATTACAACCTTGCAGAACGCTTGCAGATTCTTCACTTCGGAAGTCGCGATGCATACCTTAATGCCGAAAACATTATACAGGCTAAAGCGCGTAAAATGATTGATCATTATGTAGAACAAATTTTTACCGCTGGTTTTAAGGCTCAAGTTGTCGGCAATAGTCGTGATGCAGCTGTTAAGTACAAAAAAGCATTAGAAGATGCTTTGAAAGACAAGATTGCAGAACTCGAAAAAGACAACACACAAATGAATGTCGATATAGAGCTTCTTAAGAAACTCGAAGTTGCTGTAATTATTTCTGGCTCTCACAACGATTCTCCAGATGTAAAGAAATTTGCTAACTCAACATATCACGACGCTCAGGTAGCTCGCTTCAAAAAGAAATTTGGCGAAGTCGACGATAAAGGTGTAGATGGCAATGTTGGTATCTTAGTTGTAACCGATATGCTTTTAACAGGATTCGATGCTCCTATAGAGCAAGTACTATATCTCGATAGAGTTATTATTGCACACAACCTTCTACAAACCATTGCACGCGTCAACCGTAGTGGTCCAGAAGGCAAGGACTGTGGTTTCGTTGTAGATTTCGTTGGTGTAGGCAACCATCTCAAGAAAGCTCTTGCAAGTTACGACAACAAACAGGATCAAGTAGAGTCTGGTAAAATACAAGGAATAATAGATTCTATGTCAGACCTTCAGGAACTTGAAGAAGAATTAAGACAAGCACACAAAGCTTTGGTTGAGTTTTTCGAGGAAAATGGTCTAACTTGTTACGAAGATATCGACGCTGTTTTCGACCTTTTCTACGACGAAGATTTGCGTGCAAAATTCTTCAACTTGTACCAGGCATTAAACCGTGCTTTTGCTGCTTTGTTACCTCATAAGGAAGCTTTGCCTTATTTGAATGATTGGAAAACTTTCACAGAGCTTTATGTTTTGATACAACAGCATTTCCGCGACGACCGCTTCTCAATGGTTGGCATACCTCGTAAGCTTCAACCTATAGCAGATAAATATTTGCTTTCTAAAGGCATCGACGAAAAAGTTCCACCAATCAAAATAACATCGCCAGACTTTAAGAGCAATGTAGTAGATAAACGCCAACGCACTAAGACAAAAGCTGCAGCTGTCGAACACGCAATACGCGATTATATCAATATTGACATCGACGATCCTACATTGCAAGAGACATTCTCTCAGATGTTAGCTCAAATATTCGAAACATTCCGCGATAATTGGGAAAAGATATTTGAGGAACTCGAAAAGTTACGCGAGAAAATTACTAAGCAAGAGTCCGAGCCTACTTATGGACTACGAAAGAAATCGCAAATGCCATTCTTCCGTATTTTCGTTCGAGAACTTCTTGATAATAAAGAACAACTTTCTGACGACGAGATTACTTCTATGGTTTCGCTTACTCAAGAGATTTCGCATTGCGTAAAAACCGAAATCGAAATAATCGGATTTTGGGGAAGTGTTGCTGCTCAAAACAGGCTTAAAGGTGAAATATCTGCTATTCTTCTTAGTGAAGCTTTTGTTTCTTTGCCTAATATGAAAAAGAAATACAAAGAAATTATCTCTTACATTATGGAGACTGCAAGAGCATTACACAATAAGATTATTAACGACAACTAATAATGCAATACACTATAAAACGCTCCAGCCGTAAATCTGTATGTATCGCAATCGAACGCGACCGTTCAATTGTGGTGCAAGCACCGTTAAACTTATCCGACGAAGAAATTGATAAATTAGTCGATAAGAAGCGAGATCTTATTTTGAAGAAGATTAACAACCCTCATAAATATCCCGAAAACCCTGTTCCAAAAGAATTCGTGTCGGGAGAGGGGCTGCTTTATTTAGGCAAAATTTATCGTCTCGAAATTGTTGATACGTTGGAAAAAGATATTGAATTCGATACAACATTCCGTATCTCTAAGCAGAATCAAGCTAAGGCAAACGAAATCTTTAAGAAATGGTATCGACAGCAAGCGCTAAGCATCATAGCACCAATAGCCGATAAATTTGCACAACAGCTTGGAGTCCATTTTAACGAATGTAAGGTAAGCCAAATGAAATATCGTTGGGGCTCTTGCACACCATCAAACAACCTTAACTTTAATTGGCGAATAATCAAAGCACCGATAAATGTTATAGATTACATAATAGTACACGAACTTGCACATTTGCGCGAGCCTAACCACACTCCAGAATTCTGGAACATTGTATCAATCCAGGTTCCTCATTACGAGCAAGCAAAAGAATGGCTCAAGCAAAACGGCAGCCAACTCGAAATCGACTTTTAAACACTACGCATATGATACTATTTACCTATTTTATGCTCAAAAAGTATTAAATTTGCGTTTATTTTTTTTGAAAGTATATGAAAAAGCCTATTATAGGTATTTCGATAAATTATAGCGATGGCAAATCAATGGTTGCCGAGCAGTATTATCGTTGTGTAGAGGAGGCTGGAGGAGTGCCTGTAATGTTGCCTCTTACGGAGGATTGGTCGGTGCTGGAAGAGTCGGTAAGGTTGCTCGATGGTCTATTGCTTACAGGTGGTGGCGATATGTCGCCCGAATTTTATAGACAGACAGCGATAGATGGAGCATCAGAGCCTTGTCTGAAAAGAGATAAGTATGATATGGAGTTGCTAAGACTTGGAGTTTTATACCAACTTCCGATATTAGGTATTTGCCGTGGGATGCAGAGTATCAATATATTTTTCGGTGGAGATTTGTATCAGGATATTCATACTTGCTATAAAAAAGATGCCTTGCTTCATTCTCAAAAAGAGGAGAGAAGCGAGACTACTCATTCTGTAGAGATTGTAGAGGATTCGTTGCTTTATAGTATTATGAAAAACAATGCTATTGAAGTTAATTCTATTCATCATCAGGCTGTCTGGCATATTCCTAAAGGTCTGCGAGGCGTAGCTTTTGCTCCTGACGGTGTATGTGAAGCTGTAGAAGTAGAGTCGTATCCTATATTAGGCGTGCAGTGGCATCCTGAGCATTTGTCTATGAAAAGTTCAGAAAACATAGCGTACTCTCTGCATTTTGCATTATTCAAATGGCTTGTAGAAGAGGCTAATATACATAAAAGAGCTTTGGGTATTCATAAAAAATCATTTATAGTAGATTCTCATTGCGATACACCTATGTTTTTTCACTATCCGCAGGTAAATATCATAGAAAACGAACCTATGATGGTAGATCCCACGGAGTTTGATGTAGAGGGCGAAGAACCGAAAATATATGATATAAAAGTCTCTACAAAGAAGATGGAGCAAGGAAGAGTTGCGGCTGTATTTATGGTAGCATATATTCCACAGAAGACACCAAAGGAAAAGGCTACTGCTATGGCTGAAAATTTGCTTAATAGGGTAAAACGACAAGCTGAGGAGAATAATAATAGGGTAGAGGTAGTAACGGATATTTCAGGATTGCATTTAGTCAAGGAAGAGGGCAAACCTGCTATATTTCTTGGTATAGAAAATGGTTGGGCTTTAGGCGAAGACTTAGGTAATATAGATAAGTTTTATGAAATGGGTGTTCGATACATTACTCTCTGCCATAACGGAGATAATCAGATTTGTGATTCGGCAAATGGTAGTATTCGTAGTCACAGAGGTTTGAGTGAATTTGGGCGTAGCGTAGTGCATAGAATGAACGATATAGGTATGCTTATAGACCTTTCGCATGCGGGCGAAGAGACATTTGGGGAGGTATTGAAAGAGAGTAGTAAGCCCGTAGTGGCTACACACTCCTCTTGTAGAGCCTTGTGTGACCACCCACGAAACCTTAGCGATGAACAGATAAAATCACTTGCCGACAAAGGTGGAGTAATGCAAATATGCCTATATCAACATTTTCTGACAAAAGAGAAGCGAGAAGCCTCTATCGAAGATGCTATAAGGCATATAAAGCATGGGGTAGAGCTTGTAGGTGTAGATTTTGTAGGCGTAGGAAGCGACTTCGACGGAGGAGGGCAGATAGCAGGTTGCCAAGCCGAAAATGAAATGATAAACATTACTAAAGCCTTGATAAAAGAAGGATTTTCTGACGAGGATATAGCCAAGATTATGGGAGGAAATTTTCTTAGAGTTTTGTCTCGTCAGAAATAGTTTTTTTGAATATAAAGAATAGTTTTTTTGATGTATAAATATATTGCTTGTATATATTCTGGTAAATTTGATGGTTTTGTAGAGGACAATTTGGAACTGCTGGAAGGGTTTTTGAAGACAAAAAATCGCAGTAAGGTGTTTTTTACTGCCGAGCAGTATCAGATTGCCACTATGTTTTTTATCCAGCAAAAAGAGTTGAAAAAAGCCCGTAAAGTTATAGACGAGGCTTTGACTCGATTCGATGATACAAACGAAGAGTTCTTATTGCTCGACTCTTTAGTAGACTATTGTAGCAATAATATGGAGGCAAGTTCTGCCAAGGCATCCAGATATTATAGTCAGACAAATAATCCTGTATTTCTACTACAGATGTCAGCTATCGCTGCAATAAATGGTAATTATTCAGACTCAGAAGAAAAATTCGAACAGTTTGTTGTAGAATATAAATATGACTACTATAATATATGTGAACGCTACTTGCACTTTGCATTGTTTCTAAATAGTCATATTTTTGAGGATAAAGAAGAGAAAGATGAGTCTTTTATGGAGCGAAGCGTATTGATAAAAAAAAGTATAAATAAGGCTATAGAGTACGATATAGATACCTCGATGCTAATGTCTTATGCCTCAGAGTTTTATAAAATGGAAAATACTCCTATGGTCAAAATACTCCTAAATAGGCTGATAGATATAAATCCATACAGCAAAGAGGCGTGGAAAATGCTTTCGTATGTATTATTCTCAGATGAGCAGTATGCAGAAGCCATAGAGGCTTATAAAACCAGAATAGCCATAGACGATATAGATTTTACTATATACTACGAGTGTGGCTCTTGTTTTCTCCACCTTATGGAGCCTCAAGAGGCTTTATACTACTTCGAAAAGCAGGAAAAGACTTTCCCTATGCTTATATCTGACGATAAAGGTATGTATGTAGAGTTGAAGAATCGTCAGGTAATATGTCTAGTCAAACTTGGTCGTTTTAGCGAAGCTTTGGATATTTGTAGAGGTGTACTTACCGTAGATGCTCTAAATTTCGAGGCTACTGTACTTACAGGACAATGTTATTTCTTGATGAACCAATATGATATAGCCTTAGAGTATTTGCTTAAAGCTTTCAAGATGTATGATGTAAAGGACGATAAGGACTACGAACAAATGTTTGAGATAATAGGAGATGTCTTTTCGGATAGTGCAGAATACTGTAAGGGTAAAAAGAAGCGTAAGGAGTTATTGCAAAATGCTATATCTTCATATCAAAAGTCATTGATACACATGAATATAAAGGCAAAAAAAGGTAAGGGTAATTTCGACTTAGCCCAAAGAAATTTTGCTGTAAAATATATGAAGATAGGTAGGATTTTTATGTTATTAGAAGACACTTCGCAGTCGTTGTTGTATCTTCAAATGGCTCACGCTGCTTATCCCGACCTTTCTACACTCCACCTTTTTTCTACGCTGGTATATTTCGATGCAGGATTTGAGGACGAAGCTTTTTGGCATTTTTGTAGAATCCCTACATTGGAGTTAGATGAGTTTAGGCTGATTATACCGGAGATAGAGGTGATAGAAAAAGAGTTTAAGAAGAAAAAAAGAAGAAAATAATGATATTTAATAATATGATGAAAAAATATATAGTTTTACTGTTTTTATTTGTATGTTTTTTGCACATATCGGCACATAATACGGATACTATAGTTACCGAAAAGAATTGGTTTTCGCATATAGAGCAGTGGTATACAGACAATATGAATTATACTACGATTACTCTACTTATGGCTGCTGAGAGTTCTATTTTTCCTGTGCCTTCAGAGTTGGTAGTGCCACCTGCGGTGTTTGTCGCTGGGAAAGGCGATAATAATATGACTATTCCACTTATTATCCTATTTGCTACCATAGGAGCGTTGATTGGAGCGATTGCTAACTATTTTATACTTGGCAAATGGCTAGGAAGAAGTGTTATCTATAAGTTTGCCGATAGTAAATTTGGTAGAATGCTGATGATGAGTGGCGAAAAACTTCAAAAAGCAGAAGATTTTTTCAATCGTTATGGTAAGGTATCTACTTTTATAGGAAGATTTATACCTGTAGTAAGGCATTTTATATCTATTCCAGCGGGTTTTGCTAAAATGAATTTCTTTTGGTTTTCGCTATATACTTTTATTGGTGCGGGGCTTTGGAACTGTATTTTAGCATATCTCGGATATATAGCCCACGGGCAGCAAGAGTTAATAATGAAATACTCCCACTATATAGGTTACGGACTTCTCGGACTAATAGTAGTTTTTGTGGCTTATGTTATTTTCAAACAACTGAAAAATAGAAGAAATATAGGTGAATAGCCCAGAGCGAATCATTTTAGGCATCGACCCAGGAACTACAGTAATGGGCTACGGAGTCTTACGAATAAAGAGCGGTAAGTCCGAATTTGTGGATTTAGGAGTGATAAACCTCAAATCTATACGCGACCATTATCTTACGCTACGGAAGATATTTGAGGAGGTAACGCGTCTGATAGAACAATATCTGCCGGACGAACTCGCTATTGAGTCTCCATTTTTTGAAAAAAATGTACAGTCTATGCTCAAGCTCGGTAGAGCCCAAGGTGTAGCTATTACAGCGGCTATCGTGCGTGATATTCCTATTACCGAATATGCCCCATTGAAGATAAAAATGGCGATAACAGGGCAGGGTAGAGCCTCTAAAGAGCAGGTAAGAGGAATGCTTTGTAGAATACTTAAACTCAATGAAGAGACACTTCCTTCTTTCCTTGACGCTACTGACGGACTTGCTGCAGCGTATTGCCACTATCTACAGACCGCCTCAAATCTTAATACATCTGAAAAGAAATACAAGAATTGGAAAGATTTTGTGATAAAAAATCAGGCAAAAGTCAGATAATTTTTGTAATTTTGAGGTCAGAATTTTCTAAAAAATTGATTTTTAATAAACAACTATTGTGCTTATGAAGAAATTACTTACACTTTCTCTCTTAATTATTTGCTATTTATCTACGCTATTAGCGGCTCCTGGCGATACTACTATCATTCAGACATTTTCATTTGATATGCCACGAAATGCTAATAAGGTAGGTACATTTAAGTTCCCATCTGATGGTAAAAAGTATTCAAAAGTATTGATGTATTATACTATCAAATGTGATCCAACAGGAAATTATACTCAAAATGATGGTATAGACTATCCTTGTGGCGAATGGGATATGATAGTCTATACAGATATTCTTTCTCCATCGGGCGAGGTGGATACTGCAGGAAATCCAGTATTGTTTCCTAAATGGAGATTGCTCTCTTATATTACTCCTTACGGTGGAGGATTGGAAAGAGATATTGATGTTTTGAATAATGAGGGATGGCGTTATGTATTCGATGTTACAGATTTTTTGCCAATACTCAAAGGTGAACTTACTATGCGTGACGGTAACTATCTTGAATTGGTAGATATAAAATTTGCGTTCATTGAGGGGACTCCTGCGAGAGATGTAAAAGATATAAAACCAGTATGGAATAGCCGATACGGAAAGTATAATAATGACTGGAATGGCTTTCCTATGGGCGATTTCGATAAAATTGTAAAGGATACTACATTTGTTTTGTCTCAGAGCGAAACTCAAGCCAAACTTATGACTACTATAACAGGACATAACTTTGGTAAAAGTAATAAAAACTGTGGCGAGTTTTGTAATAATATACATACTATAAAGGCAAATGGTCAGGTAGTAAAAAAATGGGATATACTACAATCGTGTGCTGATAACGCTATATATCCACAAAGTGGCACTTGGGTATATGCTCGTGCAGGCTGGTGTCCGGGGTTGGCAGGAACTCTTGTTGAGACTGAACTTACGCCGTATATTAAAAACTCCTCTATATCGTTCGACTACGATATAGAGTCTGACCCATACGGAGCATACTGTATGACGAGCTATTTAGTAACATACGGCGACTTTAACCATACTGACGATGTGGAGGCTTATGGGATCATATCGCCTTCTGCTCATTATACACAACGCCGCTTAAATCCTTCTGCGTTCTCGCCAGTAGTTGTAATCAAAAACACAGGTAAAAATACTTTGACCTCAGCTACTATCAATTATGGATTTGTCGGTGGTGATATGTTGAAGTACGAATGGAAAGGTTCGCTCAAATACTCGGAAATGGATACCGTAATCCTTACGCAAATACCTGATTGGAATAAAGTTACTGGAACTTCTACTCAATTCTATTTCGAGATTTCGCAGCCAAATGGCAAATCAGACCCAACTCCATACAATAATAAACTTCAAGTAAAAGCAAATAAGCCTGTGATTTTCAACACAAATGATTTTGTTCTTACTTTCAAGACCAATAAACGCCCCAAAGAGACTCGTTGGCAGATAGTAGATATTGCAGGGAATACTCTATATTCAGTATTGACTGATACTTTGAAATCAAGTAAATCTTACGATACAAATATCAATCTGCCTGACGGAACTTACTGTCTGTCTTATTTCGATTCTGGCGAAGATGGTCTTGGATGGTGGGCAAACTCATCTGCAGGCAACGGCTCTTCTTCTCTGAAAACAGTTATTGACGGCAAAAAGAAAAATGTTTTTAACCTCGATATAGACTTTGGCTCGTTTTTCCACTATTGGTTTGTAGTAAATAAATTTTCTACAGACATAGATGCTATAAATGGAGACTCTAACGGCTCCTCGGCAATAGTCTCTGACGGTGCAATTGAGATATATCCAAATCCAGTTTCTGGTGATGCTATAAATGTAGATATTTCTGCGATTCATGCTGAAAATCCAGTGGTGTTTATCTACGACTATCTCGGACAATTGCTTATGGAGCAACCGCTTGAAAAGTCTTCAACTTCTATTGTAGATATAAAACACCTTACTACAGGAGTTTATACCTTAGTGATAAAAGATGATAAAAAACGAGTAGCCTCTACTAAAATTATTGTAGAGAAAAAATAGAATAATTGTCATATTAAGTACAAAAATGGCTTTCTGCTTTTGTAAGTTAGAAGGCTATTTTTGTTTTGTTATAAAAAAGAAAAATGAATAATTTTAGTTGCTTTGCGGTATAAATATCTCTTTGTAGGTAACCGTTTTTTTTGTACATTTGCAGTTCGAAAAATAAAACTTTAATATAAAATATGCAAAGTAAACTTGGACTTGATTTTCAGAAAGTTGCACACGCTAAACAGATTGCAAAAAACATAGCACAAGATGTGCAAAACTTTGTAGATGGTTATACTACTGTCACAGTAGAGCGTACAGTAAGCCGTCTGCTTGGTATCGACGGTGTAGATGCTAACGGAGTGCCACTACCCAATGTGTTGGTAGATCACCTAAAACATAACGGAGTACTAAACGAAGGCGTAATGTTTTGGCTTGGTAATGCTATGATAAACACAGGTATGCAACCACAGCAGATAGCTGAACAGATAGCTGAGGATAAACTTGATTTATCAAAACAGAAAGTCAATCCTCGTGCTGAAATCGAAAAAGTGTTGAAGCCAATTATGGATAGCACTATCAAAAGGATTTCAGACCGCAGAAAAAAACGCGAAAATTTTATTGAGACTGTCGGCGAAGGCAAAAAGCCATATCTTTATGTTATTGTAGCTACAGGTAATATATACGAAGATGTAGTTCAGGCTCAAGCAGCAGCTATTCAGGGTGCAGATATTATTGCGGTAATCCGTACTACTGGTCAGAGTTTGCTCGACTATGTGCCTTACGGTGCTACTACAGAGGGTTTTGGCGGTACATTTGCTACGCAAGAGAATTTCCGTATAATGCGTCAGGCACTTGACGAGACTGGTGAGCAGGTAGGTCGCTATATTCGTCTTTGCAACTATTGCTCCGGACTTTGTATGCCTGAAATCGCTGCTATGGGTGCTTTGGAGGGACTTGATGTGATGCTTAACGATGCTCTCTATGGTATTCTTTTCCGTGATATCAATCCACAGCGCACGCTTATAGACCAATACTTCAGTCGTGTAATAAATGGATTTGCTGGTGTGATTATCAATACAGGTGAGGATAACTATCTGACTACGGCTGACGCTGTAGAGGCTGCTCACACCGTCTTGGCATCAGACTGTATCAACGAACAATTGGCGGCTATTGCTGGTCTGCCAGAGGAACAGATGGGGTTGGGACACGCTTTCGAGATGAATCCAGAGTTAGAAAACGGATTTTTATATGAGTTAGCTCAAGCGCAAATGACTCGCGAAATCTTTCCTAAAGCACCACTTAAATATATGCCACCTACCAAGTTTATGACAGGAAATATATTCCGTGGACATATACAAGATGCGTTATTTAATATCATAGGTATATGGACGAATCAAGGCTTGCAACTTCTTGGTATGCCTACAGAGGCTATCCATACTCCTTTTATGAGCGATCGCTATTTGAGTATAGAGAATGCTAAATACATATTTGGCAATATGAAGAATATCGGAGATGAAGTTGTATTCAAAGAGGGAGGAATTATCCAAAATAGAGCAAAAGAGGTACTTGATAATTGTATCGAGCTGCTTAATAAACTTCAGACAGAGGGATTGTTTACTGCGCTTGAGAAGGGTATTTTTGGTGATGTAAAACGCTCTAAAACAGGAGGAAAGGGACTTGACGGAGTAGTGAAGAAAGGAGAAAATTACTTCAACTCGTTTATACCAATGATGCTTAATAGATAAGAATAAAAATATTAATTCGATAAAGTAAAAAGAGTGAATTACAGTTCGCTCTTTTTTGTTTGTATAAAACTTAATTTTAACTATTTTATAGTGCTTATAATTGGGTATATCGCTTTTTTTGCTAACTTTGCAGGAGTTTTGTTAAATTACATACGAAATTAACTAAATGAATAATACGCAAGGAAAAATTTTATGGGTAGATGATGAAATAGATTTACTTCAATCATATTTCATCTTTTTACAAGGAAAAGGATATGAATTGTCGAAAGCTACCAATGGGCTTGACGCTATAGATATTATCGAATCTGAAGAGTTTGATATTGTTTTTTTAGACGAAAATATGCCGGGGCTATCAGGGCTTGAAACTTTGTCGAAAATAAAGAGACTGAAGCCTAATCTCCCCATCATTATGATTACCAAAAATGAAGCTGAGAATATAATGGATTTGGCTATCGGCAAGCAGATTGCAGACTACCTTACAAAACCAGTCAATCCAAGCCAGATATTACTGACATTAAAGAAGCATTTGCACAAAAAGGATATTCTACAAGAACAAACGACTACGGAATATAGCAGTGAATTCCAACAAATTAATTTGGAAATTACAAATGCTAATTCTGACAAAGATTTTTTTGATATATATAAGCGATTGACATTCTGGGACTTAAGGCTTGATGAGACACAGAATGAAAATATGCATAATATACTAATGTCTCAAAAAGAGGAGGCGAACTTTGTTTTTTCAAAATATATATCTAAGAACTATGAAGAGTGGTTCAAGCAAGGTGGCGAACGCCCTCTTATATCGCCTGATATATTTAAGCGTAAAGTTTTTCCACTTTTCGACGAAGGAAAAAAAGTATTTATGATAGTCATTGATAATTTTCGTTACGACCAATGGTGCCTATTGCAACATATTGTAGAGCAGTATTTTACCATCGACGAAGATTTGCTATATTACGCTATCCTACCTACTACGACGCAATATGCTCGCAATTCTCTGCTTTCAGGACTTATGCCTCTGAAAATCAAGGAGATGTATCCTCAATACTGGGTTTTTGACGCGGAAAATGAGGGTAAAAATCAATTTGAAGAGCAGCTTATAGGCGAGATGATGAAACGCTATCGTAGAAATATAGATTTTTCATATCATAAAATAAACAATTCATCAGAAGGGGAAAAATTGATAGAAAAACTCCCTCAACTGTATGATAATCAACTAAATGTTTGTGTGCTTAATTTTATAGATATGCTATCTCACTCTCGTACAGAGATGAGGGTAATACGAGAGATTACGCAGACAGAAACAGCTTATAGGTCATTGGCTATCAATTGGTTTCAGCATTCACCTGCTTTACAGTTATTCAAAGAGCTGGCTAAAAGCGACTTTTCTGTGATAGTTACTACCGACCATGGCACAGTGTGTGTCAATAAGCCAGTAAAGGTAATTGGAGATAAGGAGACTACTACAAACCTTCGATATAAAACAGGTAAGGCACTGAATTACAATAAACAAGATGTTTTTGAGGTTTTAAATCCTGCAAAAATAATGTTGCCCAATTTTAATGTAAGTTCTAGTTATATTTTTGCAAAAAATCGTAACTTTTTAGCTTATCCAAACAATTATAACTACTATGCTTCATATTTCAAAAACACATTCCAGCACGGAGGTATATCGCTCGAAGAGATGATAGTGCCGTTTGTTGTAATGAATGGGCGAGGGTAGTAGGTAGCAATAAATATGCAATTCTTTATTGCTTTTTTGATTTTGATAGACACAATCAATGGTCTATTGTAGATATAGTTAATTTTTACTACCTTTGCGGGCTTAAAAACTAATAAATCACTAATTATATAGAAATAAAACAACATTATGATGATATTTTTGATAAAAACATTGCAATTGATATTGTCTCTGTCGGTACTGGTAATGGTACACGAGTTTGGGCACTTCTTTTTTGCTCGTCTATTTGGCGTAAGGGTTGATAAATTTTATATGTTTTTCAATCCAAAATTTTCTATCTTTAGAGCAAAAAAAATTGAAGGACGCTGGAGGTTCAAATTCTTTGCTCCCAACCATCCTGATAATCTTATTCAGGCTCGAAACGCAGACGGTACTCTTAAATTCACCAAAAAGGGAAAGCCAGTAATGATAGAAGACTCTGTAGATAAACTGCCTGAAGACGATTGGCGTCGCTATCCAGAGACTACAGAGTGGGGCATAGGCTGGGTGCCTTTCGGTGGGTATTGCTCTATGGTAGGAATGGTAGACGAAACAACAAGTATCGACCAACTTAGCGATAAGGCAGAAGCGTGGGAGTTTCGCTCTAAGCCTGCTTGGCAGAGATTCTTTATAATAGTAGGCGGCGTGTTGTTCAACTTTATTTTTGCTATGATAATATACGCAATGATACTTTTTGCAAATGGCGAGGAGTATTTACCTGTAGAAAACGCCACACTTGGTTATAATTATTGTTCTACTGCTCAAAAATACGGGCTACAAGATGGCGATCGTATATTATCTATTGGTGGTCAGGAGCCTGAGACTCAGAAAGATATAGTAGAGTGGCTCGTTATAGAAGGTAGAAAAGAGGTTGTCGTAGATAGGCAAGGAGCAAAGGTAGATTTGCAAATGCCAGATGACTTTGGAGAGCAGTTGCTCGAAGCTGAAGAGATGCAGTTTATGTCTGTGCGTATGCCGTTTGTAGTAGATAGCGTAGATAAAGGTTCGGTGGCTGAAGCATTTGGTATGGAGTCTGGTGATAGCATTATTTCTATAGGTATAGAAGGAGCAAATGATTATCAAGGGATTTCACAAACCATATCAGATAATGCAGGTAAGCAGTTGCCTATAAGTTTGTATAGAAAAGGCGAATTGATACAAGATACCATTACGCCAGATACAGACGGAAAAATCGGTGTATTCCTTCGCAATCCATACGATATATTTAAGACAGAAAAGAAGCATTATGGTTTCTTTGCCTCATTCCCTGCTGGAATACGAATGGGATGGGAGACATTAGTATCGTACATAAAACAATTCCGCTTAGTATTTACTAAAGCAGGTGCTAAATCTATTGGAGGTTTTGGCTCTATAGGGAAGATGTTCCCAGATAGCTGGGATTGGAATATTTTTTGGAATATGACGGCTCTACTCTCTGTAATACTCGCTTTTATGAATATACTTCCAATTCCAATCTTAGACGGAGGATACATACTGTTTATTATTTACGAAATGCTGACAGGCAAAAAGCCATCTGATAAATTTATGGAGGTATCGCTCAATATAGGTATGGTACTGCTTTTTGCACTTCTTCTTTACGCAAATGGCAACGATTTAATTAAGTGGATAGTCGGGTGATTTATAATAAGAAACTAACTAGTTAAATGGACAAAAAAAACGCTCTATGATTAGTAGAGCGTTTTTTTTACTTACTGTGTATTATCGCCGTGGATTAGCGTTTGATAATCAGGCGTTCTACGCGGTTGAAGT
>R18__coassemble_2031_pt1 | contig 15346 bp, 15 predicted proteins | sample R18__metabat2_low_PE_054 | metagenome-assembled genome bin R18
ATAAATAATATCTGATATTTATGAAAAAGTTATTGGTTTCAGTATTGGCAATTGGTGCCTTAGTTTCGCTCTTCTATGCATGTAAGGAAGAGGAGCCTCTCCCAGATCCAAACAAAGTTTTGGCAGAAAAAATAGCTCAGTATCGTAATTACACTACAAAAGAGACTGATGCTCAAAACTACACTTTTGTTTTTTATCCCTCTAAAGATGCTACGGATACCGAGGTTGCAATGCCTGCTACTTTTGAAATGAGGGCTGTAGGTACTGATGAGGTTAAATCTAAAGGGACTTGGGAGGTAAGAGATAGTTTGCTTTGGTTGATGAAATCAGAGGGTTGGGATTGGAGCAAAACTGAGGGAGGAGTAATCCAAGACGAAGGAAGAGAACTCTATCCTAAGACAGGTTCGAGAATTGTACATTTATATGTAGTAGATTGATTTTTATTCTTGTAGCTTCCAACTTAAAGAAAAAACGCAGGTGATTTCTCTTCACTTGCGTTTCTCTTTTTGTTATTAAAATGGTTTATTTTATCAAATCCATCTTACGCCATACATAATAGATGTAAGCCAATACAAATGGTATAAGTAGCGATACTATACTCATAGTACGGAGTGTAAATAGGCTTGAAGATGAGTTAGCAATAGTGAGCGAAGATTGTGGGTCGCTAAGCGATGGATAGTAAGCAGATGCATTAAATCCAGCCATTAATAATACTATCAATACTACCAAGACTACACCTACGCCTGCAAACCATATACCACTGCGTGATGTTTTGCAGAATGCTCCTATACCAAATCCGTAGAGCACACCGACTACTCCTACGAGAAGCACTATTATCATCCACCAATTAGCTAAAAGTGTATGCAGATATTTATATTCTTCTATTACGATAGAGCCGTCAGCCTGTTCTGTCCAGCCGTCTTTTAGTAACAATCGAATAAGGTAAGGCAAGAAGAATACAAGGAAAACTATAGCGTTTGTCAATACATGTCGCCTTGCTCTGCTTACTATCTCTTCATTGCGGATATTATTGATAAAATACAATGCACCGAGAGAGCGAACAAGAAAAAATATAGCCAATCCAAGTGCAACATTCCAAAGGTGGAATCCGCCTGCCAATGTGCTTCCCCATACAGCCTCAAGTCCGTGCCAGCAAGTATCCCATTGAGAGATTACTGGGTTAGAAAAATCTGCTATATTGCCCTTATTTACTGTGAATTCAGCTCCGAAAAATAGAGTTGATACTGCGGCACCAATAAGGATTGGAGCCAAAAGTCCATTTATGAAAAGGAATGCTTTGTAAGTCCCTTTTCCTAAAAGATTACCTTGCTTGTGGATAAACTCAAAAGAGACAGCTTGTATTACAAAACTAAATAGTATAAGTATCCATACCCAGTATGCACCGCCGAAACTTGTAGAGTAAAATAGCGGAAAAGAGGCGAAGAAAGCACCTCCAAAGGTAACCAAGGTAGTAAAAGTAAGCTCCCATTTTTTGCCAAGACTATCGAGCAGAAGTTTCAACTCGCTGTCTTTCCTTCCTAAGCAATATATAAGAGACTGTCCGCCCTGAACAAACATTAGGAATACTAATAATGCTCCTAAAAGTGATACTAAAAACCACCAATAATGTTGATAAAATCCGTAATCCATATCGTTATTTTATTTTTTCTGTTAGACAATATAAAAAAATGATTTAGTAGTGTCCTCCTTCAGAGGCAGCCTCAGGGCCATTTTTGATAGTCTTTATCATAATTCCTATTTCAGCGATAAGCAAGATAGTAAAGATTGTAAGGAATAGGAAGAAAGTAGTCTTCACATTAGCTGCAGGAATGTTAGACAATGATTGTGCTATAGGCAATACATCTTGGATGCTCCAAGGTTGGCGTCCTACTTCGGCTACAATCCATCCAGCCTGAGAGGCGATATATGCCAACGGAATAGATATAACAGACAATATCTGTATCCATTTCATATTTACAAATTTGTTTTTGCTGTTGAGGTACCAAACTACTATGAAGAATGCTATGAAGTACATTCCTAAAAGAACCATTATGTGGAATGGATAGAATGTCATTCCCATTGGAGGAATTGTCTCTTCAGGACTATTGAAGAATCCGTATCCGAAGTATTTAATGTTTTCGTCGAGTATCAATTTGTTGTCTACTTTTGCCTCTTCGTTTCCGTCTTTCATAGCTTGGCGATAGTCTTTAAGGGCTTGTTGAGCCATTTTTCCTCGTTCTACTTTTTCTTCGTATGAGGGAAATACTGTGCCGTCTGATAGTGTATATCCGTCTATAATGTCTTGTATGCCGGGAACAAACGAGTTGAAATCGTCAAACGCCATAAGCGACAAGAATCCAGGGATTGGTACATCTATCTTGAATATGTATGGGTCTTGTCTATCATTGTACTTTTTTTCTGATTTCAATACTCCAAAACCCACCAAATTTGCTTTTTCAGAACCATTATATAGACCCTCCATTGCTGCGAGTTTCATTGGTTGGTGGCGGGCTACTTGCTGGCCCGAAGAGTGTCCTGTAAGAGCGGTAAGGATTACGGCAATTAATCCTACTATAGCCGCTACTTTTATAGAACGAGTAGAAAACTCTATGTTTTTCTTTTTAAGCAGATATAATCCGCAGATTCCTACTACAAAAGCCGAACCAAGCATCCAACTTGATATTACAGTGTGGAGAAACTTATTTACAGCTACAGGCGAGAATGCTACAGCCATAAAGTCAGTCATTTCGTTACGGGCAGTCTCTGGGTTGAAATCCATTCCAGCAGGATACTGCATCCAAGAGTTAGCTACAAGAATCCACCAAGCAGATAGAGTGGCACCCATTACGGCAATCCAAGTAGAAGCGAGGTGGAACTTCTTACTTACCTTATCCCAGCCGAAAAATACTACGGCAAAAAATGTTGCCTCGAGGAAAAACGCTACGATTCCCTCGATAGCCAGCGGAGCACCAAAGATATCTCCTACGAAATATGAGTAGTTACTCCAGTTAGTACCAAACTCAAATTCAAGGATAAGTCCTGTCGCAATACCCACAGCGAAATTTATGCCGAAGATTTTCTGCCAAAACTTCGCGGTTATTTTCCATTTGTCATCACCTGTACGGTAGTAGATGCTTTCGTAGATACACATCAGCAGTCCGAGTCCTAAAGTCAGCGGAACGAATACCCAGTGATACATAGCTGTCAGAGCAAATTGTGCTCTCGACCAATCGATTAAAGATACATCCATAACTTTTTACAGTTTTTAATTTATAAATAATTCTTTTTGAAAAATCATGTTTATCTATCAGAGGTCAACTCTTCTATTACATACGCGGCTTTCTCTTCTTCGTTGGAAGCTACCGAGTTCAGATAGTTCGGAAAGAAAAATACTTTAAGAAAGGCAAACATTACTATTAACTTTACGATAATAATAATCCATAAAATCTTGCCTGTACGCGAAAGATTTTTAAATCCATCGACATACATCATAAAAAAATCCTTTACTCCTCTTATCTTATCCATATCTGTGGCAAATATACAAATTTATTTGTAGTCCAATTTTATATTTTTTGTAAAAGTATAATTTTTTTTCAAATCAACTATTACATAATAGATGTTTTTTTTTACATAATAGCAAAATGCTTTGATTTTCTCCTATTTTTCTTTGCTCTTATCGTATGTTATTGTATTTTTTAGTATCTTTGCAAGTTAGTAAAATAGAAAAAACGAAAAAATTTCAACGAAATTACAATATGAATATATCTTTTTCTTGGCTAAAGGAATATATAGATACTACATTGGAGCCTGTCGAGGTGGCAAATATACTTACTTCAATTGGATTGGAGGTAGGACACATAGAGGAGTATGAGAGTATAAGAGGCGGACTTGAGGGATTGGTTGTAGGCGAAGTGCTTACTTGTATTGATCACGAAAATTCAGACCACCTGCATGTAACAACCGTAGATATAGGTGCAGACCATCCGCTACAGATTGTATGTGGTGCGAAAAATGTGGCAGCAGGGCAAAAAGTAGTAGTAGCTACAGTAGGTACTAAACTCTATCAAGGTGACGAATCGTTCCTGATAAAACGCTCTAAAATACGAGGCGTAGAAAGTTTTGGAATGATATGTGCCGAGGACGAAATAGGTGTAGGCTCCTCGCATGACGGTATAATAGTATTACCGCAGGATACTCCAGTAGGAACCTTGGCTAAAGATTATTATAAAGTAGAAAAAGATACTATCATAGAGGTTGATATTACACCTAATCGTGCTGATGCAGTATCTCATTACGGTGTGGCACGCGACCTATATGCCTACTGTTTGGCTCACGGAGTTCAAGCGACTTTAAGACGCCCAGAAGTGGAGTGTTTTATGCAGGATACAGACGGAAAAAGAGTCTCTGTAAGCGTAAAAAATAGTGAGGCATGTCCACGATATTCAGGTATTTGTATTGATGGTATTACCGTAAAAGAATCTCCAGCGTGGCTTAAAAATAGACTAAACTCTATAGGATTAAGACCTATAAATAATATAGTAGATATTACGAATTATCTTTTACACTCTTTTGGGGAGCCTCTGCATGCGTTTGATTTTGATAAAATTGGTGGTGGAGAGATAGTGGTACGCAATGCTATGGAAGGTGAAAAATTTGTAACACTTGACGGAATAGAACGCTCATTGAGTCAAGACGACCTTATGATATGCGACAAAGACAAGCCAATGTGTTTGGCTGGAGTGTTTGGCGGATTGCATTCTGGGGTTACGGAAAATACTACTACGATTTTTATAGAGAGTGCTTACTTCAATCCAGTTACTATTCGCAAAACTGCCCGCCGTCATGGATTGAATACTGATTCAAGTTTCCGTTTCGAGCGAGGAGCAAATCCAGAACAGACGCTATATGTGTTGTCACAGGCTATAGCAATGGTACAAGATATAGCAGGAGGAAAAATATCGGGAGATTTTGTAGATATTTATCCTAAAAAGATAGATGATTTTGCTGTTGATTTATCGCTAAAGAAACTTTATACACTTGTTGGTAAAGAAATCAAAGTAGAAGAAGTAGAGACGATACTGAAAGGGCTTGAGATACAGATTGTAGATAAGAAATCTATAGAAGATGATGTGATTTATAGCCTTAAAGTGCCTGCTTATAGAGTTGATGTTCAGCGAGATGTAGATGTTATAGAGGATATTCTTCGTATTTATGGATACAATAATGTGGATTTTTCCGATAGCCTGAAGTCTAATATCTCATATCGACAAACTCCAGATGCGTACTCGTTGCAAAACGCTATAAGTGACCAACTTACCTCTTGTGGGTATTTCGAGATAATGAATAATTCTCTTACTAAAGAGTCATATTATGACAAATGCAATAGTTTTTCTGCGGATAAATCAGTAAAAATACTAAATCCTTTATCTGCAGACCTAAGTGTAATGCGTCAGACTCTGCTTTTTGCTGGATTGGAAAACATTGCTTTCAATATAAATAGACAACATTCAGATATCAAGTTTTATGAATTTGGGCGTTGTTATAGCTTCAATAAAGATAAGCAGGGCGATGACTCTTTGGATATATATACAGAAAATAATAGGCTTGCTATTTGGCTCAGTGGTAATAAGCAGGCTGACTCTTGGGTAGAAAAATCAAAAAAAACTACAGTTTTCGACCTAAAAGCCCAAGTGGAAAATCTGCTGAAAAAAACTATCGGGGCTAAAAAATTTACTATAGAAGAAGTACAAAATGATATCTTTTCATCAGCCATTATTTACTCTACATCAGAAGGTAAATCTTTGGTTTATATAGGATTACTTAATTCCAATCTGCTTAAACAATTTGACATCAAAGCAGATGTCTTTTATGCGGATATTGATTTCGATGTTTTGGTAAAAGAATCTGTTAAGAAAAAAATCCGTTTTTCTGAAATACCTAAGTCGCCAGAGGTGTCGAGAGATTTGGCTCTGTTGATTGATAAGAGTATTACATTTGCTCAGGTAGAAAAACTTGCTTTTGATACAGAGAAAAAATTGCTGAAAAAAGTATCTCTTTTCGATGTGTATGAGGGAGAAAAGATAGGGCTTGATAAAAAGTCTTATGCGGTAAACTTCATTCTGCAAGATACTGAAAAGACTCTTACAGACAAGCAGATTGAATATGTTATGGCAAAACTGCAAAAAACATTTGCTGATAAACTTGGTGCTGAGATAAGGTAATTTATTCTAATCATCATACCATAAGCCTACGATGATTTATTTTCTGATAACTTGGCTACGCAATAAACTATACGACTTAGGCATCTTGAAGTCGTATAGTTTTTCCTTACCTAAAATCATATCTGTAGGCAATCTTACTGTTGGTGGTACAGGTAAGACTCCTCATATAGAGTTTTTTGTAGAAAAGTTTCTTTCGGAAGGTAAGCGAGTGGCTGTTATTAGTCGTGGTTATAAAAGAAAGACAAAGGGCTTCCTGCTTGCTACAGAGGCAGATACTGCATATACTATTGGTGATGAGCCTTATCAGATTTTTTGTAAGTTTCCACAAATTACAGTTGCGGTCGATAGTGATAGAGTAAGGGCAGTACAACGCCTTATGGATAGGACAGACTGTCCTGATATTATCTTGCTTGACGATGCTTTTCAGCATCGTAGGATTGTGCCTTGGCGTCAAATCGTATTAGTGGATTTCAATCGCCCGATTTTTTCAGACTATATTATGCCATACGGTAGGCTACGAGAGGCAAGAGGTGGTATAAAACGAGCTTCTGAAGTTATAGTTACTAAATGTCCTATAGATTTGTCAGAAGAGGAAAAGCGTAGTTTTGCAAAGAAACTCAAACTTAAATCTAACCAACCGATAAACTTTTCTACATTTGAATTTTTACCTCCTAAAAATATATTCAATGGACATCAATTAGTGCTTGATAAAAGATACAATTTTCAGATAATAACAGGTGTAGTATCGCCTCAAAGTCTCTATCTAGAGATGGAAAAATATGCAACAAGCATATATACTACTAAGTTTGGTGACCATCATTTTTTCTCCAGTAAAGATATTGATTTTATAAATAAAGAGACGGAGCAAGGTAGAATCGTAATAGTTACAGAAAAAGATGCTTCGCGTCTATTGCACCTTGAAGGACTGACTATTAAGTCCAAACAATCTATTTATTCTGTAGTAATCAAAGTGAAATTCATTTAACACACACGAAAAATGATAGAGATAGAGAGAAAGTTTTTAGTCAAGAATCTTGATTTTGTAAAATATGGCGTGCCTCATCGTATAAGGCAAGGGTATATTATGACAGAAAAGGATAGAGTCGTTCGCGTCAGGATAAAAGACCAGAGAGCATTCCTTACGCTGAAAACCTCTCCTATCGGATTCGCTCGATATGAGTTTGAATATGAGATACCTGTGGCTGAAGCAGAGATTATGCTCCGCGATATGTGTTACAAACCGATTATTGACAAAGTAAGATTTGTACATATACAGCACGGCAAGAAGTGGGAGATAGATGTATTCAATGGAGTGAACGAGGGACTTATTATTGCTGAAATAGAGTTGTTGTCGAAAGACGAACAGTTTGCTCTACCTCCATACATAGGAAAGGAAGTAACAGATGACCATCGATATTACAATTCCTATATTGCTAATCATCCTTATAACACTTGGGAAAAATAACTATGTGTATTTATGCAAAATATAAAAATATCGCAAAAAGTGTAGGAAAATTTTGTCAGTTCAAAAAAAAGTATTACCTTTGCATTCCCAATTGAGAGGATAATGGCTCATTAGCTCAACTGAATAGAGCATCTGACTACGGATCAGAAGGTTAGGGGTTTGAATCCCTTATGAGTCACAAAAGGATATTCGTTGTATAGCGGGTATCCTTTTTGTTTTTATAATATATTATACCCAAAAAAAGTGTTGCTTTTTTATTTGCAACACTTTTACTTGTTCGTATGAAAAATATCTATAGGCTCCATTCAAATCCGTCTTTGGTATCTTTTACAGTAAAACCGTATGAAGCGAGTTCGTCACGGATTTTGTCAGACAAAGCCCAGTTTTTATTCTGTTTAGCCTCCATTCTAAGCGAAAGTAGTAGGTCGATAGCTTTTCGGTACTGTTCGAGAAATTTGTTGTCTCCTTGCTCGCTTTTCAGTCCTAAAACATCGAACATATAGAAACTGAAAGTATTTTTTAATTCCTGCAAATCTACCTCAGATATAGTACCTTTACCGTCAAAAACAGTATTTATAGCTTTAGAAGTGTCAAATAAGTGAGAGATGACAATAGGAGTATTTAGGTCGTCGTTCATTGCCTCCTCACACTTAGCTCTTAAATCAGAAATGTCTACCGAAGTCTCTGTAGATGCTTTGAGTTTTTGTAAACGCTCGTATGCCTCTATCAGTCGTTGAAGCCCTTTCTGAGAAGCTTGTAGAGCCTCGTTTGAGAAATCCACTGTACTACGATAGTGAGCTTGCAATATAAAGAAACGAATTGTCATAGGCGAATAAGCTTCTTGTAGTAACTTGTGAGAGCCAGTAAAGAATTCGTCGAGTGTAATGAAGTTGCCAAGCGATTTACCCATCTTTTGTCCGTTGATAGTAATCATATTGTTATGCATCCAATATTTTACTGTATGGTGTCCGAGAGCCGCTACCGACTGTGCTATTTCGCATTCGTGGTGAGGAAAGACCAAGTCCATTCCTCCACCGTGAATATCAAACTCTTCTCCTAAATACTTTTGTCCCATAGCCGAACACTCAAGGTGCCATCCGGGAAAGCCATCGCTCCATTTTGACTTCCATCGCATAATATGCTCTGGCGAGGCCTTTTTCCACAGTGCAAAATCTACACTACGGCGTTTCTCTTGTTGCCCGTCGAGCGAACGAGTATTTTCCTGTATTTCGTCGATATTTCTGCCCGAAAGTATACCATAGCGATGTTTTTGATTATACTTTTCCACATCGAAATATATAGAACCTTCGCTTTCGTAAGCAAAACCATTATCGAGTATCTTCTGCACATAATCTATCTGCTCCATAATATGACCAGAGGCGTGAGGCTCAATAGATGGTGGTAGTACATTTAGAGCCGTCATAGCGTTGTGGTAGCGGATAGTATAGTGTTGTACTACCTCCATTGGCTCTATCTGCTCGAGACGGGCTTTTTTAGCAATTTTATCCTCGCCTGAGTCTGCATCATGTTCGAGGTGTCCTACATCGGTGATGTTACGGACATAGCGAACCTTATAACCAGAAAGCCTAAGCCAGCGAAATAGTATGTCGAATGTAATAGCAGGACGAGCGTGACCTAAATGGGCATCGCCATAGACGGTAGGTCCGCAGACATACATTCCTACAAATGGTTCATTGATAGGCTTAAACAACTCTTTTTGACGCTTTAGAGTATTATAAACAAATAGGTTATGTTGCATTTTTGTATTATTTTTTCTTAAAAAAATGAATTGCAAAGTTACAAAAAAATGAAGTTATTTCAATATAAAAAAGCAACTCACCTAAAGAGACTAAGGAGTTGCTTTCTTATGTCAATTAAATAAGTTTGATATATTAGAACTCATAACCTACGGTAAGGTAAAACTGATTGTCCGTTTTCTTCATTTTTGCGAAATCATCATCGAAAATAGACTCTTGCGAACTATTACGAGCGCGGTTTCTGTTTAGTACGCCCCAATCATATCCAACTTTGAGAGTAAAACTACGAAATGCAGCTCCAAAGCCCGGACCGAACATTATGTTGAAGCGAGACTGTCCGTAGTCGTAGCCACCTTTATAGATGTCAATAATTTGTTCGGAAGTCCTGCCGGCAACAACGCTTTTGGTCTTATACTTACTTGATAGGTCAATAAGGATTTTGGGACCAACAAATGTGAAAAATCGCAAGTCGGGCGAAGCATTGAATCCTACTTCATAGCGAATAGGAATAGCCAAAGTATGTGTGTTTATAGAGGCTGTAGTGCGACTATCTTCATCTTGCAGTTTATTGCTAATTCTATGAAATTGATATTCCAATCCTGCATTTATGCCCATAAAATCAGCAAAATGTAGAGTGTAGCCTGCATTCAGAAGAAATCCATTCATAGCGACCTTGTCGAAAGAACTCACCCTGTCTTCATTCATTGTATATCCTTCATGTTTCAGGTTACGAAGGTAGCCAAAATTAAGATTAAACTGTGCCATTAAGTTTGTAGATAAAGCAATGGCTAAAATCATTACAAAAAGTTTTTTTAGTTGTGTTGCCATAATAAGATGTAAATTTTGAAAATTAATGAAAATGTTATGTTCTTTTTGAAAAACACTATAGTAGAAAAGCCAAACAAAGATATAGCATTATAGAGACGAACACACCACGAAGATAGTTCCACTTCTCAAACATATTTAGTAAAAATACAGCTACAAAGTTTGGTATCATAGAGACGAGTATTATGTTGGTCAGTATGTTTGTTTGTCTGAAAAAGTGCATTACTTGCCCTAACTCCTCTTCTCCGTGATAGAATGTTTTGTAAAACATCAACGCAAAAAGTATAGGCACTACTATTCCTGCGAATAGTGCTATAAGAAATTGACTGACAGGACTTTTGATTTTTACCATATCATAATTGTAATTTATGGAGGAGTGAATAGTCTGTCATATCTGTCTGAACTGGCACAATAGATATAAAACCATTTGCCAAAGCATATTGGTCGGTATCTGTAGCCTTAGGTTCATCGTTTTCAAAGTCGCCTACGAGCCAGTAGCAAGGACGCGCAAAAGGTGTTTCTGCTGGTACAATCTCTCTATGCCATGATCCTGCTGATTGTCTACATACTTTGATGCCTTTTATCTCTCCCATTGGAGCATTTATATTGAGGCAAAGGTTTTGCGGTAGAGATTGATCTCGGAGCACTTCTGCTATAATATTTCGGAAAAATGGTTTGCAGTACGATAAATCCTCTTCCCAAGAGTGGTCTACTACGGAGAACCCGATACTGCGTATGCCGTGTAAAGCTCCCTCTATTGCTGCTCCGAGAGTGCCAGAATATATTACATTGATACTTGCGTTTGTACCGTGGTTGATGCCCGAAAGTAAGATTGTGGGTTTCCTATCTATAAAAGGCAATTGCTCTGATAGAGATAACTTTACACAGTCTGTAGGAGTGCCGTTGCAAGAGAAAATCTTCAGCGAAGGAGTGTTTTTTATTTCGCGATAAAATAGTGGCTGATTTATAGTCAATGCGCTTGACTTTCCGCTCTGAAGCGTATCTGGAGCTATCACTACTACATCTCCAAACTCTTGGGCTATCTCTGTGAGAGCTGCTATGCCGGGCGAATGTACACTATCATCGTTTGTTATCAATATCAATGGTTTTGTCATATGTTTTTTTGTCTATAAAGTTCATTTATCTATGCAAAGTTAATAAAAAGTAGGCAATTGCGATTTTATACATTTACTTTTATGACAAAATAGGTGTAACTTTGCGAAAAAAATAAAATCACTTCCATGGAACGAATTTTAGCCATAGACTACGGACAAAAGCGTATCGGAGTATCAGTATCAGACCCGAACCGTATAATAGCCACAGCCTTAGGAACTGTAAATAATGGAGATATATTCCAATTTCTTGGAGAATATATCGCTAAGAATCCTTGTCAGCAGCTTGTAGTAGGGTATCCTAAGAACTTGCGAAATGAGCCTGCTGATATAGTGCCAGAGATAGAAAAGTTTATTGCCATATTTTTGGAAAGATTTCCACACATAGATGTTGTTCGTTACGACGAGCGATTTACATCTAAAATGGCTTTTCAGACTATGATAGATAGTGGTATTAGTAAAAAGCGTAGGCAAGAGAAGTCGCTTATTGACAAAATTTCGGCTACAATTCTTTTAGAAAATTATCTAGAAAGTCTGCGAGGTTTGTAAAAGATATAGGTTTGTCTTCTTGTAATTATTGTTTTGCATATAAATAGTTACCTTTGCTATCCTAAAAAAATAAAGTTATCGTATGCTTTCAATACTTATTCCTACTCGCAACTTTCAAGTTTCTAAATTGGTAAGAGATTTGCGCGCAGAGGCTATAAATCTTGGAATTTTGTTTGAAATAGTAGTAGGAGAAGATGGGTCGTCTAAGTTTGTAGATGAAAATTCTGACTCATCTCGCCTTTCGTTTGTAAAACATATAGTAAATAATGAAAATATCGGTAGAGCCAAGATGTGTAATCTACTTGCTTCTATGGCAAAATATCGTTATCTACTATTTTTAGATGCTGATTCGGAGGTTATTGACAAAGAATTTTTGAAAAAATATTTACCAGAACTTCGAGATAATTGTGTGATAAATGGAGGATTGCGTTATCGCCAAGATATTCATCGTCCAGATTGCTCGCTTCGTCTGCTATATGGACAACAACGCGAATCTGCTACTGCCTCCGTTAGGCAACAAACGCCACATTTTTTTACTACATTTAACTTTTTGATAGATAGAGAGTTGTTCTCTCGAATCAAGTTCGATGAGAGTATTACAGAATATGGTTATGAGGACTTGGTATTAGGCTACGAACTATATAAGCGCGGAGTCGAGGTTCGCTATATTGATAATCCGTTGTATCATACTGGGATAGATACTAACGAGGCTTTCATTCGTAAAACAGAGTGTGCTATCAATAATCTATCTAAAATATATCTAAGGTATCCGGATATTTTTCGTGTTTCGAGGATTTTGAGTGTTTATCGTATGTTTAGTAGGTGGCATATTACATCTATTATTAAACCTATATTTTTTCTTATAAAGTCGCCTATAAAGCGTATATTGCTTAGCAGAAAACCGTCGTTGTTTTTGTTTGATATCTATAAACTTGGGTTGCTCGTAGAGTGTGAAAAATAAACCATAGAATACAATAGTTGTCTATATAGGCAAAATGATTTCTGCAGGTACAAAAAAAGTTGTAACTTTGCGGGCAATATCAAGAAGTGTAATTTTAATCAATTTAATTAAATAAAAGAGATGAAGAAGATACTTTCAATCACACTGTTGAGCCTTATGATGACTACTTTAGCAATGGCTCAAACAAAGAATGTGAAAAAAGCATTCAAACTTTCAGAAGCTTACGAAAATCCTGATTTTTATCAGGCCGAAGAGCTTATAGAGCAGGCATTGGCAGACCCAACTACTGCTAACGACCCTTATACTTGGTGGGTGGCTGGTCATATCCAAGACCGTAAGATCTTTATAGAAAACGAAAAACTTTTTGCAGGTGAGTCTGGAGATAGAGAACTGCAATTTGAGGCTGCTTTCAAGGCTTTTGACTACTTTATGAAAGCCGTTGAGTTAGAAAAACTCCCTAATGCAAAAGGCAAAATTGTAGATAAGTATACAAAGAAAATTGCCGAAACTTTGGCTTGGTACTACAAGGGCTACTATATCTTCAATTACGGACTAAAACAGGCTGAATATGAGGATTATAACTTAGCTGTAAATGCTTTTGAAAAACACCTGTCTATCCCAGACCTTCCATTTATGGCTGGATATAAAGGAAATGATGACGCTCCAAAGCCTGTAAAGGATACTACATTCTACAAGATACAGTATTATAACGCTATCTATACTCAATATGCTGGCGATACTGTAGGTGCGATTGCTAAATTTGAGGCTACTAAAAATAATGGAGTAGAGGAGAATACTATATATCAAAACCTTTATAATTTGTATAAAGATACAAAGGACAGTGTAAATATGCTGAGAATACTAAATGAGGGTATAGATAGATTCCCTAACGAATCTGTGTATCTCGGACTTATGATTAATCACTATCTTGAGAAAGGTAAACAGCAAGAAGCTATCGATATGCTGAAAAAAGCAATCGCACGCAATCCTCAGAACGCACAGTACTACAATGTATTAGGATATGTTTATGGAAATGTAGGAAATACTCAAGACGCTATTGCTAACTTTGATAAAGCTATCGCAATAGATCCTACAAACGCTTTGTATCACTATAAAAAAGGCGAATTTCTATTTTTCCGTGCTACAGATTTAGATGCAGTAGCCTCTAACACACCAAACAAGAGCGAGGCTCAGCGTCTAAAAACAGAGGTAAATCGTTATATCGCTGACGCTAAAGTATGCTTTACAAAGGCAGCTGAACTTGACGCTAAAGACCCACAGAATTTCATAATGCTCCGCAATATCGCTACACGCGAAAATAATATGAAAGAGTATGATAGACTGTCGGCAATCATAGATAACCTATAAAAAGTTACAGTTAAAGAAAAAGCCACGAGAAATTATAAACTCTTGTGGCTTTTTTATGGTCATAAGAAAAAAAGTATTAACTTTGCTGGAATTTTTATATAAGATAGAAATAAATAAAATAGTATGAAGAAATTTTTGATAATGGCTTTGGTAGCCACAGTAGCCGCCGTATCTTGCGGAAATAGCGGTAAGGAAAATACAAAAGAAGAAACAAAGACTGCTGATAATACTAAACATATAAACTCATCAGCCTCTGCTAATGGATTGGCTATAGCAGTAGTAAATACAGACTCTGTATTGGCATTGTATCAGTTTGCCATAGATGCTAATGAAAATATGATGAAAAAGGCCGAAGACGCTCGTTTATCTCTCAATACAAAAGGACAGCAGTTGGGAAAAGAGATGGCAGAATTTCAGAACAAAATAGACAATAACGCTTTTCTAAGCCGTGAAAGGGCAGAGCAAGAGGCGGCACGCCTTCAAAAAAAACAAGCAGAGTTAGAGCAACACGGGGCTAAACTCGAAAACGATTTTCTAATAGAGCAACAGAAACTATCTAAACAGTTGAAAGACAGTATTACAATGGCTATTTCTGAAGTGAATAGAGACGGTAGATTTGCTATGGTACTTACTAATAGCTCATTGACTGATAATGTAATATATGTAGATAAGTCACTTGATATTACTAAAGATGTAATAGATTTTCTAAATCAAAGGATTCAGAAAAAATAGATTGACAAAGAGAATCCTCGTTTGAGTCTGGCTGTATAATTTTGTTGTTGCGTTGATTTGTTATAAGGGTTGTTCTTCCTTATGTAAGGCGTACTAACTTTTATAAAATGGGCACAACTTTTTTTATTTACAACTATTACAAAACTATTTTATAAATAAAAAATCTTGTTAAAGAAAATGAAAGTCGCTTTTATGCTTGGTAGCCTCAATCGAGGTGGGCTTGAAACACTTTTGCTTGATGTCTGTAAAAGTGCCAAACAAGAGGGATTGGACTGCATCGGTATACATAGAAAAGGGGGGAAGTATACAGATGATTTTTACGATGCAATTGACATGTATCAATTGTCTCCCTATGG
>R18__coassemble_2119_pt1 | contig 14350 bp, 11 predicted proteins | sample R18__metabat2_low_PE_054 | metagenome-assembled genome bin R18
AAGGGCTTCCCGCTCAATGTAATGTATTGGGCTACCCGCGAAGACGGCTCCTACTATATAATAGACGGACAGCAACTCACTATGTCGATATGTGAATATGTGGAGGGTAGATTTTCTGTTGTTTTCGAAGGCGAGAAAAACCCTAAGATGATTCATAACCATACCGTCGACAAGCAAAATGAAATCCTCGACTACAAACTAACTATCTATGTCTGCACAGGCTCTGCGAGCGAGAAATTAGATTGGTTTCGTACTATCAATATAGCAGGAGCGGAGCTTACAGAGCAGGAGTTGCGCAACGCCGTCTATGCAGGTTCCTTTACTGCTGCGGCTAAAAAGAAGTTTAGCAAGACAGGGTGTGTCGCCTACAAGATAGGTAATAAATACCTCAATGGCAGTTGTATCCGTCAGGATTATTTAGAGACAGCCATCTCGTGGATAAACGACGGCAAGGTCTCGGAGTATATGTCAGAGCATCAGAAAGATGCCAATGCCGACGACCTCTGGCTCTATTTCAAAAGTGTTATAGACTGGGTTACTACAAAATTTCCCAAATACCGCAGAGAGATGAAGGGTATTGCTTGGGGGCAGCTGTATAATAAGTATAAAGACGACAAACTCGACGCTGCTTATTTAGAGGATAAAATAGCAATGCTTATGAAAGACGATGATGTAACTAAAAAATCGGGTATCTACGAGTATCTACTCAGCGGCGAGGAGAAGCACCTCACTATACGAGCCTTTACTCAGAGCCAGAAAGAACAAGCCTATGACAAACAAAAAGGAGTATGTCCTCGTTGTAAAAAAGAGGGACGGAAAAATTTTCGATACGAAATAGAGTTTATGGAGGCAGACCACATAAAGCCGTGGTGTGAGGGAGGTAAGACAGAGTTAAGAAACTGCCAAATGCTATGCAAGGAACATAACCGCAGTAAAGGAGCGAATTAGAAATCTCCCCTTAGTCCTTACGACTGCTCCTACTTCGTGAAAGCGAGAAAAAATAACCTTCCCTCCCTCTCTGTAGAGTGTGGGGGGGGCATACCGAGTAGCATGGGGAGTAGAGAGGCTTTCTCTTAAATCCCCCTTGGCTCCCGCGGGTCGCTTTTCCCCCTTTGGTAAAGGGGGAAAGAAAAACAATCTCCCCCTCTCTCTACAGAGGGGGAAAGCATACGAAGTATGCAGGGGGAGTGTATAAAGAGGCTTTTAGTATTCCATATAAATTCGTAACTTTGCAGTCAATTTTGTTTAGAAAAACATATATATGACTACATATAAAAAAGGGTTGTGGCGTTTGTGCCTCGTACTGCTACTCCTCTCTCTGTCTTCTATGATAGGCTACTCGCAGGTAGTTCGTTCGCCACGAACTCCGAGGGCTGATACCGTAATGCGTACTATGCGAGGCGATGTGTTGCGACAGTCGTCTATAGCAGAGAAGCGGGCTGTGAAATCGCCCTCTGATAGTATTTCGAGGGCTACAGATAAGAAGTATGTAAGGATAGAGAATGCAGATACATGGTCGTTTGACCAAGAGCGAAACTCCGAAGCGCAGGTGCTTGTAGGTAATGTGGTGTTTTCGCACGACGGGGCTTATCTGTATTGCGATAGCGCCTACTTCTACGAGCAACGAAACTCTTTCGATGCCTATAGCAATGTAATGATACAACAAGGCGATACGCTTTTCGTCTACGGCGATGTACTTTACTACGACGGCAATACCAAGCTGGCTCGTCTCCGTGGAAATGTATTGATGGACAACGGCAACGCTACTCTTACTACAGACTCTCTGAACTACGATAGAGCCAATAACATAGGTTATTACTTCGACGGAGGGCTTATAGAAGACTCCGAAAATACGCTTATAAGCGAGCAAGGACATTACTATCCGGGTAGTAATTTGGCGGTGTTTCGCCATTCGGTAGAGCTTACAAACGAAAGATTTGTATTGAACTCCGATACTCTACAATATGCTACCGATTCCCATATAGCCTCTATTTTAGGTCCTACTACCATTATCTACCAAGAAGAGACAGAGATTTATTCAGAATACGGCTGGTATGATACAGATATGGAGCAGTCGAAGTTGCTTAAAAACTCCTATATACAGCACTCCGACGGCAAAAGGCTCGAGGCCGATACCATATTCTACGATAAAAAGTTGCGTAGAGGCGAAGGATTCTCCAATGTAAGCCTTATAGATACTAAAAAACAGGTTTCGCTCAACGGACACTATGGATACTATTTCGAGGAGGGCGAGCGAGGTGTAGTAACAGACTCTGCAGAGATGATAGAGTATTCCTCCTCTGATACTCTATTCCTCCACGCCGATACTTTGAAGACATTTGCCCAAGTCTATATAAAAGATAGTTTGGATACAATTTCTACATTCAACGATACAGTATATAAGGTTTTTATAGGATATAATAATGTTCGTTTCTTCCGTAGCAACCTACAAGGTGTCTGCGACTCCTCATATATGGATACTAAAGATTCAGTACTGTTTATGTTTGAGTCTCCTGCCGTGTGGTCAGACAACCGTCAGCTGACAGGCGATACTATTCGCGTATTTCAGCGTGGCGAAAAGGTAGATAGGGTAGTGGTAAATGACCGTGCTTTTGCTACAGACTCTGTAGAAAATAAGTATTTCAACCAACTATCGGGGAAGCAGATTGTAGGATATATAGAGAAAGATACTCTTCGAAGGGTAGATGTATTAGGCAATGCTGAGAGTATATACTTTATGCAGGATAGTGCTGATAGTACCGTCATAGGTATGGCCTCTACTATCAGCGCTGTGATGAACATATATTTCAATGAGAAGAGTGAGCTGGATAGAATAGTGATAAAGCCACAACCTAAGGCAGATATTACCCCTATAGATAAGGTAGAAGAGGATAATATGTATTTAGCAAACTATCTTTGGCTACAAGGGCTTCGTCCTACCTCGAGGCTCGATATTTTTCGCCTTACAAACGATGTGGTAACTATTGCAGCTGAGGTGACCTCTACGGAAAAAAGTGGTGGTAAGAAGACTACTCGCCGTACCGATGTAAAGCCTATTGAGGAACTTAACAAATCGAAAGGTAAAAATAATAATAACAATAATAATCAGAACTCTACAAATAATAATCGCAATAATCCTACAAACTCTACAACGCCTAATCGCCCTTCGGGCTTCTCTACTCCCCGACTCGGTAGCGGTTTGCAGAGTGTAGGTACGCTTCGCGGTGGCGGTGCAGTAAAGGAAAGGAGATAATTGGTTTTTTTATGGAAAATAGACAGGATATAGATATAAAAAAAGTAAGTGTGTTTTGTGCCTCTTCAAGTCATATTGATAAGGTTTATTTAGAGGAGGCAGAGGAGCTGGGCAGGCTACTAGCGCTCGAAGGCATTACGGTCTATACGGGCGGTGGTAGCCAAGGGCTTATGCGTTCGGTAGCCGACGGAGTGCTGTCTGCTGGTGGCAATTGTGTAGGAGTCATACCACATTTTATGGTAGAGAGAGAATGGCTCTACAAAGAACTAACAGATGTAGTGAAGACAAATACTATGGCTGAACGCAAAGATATACTACGCGACGAGACAGACGCAGTAGTAGTTTTAGCTGGTGGTATAGGCACATTAGACGAACTCTTCGAGACTCTGGCTCTAAAACAACTTGGTGTATATAGAAAACCTATAGTAATACTAAATACTTCAGGGTATTTCGACCTCCTGCTTAGCCAGATGGACCTTACTGTATCAGAGGGCTTTATGCAGGCAGAGAATAGAGATATGTGGCATATCGCCCAGAGTCCATCTAAAGTGTTAGAGGCTCTGAAGAATCCTACGGAGTGGGACGGAAGTAAAATTAAATTCGATTTGGGTAGTGGTAAATAGTTGCTTGCTATTGCTTATAGAGGAGAGGCTAAGGCTATACACGCTTGCGGAGGCTACGGCTATAATGCCTGTCTATCTGCTTGCTATTTTGGCGGTAGCCATACTTTTTTTTCTATCCAGCCAGTCGTTTGTATCCTATTGGTCAAGCTTTTTTAATCTCACGGCCTCCTACGATATAGAGGTAGGCGTAGTAAATAGATATTTGATGACCTTGCTCTCATTAGTTGGTTTTGCTGGTTTCTTCGTATTCTATTTGGCGTTTTTTTCTCCTCCTCTATTCTCTTTCCATTACGGAGGTATGGATTATGGGCTTCTTTTGAGGTGTGTCGGCGGAGTATTTGGTGTGTTTTTGCTATCGCAATTGCTAAAATTATTGTTTTTGCCTATCGTAAGATATATTTTTTCTATAAATAGAGATAGATTGTCGTTTTTTTTGAATATAGAAAACTCTCTTTTTTCTTTTCTTGGGATAATGCTTCTGGTATTATCATTTATAGGATTATATTCGCCTAGACCTATCCAAATCGGGGTTTTGGGAGTGGCAGGAGTGTTGTTTTTGCTATTTTGTATTAAAGTCGTTGTAGCATATTTCAACTGTTTTCAGTGGCAAAATGGTGGCTGGTATCGTTTTTTTTTGTACCTTTGCACCCTGAAATTTTTACCTATATTGATAGTGGTAAAAATGCTTGTGTTTTTAGTCGTTTAATGTCTGAAAAGTTCTTTAAGAATCGTGCCAAAAATAAGTAAAGTTTTAATATCTCAAGCACAACCAGAGGGTAAATCTCCATATTTTGATATTGCGGAAAAGTATGGCGTAGAGATAGTTTTTCGTCCGTTTATAAAGGTAGAGGGGCTTACAGTAGTAGAGTTTCTTAAGCAAAAGATAGATTTGTCTAAATATAATGCTATTGTGTTTTTTGCTCAGCACGGAATCGATAACTTCTTCCGTCTGGCTAAAGAGACAAAGGTAAATATAGTACCAGAGCTTAAGTATTATTGCCTCAATGAGAAATTTGCTCACTATTTACAGACCTATGTAAAGTTTCGTAAACGCAAGATTTTCTATACAGAAAATGGCAAAACCTCTGAACTATTTGGGCTTTTTGGTAAGTATGCTAAGACCGACCGTTTCCTTTTTATACTCCCAGAGGCTGTTAATGATGAGATAGATTCTCTGATAAATAGTTGTAAGATAGAGAAATATGATAGATGTGTAATGTATCGTACTGTACCAAATCTTTTCTCTAAGAAAGAGAAGTTTGACTACGATATGTCAGTATTTTTTTCGCCACACGGTATAGCGTCGCTGAAGAAGAGTTTCCCAAAGTTTGAACAGGACGAACACACTTATTTCGGTTGCTTGGGCAAACTTACTGCAGACTCTATTCGCGAGGCTGGTTTCAGAGTAGACCTCGAGGTGCCAAACCCTCAGTTTACGGGAATGGTGCCAGCATTGGAGGATTTTATTAAGAAAAATCATAAAGGCTCTAAAAAATGAGCCTTTTTCTTTGAATACTGCTGATAGAGATGGACTTAATAGTAGATTTGCTTAAAAATAGAGATATAAAAGCTGTTTTGTTTGATATGGATGGTGTTTTGTTCGACTCTATGCCATATCATGCAGAGGCGTGGTATCAGACATTTCAGCACTTTGGTATAAAGAGTTTTACTCTATACGACGCTTATCTAAACGAGGGGCGTACGGGAGATAGTACTATAAACGAGTTTTTTATTTCAGAGAAAGGTTATATGCCATCTATCGAAGAAAGACATAGGATTTACGATTTTAAGTCTGAGTGTTTTCATCGGTATCCAGAGGCTAAACCTATAGGTGGAATATGCGAGGTATTGCAACTTCTCAAACAAAAAGGTATTGCCATAGGGCTTGTTACTGGTTCGGCCCAGGTAAGTCTGCTGGAGCGTCTAAATTCCAACTTCCCCGAAGTATTCTCTTCTGAGCGTATGGTGACGGCGTATGATGTAAAGTATGGTAAACCTCACCCAGAGCCATATCTGATGGGATTGGAGCGAGTGGGGTTCCCTGCCGATAATACTTTAGTAGTAGAGAATGCTCCTCTCGGAGTTCGCTCTGCTGTAGCTGCTGGTATATCTACAATAGCGGTAAATACAGGTATTTTACACGATTCTGACCTTAGTGCTGAAGGTTCTATTGCTGTATTGCCCGATATGTATGCCCTGAGGCAGATTTTTGAAAGGGTGTTGTGAATAATAGTTGTAGTCGCCTTATCCTAAAACTCTCGTTGCTCATACTGCGAAAAAGCCTCACGCCACTCCTTAGATATAGGCAAGGCTTGATGTGTCTTTTGGTCGAATCCTACCATTACCGTACGGCATGAGCATTTTATCTCGCCAGAGTTTTTTTCTACAATCTGTTGTAGGAGCTTAAAGGATTTATTGCCAATAGTTTCTACTTTGGTCCGAACCTCTATTTCGTCTTCGAGGAATACTGGCGAATGAAAATCAACATCTATGTGTGCTATTACTACATCTATCTTATCTACCATAAGTCTCTGATTTCTGACAGTGCGGAAGTAGTCGCTTTTGCCTAAATCGTAGAAAGATAGATATACAGAGTTATTGACATGTCCTAACCCATCGAGGTCGTTAAAGCGAATCTGTACAGGTACGCTATGTCTGAATTTTATATCTTTTTCCTCTTTCATAAAGTTCGGCAAAGGTACAAAAAGTTTTTATCTTTTTTGTCAAACAAAAAGAGCCTCTCCGTAAGGCTCTTTTATTTTTACTTAAACTCTAAAGACTCTCCTATGCAGCCACTTGGCATTTGGATACGGAGTAGAGCGGCTATAGTGGCGGCTATGTCTGTGATATATACCTCTTTGTCGGACCGTCCGTGAGGTATTCTCCAACCATAGAATATAAGCGGTATGTGGCAATCGTAAGGGTTCCATAGTCCGTGCGTACCTCCTTTTAGTGTAGGGTGGCTGTAATAGTGTGGCTTAGGAAGTATCTGTATTTCGCCAGACCTCTCTCTACAATACCCATTTATTATCTTCTCTTTTATTTTTATGGGAATGGAGGCTTCTGAAGCCTTAGCATTTTCTACAGCATAGGCTGTAGTGGGCTGTTGGTAGAAAAACTCAATGCAGTCGGCTACAATTTGTTGTCGCTCCTCTTGGTTTCTTATGGCTTTGTAGTTTAGATTTACTTGATAGTTGCTAAGCGATAGCGAAAGATTGTCTCTTCCATATTTTGGGTAAAGAAATTGGTTGAGGCTGTCGTTGAGAGCCTCGTAGTCCCAAAGCCCGGCAGGAATTTTGGAGTCTGTTAGAAAAGCAGCATTGTGTCCGCCTGCATGGTCGGCGGTAAGGAATAGTAGATATTTGCCTTTTCCTACCTCTCTGTCGAGTGTCTCTAATAGCATAGCGATCTCTTTGTCGAGTCGTAGATATGTGTCTTCTACTTTCATAGAGTTGGCAGAGTATAGATGACCTATATAGTCTGTTGCCGAAAAGCTTATACAAAGGAAATCTGTGTCTTCTTCTTTACCTAAGCGATACTCTTTGATAGCCCTTTCGGCAAATTCGCGTGTAGTGGTATTGCCAAAAGGAGACTCTTTCAGTAATCCATAATTTCCTTTTTGCTTAAATATCTGGCTGAATTTAATGGGAAACATTACCGATTGTTCGTCGGAATATAGAGTCTCGTAGTTGTTTTTCTCTGGTAGGCTTTGTCGGTATGTAGCTTTGGGATACATCAGGTTCCAATCTTTTTGTACATAATGTTTTACATTGCCTACTGAGTTGTAGTGTTTTACCCAAGATGGAAGCTCTTCCATATAGTATGAAGAAGATACCCAGTATCCAGTGCTGTCATCGAGCCAAAAAGCAGCGTTGGCTAAATGTCCTGCTGGTAATACACTGCCGCGGTCTTTAAGCGATATGCTGACTACTCTGGACCGAAAGTTTGTTGCTAATCGGAGTTCGTCTGTAATGGTAGTAGTCCATAGGTTATTAGGCGATACTTGTCCTGATTTTATACTCTGCGGATAGTGTATTATATGTTGGCTTTTATCTCTTATGGCAGATACCTCTTCTCCAGTTTTCTGTATGTAGAAACTATTGGCAGCAATGCCGTGAATGCTGGGGACTGAGCCTGTATAAACAGATGTGTGTCCTACGGCAGTAAACGCGGGTAGATAGTTTATTTGTGTGTTGTCAAACGAGAATCCATCGCCTACGAGACGCCGAAATCCTCCTTTTTCAAAGCGTTCGTAGTATCTGTATAGGTAGTCCCACCTCATTTGGTCTACTACTATGCCTACTACGAGTTTGGGGCGTTCTTGTGAATAGCCGTTTATAACTACTAAAAATAGTACTATTGCCAGCAATATGCCTTTGAGTGTATTTTTCATCATAGTCATTTTATATTTTATTTGTAGAATATGTTGCAAAGTTACGGATAATTTGTTTAATGTTGATGTTGTGTGGCTATCTGCTTTTTTATACCTTTGCAGTTTGAAATAAAAAGTAACATATTAGTACAAATAATGAAGAAAAGACTTGTAATGTTGTCTGCTGTGTGTGTGTGGACTGTGGCTCAACTTTTTGCACAGGGTCAGACAAAGATGTTTTCGCTTGAGGAGATTATCCCCGGCGGTAAGGATTATTGGAAATTTACGCCATATATAAGCGAGCGTTTTATGTGGCGAGGTGACGAACTTTTTGAGTTGAAGGGAGATTCGCTATTTGCAGTCAAAGACCTAAAAAGTCCTAAAAATAAGGAGTTTGTAATGACGATTTCTGAGCTATCAGAGGCTTATTCTATACAGTTTGATAGGAATGGAATGATGCATTTTCGTTCAATATCGGGAGAAGGGTTTTATGATTTGGATAAAAAGCGTATTGTTGCTTATTTTGAATATCCAGAAAGTTCTGATAATCATTATATTTCGCCTAATGCAGATCATTTAGCCTATACAAGGGGTAATAGTCTATTTGTTATGGATAGAGATGGAAAAGAGCAGGTTGTTGCCTCAGAAGAAAATGAGGAAATCTCTTTTGGTAGGGTAGTTCATCGCAATGAGTTTGGCATATATAGAGGTATATTCTGGTCGGCTGACGGGAAAAAAATAGCCTATTATCGTATGGACGAGACTATGGTTACAGACTATCCTTTAGTAGATATTTCTGCTCGTGTAGGTAGTGTAGAAAAGATAAAGTATCCTATGGCTGGAATGGCTTCTCATGAGGTGACGCTTGAGGTATTTGATATCGCTACACGCTCTACTGCTAAGGTAAAGACTACAGGTGCTAAGGACCATTATCTGACCAACATTGCTTTTTCGCCTGATTCTCGTTGGGTATATATAGCCGAGATAAATAGAGAGCAAAATCAAATGTGGTTAAATCGCTATAATGCCTCTACTGGAGATTTTGATAAAACATTATTCGAGGAGAGAGACGAGCGATATGTAGAGCCTTCAGACCCTATGATTTTTTTGCCTTCAAACCCTCGTCAATTTATATGGCAGAGCAATAGAGACGGATATAAGCACATATATCTTTACGATACAGATGGAAAGTTGATAAGGCAACTGACAAAGGGTACATGGGAGGTTACCTCTATTGAGGGGTTTGATGCAAAAACTCAGAACCTGTATTTTACATCTACCAACCCAACTCCTATGGAGCGACACGCTTATTCTGTCAGTCTGCGAAATGGCAAAATGAAGCGATTGACTAATAATAATGGCATAAATACTTCTACTGTAAGCAAATCTGGCAAGTATTTGGTCGCTAAATATAACTCTCATAATAATCCTGGTAAGATAGATTTGATAGATGTATCATCAAATAAGGCTCTCAATCTGATAGCGGCAAAGAATCCTTTAGAGGATTATAATGTGCCTACAGTAGAACTTGGTACTATAAAAGCCGCAGATGGGCTTACTGACTTATACTACCGTATGGTAAAGCCTTTTGATTTCGACTCATCGAAGCAGTATCCTGTAGCAATATATGTTTATGGTGGTCCTCATTCGCAGATGGTAAAAGACTCTTGGAGATATGGCTCTGGTGGCTGGGAGATGCATATGGCTCAAAAAGGCTATATAGTTTTTGTAATGGATAATCGTGGTACCTCATATCGTGGAAAAGAGTTTGAGCAGGTAATTCACCGCCGACTCGGAGAGGCTGAAGAGGCTGACCAATTGGAGGGCGTAAAGTTTCTTCACTCACTACCTTTTGTAGATAAAAATAGAATGGGAGTACATGGTTGGAGTTTTGGTGGCTTTATGACTACTAAACTAGTACTCAATCACCCTGATATATTCAAAGTGGGAGTAGCTGGCGGACCTGTTATGGATTGGAGTCTATATGAGGTAATGTATGGTGAGCGTTATATGGATACTCCGTCTGAAAATCCAGATGGATATAATAATAACAATCTTACCTTGAAAGCCGATAAGTTGAAATCTCGACTATTGCTTATCCACGACGACGAGGATAGAACAGTAGTAATGCAGCATACTTTGCGTTTTCTACAAGCTTGTGTAGAGGCTGGTTCGCACCCAGATTTATATGTATATCCAGGCCACGACCATAATGTGATAGGCAAGGACCGTGTCCATCTCCACGAGCATATTACTCGCTATTTCGATGATTTTTTGAAGTGAGTTGAAAGTAGTTTGTAAAAGTTATTACAGAGATTCTATCTTAGCAATTGCTTAATGTATTGCATATAGACAAGAGTTTCTATAATAACTTTTATCGTATTGCCAATAATTTACTACCTTTGCGGATATTAAACATAAATAATAGATGAAAGATAGATTTGATAAACCTGTTTCGAGTTGGATTAAGTTTGGCGTTTGGGCTACTATTTACATACTTTTTATAATCTGGGTTGGTAATTATTGGTGGTTGCTACTACTACCCTTTATATTCGATGTCTTTATTACTAAATTTATACCTTGGACATTCTGGCAAAAAACAAAAAATAAGACGCTGTATAAGATATTTTCTTGGATAGATGCTGTAGTTTTTGCTTTGATAGCTGTATATTTTCTAAATCTATATCTATTTCAAAATTATAAAATTCCTTCGTCTTCGTTGGAAAAAACTCTGTTGGTAGGAGATTTTTTGCTTGTAAGCAAGGCGAGCTATGGTCCTCGTATTCCCAATACTCCTCTTTCAGCCCCTCTGGTACAACATACCTTTCCTTGGGGCGGAAAAAGTTATATAGAGAATCCGCAGTGGGAATATCGTAGGCTTAAAGGGCTTACTACCGTAAAGCGAGGTGATATCGTGGTATTTAACTTCCCTACAGGCGATACTGTTCCAGAGCGTATCGCTAATCCAGACTATTACACTTTGGTATTCAATGAGGGAGTTCAGGCGTTGGTAAATCAGGGTGTTTCGCCATACGATATATTTGCACGAGCCTCTTTTTTTCGTTCGAAGATAGAGCAACTTGGTAGAGATAGATTGTATAGCAATAAGGATATTTACGGCGATATAGTGTGGAGACCTGTGGATAGGCGAGAAAACTATGTGAAGCGTTGTGTGGGGCTTCCTGGTGATAAATTTCAGATAATTGATAATCAAATTTATATAGATGATGAGCCTTTGGAGGATAGAGCAGGCATTCAGTATAACTACTATCTGCAGACAGACGGAACTGCTCTTACACAAGAGTTTTTTGATAAACTCGAAATCAGTAGAGACGATATTCATTTGGCTCAATATCTGCCTGAAAACGATACGAATCTTATGCAAAAATTCGACCTTACGCGTGAAATTTGGGATTTGCCTATGACCAAGGAGGTTTTTCAAAAGGTAAAGGGGCTTTCCTATGTAAAAGTTCTTGCTCGCAAGCCTGCATATCAGTTCGACCGTGTTTTCCCACTTTACGCCGATTATGGCTGGAATAGAGATAATTTTGGTCCTGTTGTAATTCCTCATAAATCTGCTACAGTACAACTTAATCTCTCTAATCTCCCTTTGTACGAACAGATTATTCGTAATTATGAGAGGAACTCGTTAGAGGTAAGAGACGAAAAAATCTTTATAAATGGCGTAGAAGCGGATAGTTATACATTCAAGATGGACTACTATTTTATGATGGGTGATAATCGTCATAACTCCGCCGACTCTCGCTATTGGGGCTTTGTGCCAGAGGACCATATAGTTGGACGCCCGCTATTTATTTGGCTATCGCTGGATAAAGATAAAGGATGGTTTAGTGGTAAGATACGCTTTTCTCGAATAGGAAAAAGTGGTAAGCAATAGAGGTGAAAAAAACTATGAATTTCAAAAAAAAATTGTAACTTTGCGGGCTAAAAAATCTGTTTAATCATATCAAATCATATAATTTATAATTATGGCAAACGAACAAAATCAAGTGCAGACCGAAGCAGTAGATATGGGTGAAAAACTCGGAAAAGTAGAGAAGTTTTTTGAGGAGAATCAGAAAGTAGTTTATGGTGTTTTAATAGCTATTGTGGCTGTTGTTCTTATCGGTTTTCTTGGTAAAAAGTACTATTTAGACCCTAAAAACGAAGAGGCAGAGGCTAAACTTGTATGGTGTGAGATGAATCTGGGAAGAGATTCTTTTGCTCTGGCTCTCAACGGAGACGGTATAAATAGTGGCTATGCAGAAATTTATAGTTCATACAGCATTACTAAGGCTAAAAACGAGGCTGCTATAGGAGCTGCTACTTGTGCTTATCATCTCGGAAAGTATGACGAGGCTATAGACTATGCTAAAAAGGCTAATCGTAAGTCTGTCAATTTCGCTCCAGCAATGGATGGATTGATAGGAGATTGCTATGTGGAAAAGGGTGATATTGACCAAGCTTTGAAGTATTTTCAAAAAGCTGTTGACTATAAAAACGAGGCTATTTCTCCTATTTTTCTAAAAAAAATGGGTGATTTGTATCTCTATGAAAAGAAAGATAATGCCAAAGCATTGGAGTGTTATCAGACTATAAAGGATACATATTTCGCTTCGCCATTGGCTTACGATATTGACAAGTATATAGAGTTAGTAAAGTAATATAACTTTTATTATATTGTTTTTCTGATATTTGTGCCTTTATGGATATTGCTGTAGTTGGTACAGGGTATGTTGGACTTGTCTCTGGGGCTTGTTTCTCAGAGATGGGTATCAATGTTACTTGTATTGATATTGACGAGCAGAAAATAGAACGCCTTAAACGAGGCGTTGTTTCTATATATGAGCCACACTTGTCAGAGATGGTGTGTCGCAATTATAATGCGGGACGCTTGCGTTTTTCTACTAAACTTATAGATTGCTTGGATAAAGTTGATGTCGTCTTCTGTGCTGTGGGGACTCCGCCAGACGAAGATGGCTCTGCCGACCTCCATTATGTGCTTGATGTGGCAAGAGAGGTCGGTAGAAGCATTACAAAATATACCTTATTTGTTACTAAAAGTACTGTTCCTGTAGGTACTTCGCAGAAGGTAAAGCAGGTAATACAAGACGAGATTTCTAAGCGAGGGGTAGCAGTAGAATTTGATGTGGCTTCAAATCCTGAATTCCTAAAAGAGGGTGCAGCTATAAAAGATTTTATGAGTCCAGACCGAATAGTAGTAGGAGTAGATAGCGATAGAGCAAAGCAGATAATGGATAGGCTATACAAGCCATTTACGCTTAACCACTATCGTATTATATACACAGATATTCCTTCGGCAGAGATGATAAAGTATGCTGCAAATTCTATGCTGGCTACGAGGATTTCTTTTATGAACGATATAGCAAATCTTTGTGAGTTGGTAGGAGCAGATGTCAATATGGTGCGTCAGGGGATTGGTACAGATTCGCGTATCGGCAATAAATTTTTGTATCCTGGGTGTGGATATGGAGGAAGTTGTTTTCCTAAAGATGTCAAAGCTTTGATAACTACCGCAAAGCAAAATGGCTATGAAATGCAGGTGTTGCAAGCCGTAGAGCGTGTAAACGATAGGCAGAAATCTATTTTATTCGATAAGTTTGTACGGTGCTTTGCTGGCGATGTGGCTGGTAAGTGTGTGGCTATCTGGGGGCTTTCTTTTAAGCCAGAGACTGACGATATGCGCGAGGCTACCTCGTTAGTGATGATAGAGAAACTTCTTAAGGCAGGGTGCCAGATAAGAGTCTATGATCCCGTAGCTATCGAGGAGGCAAAGAGAAGAGTTGGAGATAAGGTATATTATGCAAAAGATATTTATGAGGCTGCCTCTGGTGCAGAGGCTCTCTTTATGCTTACAGAGTGGAAAGAATTTAGGTTGCCAAACTGGAAGCAGTTGTATGAAACTATGAAAATACCTTTGATAATAGATGGAAGAAACATATATGACAAAAACGAAATGAAAGCTAATGGGTTTCAATATATTCATATATAAAAAGTAACTCAAATTTGGTAAATAGGTGAATAATTTTATTTATTTATTTATTTATTTATTTATTTATTTATTTATTTATTTATTTATTT
>R18__coassemble_2416_pt1 | contig 11767 bp, 9 predicted proteins | sample R18__metabat2_low_PE_054 | metagenome-assembled genome bin R18
CCTCTGTATAGTACAAGAACAAAAGATGTACCAGAAAAAAGTGGCTTAAACCAGTGGAATGCAGGAGGAAGAAAACGAAAATCAAAAGAAGTTTATATCCCAATTCCATCGTGTATACATAAAAAATTTCCATTATTTTTTCCCTGCAGAGAAGAACCTTTTGATTTAATTTTGCCAGATGGAGAGATTATTTCTGCTAAAGTTTGTCAAGATGGAGGAAAAGCTCTTATGTCAAATCCCAATACCAAATTAGGAGAATGGTTATTAGAAAAGGTATTAAATAAAAAGGAAGGAGAAATTGTTACAAAATACGACTTGGATAAAATAGGTGTTGATAGTATAAGATTAGAAAAAGTTTCCCCCAATAAATATAGTATTTCGATTGCAGATTCATCTATGATGTATGACAATTTCTTAAGTAACAAATAATAAGATTACAATGTCAACCACTAAGGAGCAATATATAGTATCGGCAAGGAAGTATCGCCCAGCTACATTTCATTCTGTAGTAGGACAAGATTCGCTTACCAATACGCTGAAAAATGCCATAAAAAATAAACATTTAGCCCATGCTTATCTATTTTGTGGTCCGAGAGGCGTAGGAAAGACTACATGTGCGAGGATATTTGCAAAAACCATAAATTGCTATCATTTGACAGAATCTGGCGAGGCTTGCAATGAGTGTGAAAGTTGTGTAAGCTTCAACGAAGGCAGGTCGCTAAACATATTCGAAATGGATGCGGCCTCCAATAATTCTGTAGATGATATTAGAGGCTTAGTACAGCAGGTAATGGTACCTCCACAGATAGGGAAATATCGTGTATATATCATAGACGAGGTTCACATGCTATCTCAAGCCGCTTTCAATGCTTTTCTCAAGACACTTGAAGAACCGCCAGAGTATGCCATATTTATACTTGCTACAACAGAAAAACATAAGATATTGCCTACTATTATATCTCGTTGTCAAGTATATGACTTCAATCGTATACAGATAGCAGATACTGTAAAATATCTACAATATATCGCTTCAAACGAGGGTATTACTGCCGAAGAAGAGGCTCTGAAAGTCATTGCAGAGAAGGCTGACGGAGGAATGCGTGACGCTCTATCTATATTCGACCAGATAGTCTCATACGAAGGTGGCGAAGCTATTACATATAAAGATGTAATTCAGATACTCAATGTACTGGATTACGAGTATTATTTTAGTCTTGTCAATTGGTTTTTAGCAGGAGATATAGTATCATCAATGCTTTGCCTTGATACGATTATTAGCAAAGGTTTCGATCTTCAGAACTTTGTATCAGGCTTGGCAAACCATCTAAGAGACCTTTTTGTAGCAAAAAACAAACAGAGTCTACCTCTGCTTGAAGTAAGTGATTCGGTAAAAATTCGTTATGAGGAGCAAGCAAGAGAAGCAAGTATAGAGTTTATATTCCACGCTTTGAAGTTGGCCTCAGAGTGTGAACTCGGATATAAGACCAGCACGAATAAACGACTACTCGTAGAGATAGCGTTGATGAAGATGTGCCAAATAATTAAGCCTTTATCGCAACCGACAAACCAAGTATCGCAGTCACTACAACCGATAAATAGCGGCATACCTCAGGCACAAAACTCTAACTTTACTCAACCACCATTACCTCAAACTAACATACATTTAGCAAAGCCTACAACAAAACTAAGCATCAGAGCATCGTTACAACCTAATGATACAAATAAAGTAGGGTCTCCACAAAAAGATTGTTCAAAGACCAACGATTTGGCTCAAACAGCCCCTACGCAATCTATTAATGACGACTTTACGGAGGAATCTCTAAATGAAGCTTGGGGTAAATACAAACAAGGTTTTGAAGGCGATGGTTTTAGTACTAAATATATAGATAACGCCTCTCCTAAAAAACAGGGATTGTCATGCGTACTAAAGGTAATAAGCGAGCAACAAGCCAAGTTTTTCTCAGAAAGAAAGATAGAAATAGAGGCTTTTCTGAGAAGAAATCTCAATTGTAAAGATTTGAGTATATCTATAGAGAAAGAGGAGATAAAAATCACACAATCTATATCGCCTGAGGATACTTTGCAGGATATGATAAAAGAGAATCCAAATCTACAGAAACTCATATCCACTCTTGATTTGGAAATAAGATATTAAAAAAAATCAGAGTTTATTATGGATATAAAATCTAATATAAGCGAACTACGCAAGAATATACCAGAAGCGGTACAACTTGTATGCGTATCTAAATTTCATAGCCAAGAGTCAATAATGGCCGCATACGAAGCTGGAGAAAGAGATTTTGGAGAGAGTCGAGTACAAGAATTGGTAGTAAAAGAGGCAAATCTCCCCAAAGATATTCGCTGGCACTTTATAGGACCGCTACAGACTAATAAAATAAAACAGATAGTATCTTTCGTAAGCCTAATACACAGCGTAGAAAATTTTCGTCAAATAGACGAAATACAAAAGCAAGCTTCCAAGATAGACAAAACGGTAAATGTGCTTTTTGAAGTGCATATATCGCAGGAAGTCCAGAAACATGGTTTTGCGGAAGAAGAGATAAAAGAGATTTTTTCAAGTAATATATTAGCCCAATATCCAAACATTAATGTGTGCGGACTAATGGGGATCGCATCACTAACTGATGACATTGAGCAGATAAGACAAGAATTTATGTCTATAAAAAAATTATTTGACGAACTAAGACAAACCAACCATACTCTAAAACACCTATCTATAGGTATGTCTGACGACTATCCTTTAGCTATAGAGGAGGGCGGAAATATGATAAGAATAGGTAGTCGTATCTTTGGAGCAAGAATATATAACTGATTATACTAAACGACAAATGAAAATCCCCGTCAATAATTTTTTGACGAGGATTTTTTCTCATTAAATAATTATTGAAATGATTATTTAGCAGCAGCCTCTTTACAACAGCCTTTATCGCCACCTTTGCATTTACCTTGTCCCTCTTTGCATTGGCAGCCCTCGCCACACTTCTTTTGTCCGTCGTTTGAGCAAGCTTTAGCATCTTTCGAACAACCTTCAGCCTTAGAGCAACCCTCTGCCTTTTTTGCACAAGAGTTTTCGCCTTTAGCACAATGTTTTGGCATAGCTGCGTCTACTTTGTCGAAAAAAGCTTTCTTTTCTACTACTGTCATAGTAGCATATTTAGCCCATTCTGCTTCGATTTCAGCCATTTTTTTCTGGCATTCTGCTTTTTTAGCCTCACAAGCAGCTTTCTCTTCAGCACTTTTTGCCTCTGAGCTACACTCCTTAGCCTCTTTTTTACACTCTGTAGCTTTAGCGTGGCACTCTGCTTTTTTGTCCATCATCTTTTGGAAGCACTCAGCACGCTTTGCAAGCATCTCCTCTTGCTCTTCTGATGTAAGAGTATCGAAAGCATTCCATTTAGCCATATACTCCTCGTGTTGCTTTTTACACTTCTCTTGACACTCTTTTTTAGCCTGAGTAGAATCTACTGCTTCAGCATTATCTTGTGCTTTCTTTCCTCCACCACAAGAGAGCATTACAAACATTGACACAGCGGTCAAAAACATAATTGATTTCTTCATACAAATACTTGTTTTTTATACATTAATTTATAAATACGGTTGCAAAGATACAAAAATACATTTGCAACTTAGTTGCATTACGCTCCTTTTTTTAATAGATTTTCCTTTGTTAAAGTTAGATAAAAACTATTGCTTTGAAAAATCATCTGTGATATTTGTAGAGGCAACAGGTTTATCTGACTGACTTTCTGTTATTTCTCCATTTATTTCTGTTGCATTATATTTTGCTTTCTGCAAATCATCTTGCGACCACCCTTTATCTTTTGCTGCTCTATTTTCGCAAGTTTTACATAAAGATTCAATCGTAGGTTTTATACGAGAATTATTAGAATAAGCATCTGATACCGAACCACCCTCGAATATCTCAGTAGTTTTATCACCTTTCAAATGTTGGCAATCTTGGTAAAGATGATATTTAGAACCAGATTTAGTCCAATAGACAAAATCATTGCCCATCAACTCTTTTATATAATTAGAATCTTCTGTATATTGCTCTACAGAAGGTGGATTGAAATCTGCTCCTACCAAACCAGAAGCCACTAACGCAGCTATAGCAAGTCCTCCTAATATACCTTTTTGTTTACCGTCAAGTTTATTACTTGTAAATATGACTATTACTAATGGTAAAAAAGCAATAAAAGCGGTAAATACACCTAATTGTGATTGCAAGAAAAATAAAAATTTATTTTTTTCTGACGGTGGATTCAAACGATTTGACCGTTTCCATAATAAAGAACCTGCTATCGCAAAAACTAAATCAATAACTATAAGTGCGACTATGAGCCAGATGTTGACTGACTCTGAATGCAAAATGTGCCAAATAGCTACAAGCTGAGATGATACTGCTAAAATCCAAAATACTATAGCCAAAAATCTTTTTTTTGTTGCTTGGCTTTTATTTACTTCTGTAGGCTTCCAATCAGCCTGATTTGCAGTATTATAACTGCCTTGAACTCGTGTAATTTTTTTTTCTGTTGCCATTTTATTTTTATGATAAATTTAAAAATCGAGCAAATATAGTAAATTTATGCGAATAAATAGAAAAAACTACAAAAACCGACTTCCCCAAAGTTTATGCATAGCATCACGAAGTTTGATTTCTGCTGGATTATCTTGTGGCGACCAAAGTTTGGTTGTTGTCAATGAATCTGGCATAAACTGCTGGGCTACAAAATGCCCTGAGTAGTCGTGTGAGTACTTATAGTCTTTACCGTAATTAAGGTCCTTCATAAGTTTGGTAGGAGCGTTTCGAAGGTGTAGAGGCACGGGCATGTTACCTGTTTTTTCTACCAAAGCCATCGCTTCATTTATAGCCATATATGCAGAGTTGCTTTTAGGGCTGGTAGCCAAATATATAGCGGTCTCTGCCAATGGAATACGCGCCTCGGGCATACCTATTTTATGTACGGTCTCAAAACACGCATTTGCTAAAAGCATAGCGTTAGGATTTGCCAAGCCAATATCTTCAGAGGCAAGTATCAGAAGCCTACGAGCTATGAATTTTACATCTTCGCCTCCGCATAGCATACGAGCTAACCAGTATATAGCAGCATCGGGATCGCTTCCACGAATACTTTTTATAAATGCTGAAATTATATCATAGTGTTGCTCGCCATTCTTATCATAAGCCATAGGGTTTTGTTGTAATGCTTTGATAACAGAATCGTTTGTCAGCACTACCCTATCCGAAGTATTGGCATTTACTACTAACTCAATTATATTCAGCAACTTGCGAGCATCGCCTCCTGCAAAACGAAATATTGCCTCATACTCCTTTACCTCTATTTGCCTTTTTCGCAATTCGGTATCCTCTTTTATAGCATAATCTACCAAACGCTTCATATCTGTCTCTTCCAAAGGCTTAAATAGATATACCTGACAGCGAGAAAGTAGTGGCGTAATTACCTCAAAAGAGGGGTTTTCTGTTGTGGCTCCAATAAGCGTAAAAATCCCTTTTTCTACAGCACCAAGTAGCGAATCTTGTTGTGATTTACTAAATCTATGAATCTCGTCGATAAAAAGTATTGGCGAGGCGGAGGCAAAAAATTGGTTTCTCTGAGCCTTTTCTATTACATCACGGACATCTTTCACTCCAGAAGTTACAGCACTTAAGGTATAAAACGGGCGTTGTAAGGTAGAGGCTATGATTTGTGCAAAAGTGGTTTTGCCCACACCGGGTGGACCCCACAGAATAAAAGAGGAGATATTTCCACTCTGAATCATATTACGCAATACAGAGCCTTCGCCTACAAGGTGGCGTTGTCCGAGAAATTGGTCTAGTGTATGAGGTCTGAGGCGTTCGGCGAGAGGTAGCATCTTTTTCTGTTATTCATTTTTTTTGGCAAAGGTAGCATTTTTTAGCAGAATGAAAAACAAAAGTAGGCACATAAAAATGAACCTACTTTGTAATACAAAAGGAATGAAGAATGATAGTTTTACAACATTTTCAATCCCTGTTTTATAATTTGCTCTACACGCAGTTCAGGATTTATTTCTACAATTTTCTGAACAACCTTAGTGGCAGCAACTTGTTGGAATCCAAGCATTACCAAGGCTGCTATAGCCTCTTCTGCAATAGTATTATTTATCACAGCATTATGAGTAGAGTCGGATAAAGCCTGCCCAAGTTCTACTTTCATTATCTTATCCTTTATATCTATGATAATCCTTTCAGCAGTCTTAGCTCCTATGCCTTTTACAGACTTTAGGGCAGCGACATTTCCAGACATAATGGCTGATTTTAGTTCTGAGGCAGTAAGTGAGGATAATATAACTCTGGCAGTATTTGCACCCACTCCAGATACAGAAATAAGTAGCATAAATACTTGTCGTTCCTCGCGAGAAAGAAATCCAAAAAGGGAATAGGCATCCTCGCGTATAGCTTCATATACAAAAAGTTTTGTGTTTTTACATCCATTCAATTCGGTATAAGTAGCCAAAGATATATTAAGCATATACCCTACTCCATTAGCCTCTATCACAGCGTATGCTGGCGAAAGCTCGGTAATCTCTCCCTTTATATAGTCAATCATTTGTGTACACTGTTTTTATTAGAAATTGAAAAATAGTCCGCAGGTCATAGTGAAGTTTTTTCCTTGAAAGAATTTAGCTGAATAACGATTTAGATTTTCCTCTGCAGTCAAAGTATTTTCGCCTACTACCCTACCCAAGTTTGAGCTGAGGTCGTATCCCTTAGAATTATTAAACGAGCAATCTATATGGGCATATATATTATTAAATACCTCATAGGCTACATTTATGTCAAATATAGTGTTTGAAAAGACCTTTTGGTCATAGGGTTTCTGCGATATAATCTGACGGATATTTTTTCGCACATAATTGTAACTGTTATATTTCCACATACCAGTGTATGCAAGTTTTATATCAAGCCCACGAATAGGTTTATATTTTAGTGCAAAATGTAGATCCATAGCATTGTCGCCCATATAGTGACCTAATCCAATGGAATTGCTCTCCCAAGTAAGAGCTTCTATAGAGTGTTGATAAACAATGATATTGGTACGAGTAAACTCTCCTACAAGAGAAAGATTTTCGAGTGGAAAATTGGTAAGCGAAAAGCCAAATTTATATGATATAGGATTTTTTTCTTTAGATTTGGGCAAAAATCGTTTGAAACTTACTTCATCTATAAATGCTGAAAAGTATAGGTGTAGATGTTTGATATTGCGTGACGAAAAATTGAAAAATATCTGTGAATTTTGATTTTCAACCACCGTACCGCGTGTCAGAAATTTATCGAGACCTTTGTAGAATGCAATCGGTATAAAGTATGCTGGTTGCACACTATTTTCTGCATAAATTACAGAGTTCCCTATCGACAAATCTAAGCCACGCAGTGGCGTAAATGTCATCATATTGGCAGCTATGTATTTATTCTTTGGTCGGTATTTACGCGTAGTAGAGCCGTCTTGCAACTCCTCCTGATAGAAAGAAGCACTATCCAATACATTGCTTACAAGCCAACCGTGAATATAGTTTAGTTCGAACCAAGAGCAAGGCTTTAAGTTCAGAGTAATCATAGGAAATGAAGGTGCTCTACCTGAAATAATGTTTGAGCCGTTATTGTTGTCGCCCCATTGAAGTGTCTCTTTCTGGAAACCTATGCTTCCCCAAGAGTTGTAGAGGCTGAATCCACCTCGCACTTCTACATAATCTCCGCCATATCTATTATTTAGGTCGTATTGAATAGCTTGATGTCTATAAATAAAGTCTGTCTCGTAGCCAAAAGGATTTGCTCTATTGACTCCTGCTATAACCTTTGTAGGATAAATCAATGCTCCATTTTTAGTATTTGAAAAAACATTCTTATTAAGCAACTTACCATTAGTCTTTTGCTCGCGAAAACTCCCCCATATACTAAAATACCCAGCAATATCCATTTGAAGTTCACCACCCCATCGCTGGTCGAGTATAGCTCCTTTTTTAGGATTATAAATAATATCCATACCAAGAGTTGGTGTAATTCTGGCTTTGAGGTTTTTATCTTTGTAGTGGAAAGCTGGTTGTAGGAGAGATAGCGAAAACTTTTCTTTATCCGTATAATTTAGGATACCATTAGGCAATTCGTCAAGTTCTAATGCATAATCATTCAGGAAAAAATCAATTTCTTCTATCTGCCTTCTTGTCATCTGTTTATCACTACGCTTAGCTTCCGATAGTTTTTCCGCTATCACTCTTCTCGTATATGGCTTAGATACGCTATTAAGGGTTATTATGCCGTCTGTAGCGAGTTCGTCTATAAAATCGTAGATACGAGTATATTCTATATTTTGTGGAATGTTTTGGGATTTTCCAACAAAGAAAAACATTGTAAATAGAGCTAATATCCAAAATTTCTGTTTCATAAAAATGCTTTTATAAATTAAAACAAAGAAATGCAAAGGTAGTAAAAAACATACAATAAGAATCAAGGATAGAAAACCATTTTTTTTGTAACTTTGCAGTTAATTGTTTTCTAACTACCGAAAGAAGAGAGTTTTTTATAGAAATGTCAGAAGATATTAAAAGAGACGAGATAACCGACAATAACATAAATACAGAAGAGTCTGAAAATATAGATTCTACAGATGTGCATAGCAATTATCGTTGGAAAAACGAAGCGGAGGAGCAGGATACAAAACACCTGCCAGGAATGTTTTACAATTGGTTTTTAGACTATGCTTCGTATGTCAATCTAAGCCGTGCTATACCTCATATTACAGACGGACTGAAACCTGTACAACGCCGAGTATTACACTCTATGCGTAGGCTCGAAGACGGCAGATACAATAAGGTAGCCAATGTAGTAGGACACACTATGCAGTTCCACCCTCACGGAGACTCCTCTATATACGAGGCTTTAGTAGGGCTGGGACAGAAAAATATATTGATAGATACGCAAGGTAACTGGGGAAATATCCTGACTGGAGACGGAGCTGCTGCCGCTCGTTATATTGAGGCCAGACTATCAAAATTTGCTTTAGAGGCAGTATTTAACCCTAAGACTACAGAATGGAAACAATCATATGACGGCAGAAATCAAGAGCCAGTAGCACTACCCGTAAAGTTCCCATTACTTTTAGCACAAGGTAGCGAGGGAATAGGACTCGGATTGAATACAAAAATTCTACCACACAACTTTAACGAGCTTCTCGATGCTTCTATATTATATCTACAAGGCAAAGATTTTGCATTATATCCCGATTTTCAGACTGGAGGAATGATAGACATCAGTCGCTATAGAGACGGACAAAGAGGTGGCAAGGTGCGTATTAGAGCCAAAATAAGCAAATCGACAGACAACAAAAGCCTTATAATCAATGATATTCCATACGGAATTACTACAGACTCTCTGATAGCCAGCATAATAGAAGCAAACGAAAAAGGAAAAATCAATATAAAAAAGATAGATGACAATACGGCAGAGTCGGTAGAGGTTACTGTTACTTTAGAAAATAAAACATCTTCTGATAAAACTATAGATGCCCTATACGCTTTTACCCAATGCGAAATATCGTATTCTCCAAACTGCTGCGTAGTAGATAACAACAAGCCTGTTTTTATTACCGTCTCGGATATGCTTCGTCGCAGTACCGACAATACTGTTGATTTGCTAAAACAAGAACTTGAAATAGAACGAGGTGAATTGATAGAAAACTTGCTAAATCTATCTCTCGAACAAATCTTCATAGACGAAAGAATTTATAAAGACACTGAATTTGAGGAGGCTAAAAGCATAGAGATAGCTCTTTCGCATATAGAAAAACGCATTGAGCCTTATAAGGAAAACTTTATCAGACAAATAACACAGGACGATTTAGCCAGATTACTTGATATAAAAATGGCTAAAATACTGAAGTTTAATACGGATAAGGCTAACGAAAATATAGCAGGACTAAAAAACAAGATAGATGAGGTAGATAGCAAACTAAACAATCTGATAGAATACGCTATTTCGTGGTTCGAACACCTAAAATCTGCCTATGGCAAGCAGTATCCTCGACTTACAGAGATACGCAACTTTGAAAACATTGAGGCGGCCCAAGTAGCCGAAGCCAACGAAAAACTTTTTGTAAGCAGAGAAGATGGATTCATCGGAACTAATCTGAAGAAAGAGGCTAATATAGAGTTTGTACAAAACTGTTCAAATATAGATGATGTAATCATATTTTTTGGGAACGGCAAATATAAGGTTGTAAAAATATCAGAAAAATTATTTGTTGGCAAAGATATAAAACATGTAGCAGTCTATAAGAAAAACGACCAGCGAACTACCTATAATGTAGCCTATAGAGACGGCAAAAATGGTGTTTATTACATCAAGAGATTCTTTGTAAGCGGAGTAACGCGAGATAAGGAATATGACCTTACGGCTGGAACTCCAGACTCTAAAATCATATACTTCTCAAGCAATCCCAATGGCGAGGCAGAGACCGTTCGAGTAGAACTTCGTCCTACTTCTCGCAGGATAAAAAAAATGAAATGGGATGTAAAATTTAGCGATATTGCTATAAAAGGCCGCTCCGCTCGAGGCAATCTATTGACCAAGTTTCCTGTATCGCGTATTACATTCCGCACAGACGGAGGCTCTACGCTTGGAGGTACGAAGATGTGGTTCGATTTCGATGTAATGAAACTCAACCGCGAGGAGCGTGGAGAATATCTCGGCGAGTTTTTCTCTACAGACCAAATTTTGGTAATTTGCCAAAATGGAGAGTTTTACACTACAAATTTCGATATAAATAACCATTACGACGACGACCTCTTGCGTATAGAAAAATTCTCACCAGATAAGGTTTGGAGCGTGGCTCTATACGATGCCGAGCAAGGATTCGACTATATTAAACGATTTAAGTTTGAGTCTTCGCAAAAAAGGATTTCATTTATCGGAGAAAACCAAAAGTCGAGAATAAAACTTATTTCTGACGACTTCTATCCACTCTTCAAAATATATTTCGGAGGTAAAGACGAAAATAGAGAGCCGATAGAGATAGATGTAGAGCAATTTATAGGCGAAAAATCATTTAGGGCAAAAGGTAAAAGAATTTCAAACTATGAGGTAGCAAATATCGAAAGACTTGAGCCTATGCGTTTCCCAGAGGTAGAGGAAGAAGATACTATAACAGACTTTGACTCTTCCATATTCAACATAGAAGACGAAGACGATATCCGACAAGGTGAATTGTTTTAACAAAAAAGCCTAATCAAAAACGATTAGGCTTTTTGTTAATTATCTTTTTTATTGAAAAAAGTTGTCAATCATACTTTTAACTTTTCCAAATGACTCCTCAACTTTAGGTGTTTTAATGCCGTAATATATCGTTAATAGCCATATTTTTTCATTTGGCAACAACTCTTCATTACTCATTAATTCTTCTAAAGTGTGTTTGTTAAAAAGATTTATATAAGCAAACATTAAAAACATAGTTTGCTGCTCCTTGGGCAAATTGGTATATGATGCTATATCTGTACCAAATAAATCACTCATATATTTAGAGCCTTCTTTGCAAACAACCTATAGACCATTCATATTAAACAACTCTATAGTATATAATGCAAAATTATCTACAGAAGGGTAAAATCCATTATTTTTAACTTTGTTATTTACATCAAATTCTACAGAAAATTTATATATCAAAGACGATGAACTTTCTAAAGACTTAGAGTCTTCTATGCCTACTCCTGCGAG
>R18__coassemble_2765_pt1 | contig 10022 bp, 9 predicted proteins | sample R18__metabat2_low_PE_054 | metagenome-assembled genome bin R18
CGATAATCCATACAATTACATTGCTCAGTCCCACAAGGCTGGGCAATGTTTTTTTTTGATAAACAGCCAGTAAAATACTATCATAGCAATTGCAATTTTTATTAACTTTGCAGGCTAAGTTTTTTAGAAAATGTCTGTAAAAAAAATTATCGTATTTGTATCTCTATTAGTGGCTTTTGTGGCTGTGGTTTGGGCTTTTGTCTTTGGAAATCAAAAAAAGTCTGGAGTATGCGAATCTCTTGTAGTAGAGGTGGCAAGAGATAGCGAATTTGCGATTATAGACGATAAGACTATTACGGCGATTGTTAATAATAATGGGCTTAATCCTATAGGTAAGCCTATCGACAAGATTCGTATTGATAGAATTCGTCAAGTAGTGGAAAGCAATCCTTGTGTGGAATGGGCTAAATGTTATCTTACGAAGTCTGGTAATCTACATATTGAAGCTAAGGAGCGCGAGCCTATTTTTCGTATTATGGGGCAGCAAAATTATTTTGTGGATAAGACAGGTGAAAAAGTTGCCTACAATGCTCCAATCCCTGTATTTATGCCTATAGTAAGTGGATTTTTGAATAGAGATACCGTCGGTAGAGAGTTGATAGATTTTGTAGAGTTTATTAAGTCTGATGAGTTTTTGTCAGACTTGATACAGCAGATTTATATTGGCGAAAACCGAAGTGTTGAACTTATACCAACTGTAGGGAATCACAAAATTCTAATGGGTAGATTATATGTAGAAAATGAATCGTATCTGTTTGGGAAGCAGATGGATAGATTGAAGCAATTTTATGAGTCTAAGGTTTTAGATAGACTTGGTTGGGATAATTATTCTGCAATAGACCTTAGGTTTGATAAGCAGATAGTACTGAAAAAACGATAACATCAATTATAAATAGAAAAACAAAGGTATGGAGGAGAAAGTATTTGTTGCGTTAGATTTTGCAAATAACCGTTTATCTGTTTGCTTGGCAAAAAAGCGAGGAGAGGAGATAATTCTTTTGGACTATATAATAAAAGAGGTAGACGGGCTGACAGAAAATGGAATGGTAAAAAGTCCAAATAATGCTATACTTGAGATAAATGCTATTTTTGCTGACTTGGAGAAGAAGCATAATTTGAAAATTGGAGGTTTTTATTTTGGTATAGAACCATATTCTTTGCTCAGTCAAATAAGAAGAGTGGAAATAGCAGAGAGCATTCCTACCAATATAGCAGAAGAACGCCTGAAATCCATAATGGAGCAAGAGATTCTACTGGATAATTCTGAAAAGAAGCTGTTCGCGTCTGAGAAACTATCGCTTACATCACAGATAGGTAAGACAAGCGGCGAGTTCTTCAATATCTATATGAAAGACAATGTAAAGAGCAACATAGAGAAGACGATAAGGAATTTTGGCAACCACTATAAGTCTTTTTATCGTATTGCTGCTGATGTACAGGCAGAAGTTCTCTTGTCTGAGCAGCAGAAACAAGACGGCTGTATGCTCGTGGATTTCGGAGGGGAATTGACTTCGTTTGTGATTTATAAAAACTCGGTAAAAGTTCTGCTTGCTGTAGTGCCTCTTGGTGGAAAGCATATCTCGCAAGACCTCGCTACGAGATTCTCTCTTACAGAAAAAATTGCAGAAAAGATGAAGTTGCAACTCGGTAAAGTCGCTACTAAATATGTATATGAAGATAAAAGATTTCAAGTAAAAGATAAAGATGGACAGACTATCGAGGTTACCTCTATGGAGATAGCCGAAACTATCGAAGCTCGTCAATGCGAGATTTTTAACTTTATTATGCGTGAAATTACGCAGTCGAAATCTATAGATTTATTTGACGAAATAGTAATAGTCGGTGGCTCTTCTGGTTTCGATAATATGAGCGATTTCCTCGAAGAGCAGTCGATGAAACGAGTAGTTCGTCTAAGTATGCCAGAGATTTATTCAGGTACTCTTACTATGGATAATCCATTGATATTCTCTCTATTAATGACAGCCGACCAAGATTGCCGCAGAGTAGAGATGCCTAAAACTCAGCCAATTACTAAGCCTGAACCTACTATCATACAAGAGGCTGCTAAGAAGCCAAAGTCAAGTTGGTTTGAAAAGATAAAAGGTGTGAGAAATATGTTTGAAGACGAGAATGATTCGAGGGTATAGCGTATGATAGCAAATGATTTTTTAAGTAACGAAAACTTCAAAAATTTGAATTTCAAAATGGAGACAAGGAAAAATATTATAAAGATAATAGGCGTAGGAGGTGGAGGCGGTAATGCCGTGAAAAATATGTATAGTCAGGGTGTAGAGGGCGTTACTTTTGTAGTCTGCAATACAGATGAACAAGCTTTGTCTGATTCGCCAGTTTCCAATCAGATACTGCTCGGAGATAATGGACTCGGAGCAGGTAACGACCCAGAACTTGCTCGACAAGCAGCCATTGAGTCTATAGACGAGATAAAAGAGATGCTGATAGACAATCCAGAGGGCACTCGAAATAAGAAAGGTGAACTTATAGTAAATACTAAAATGGCTTTTATAACTGCAGGTATGGGTGGAGGTACTGGTACTGGAGCAGCTCCTGTAATAGCGCGTGCTTGTCACGAACTTGGTATTCTTACTGTAGGTATTGTTACTATTCCTTTTGATTTCGAGCCTCCTAAAAAAGTTCATCAAGCTCTCGATGGTATTGAACGAATGAGCCCTTATCTAGACTCTTTGCTTGTAATTCGCAACGACCAAATTCCTGTTATATTCCCAGAGGCTGAATTGTCGAAGTTTATGAAACTCGCTGATTCTGTTTTAGCGAGTGCTGCCATTAGTATTGTAGAGATAATTACACAAACAGGATATATAAATGTAGACTTTGCTGATGTCTTTACTACGCTGAAAAGCGGTGGTCGTACGATTATGAATTTTGGTCGAGCATCGGGCGAAAATAGAGTTGAGGAAGCAATAAAAGATGCAATTGACTCGCCATTGCTTTTTGACTATATTCTAAAAGATACTCGTAAAGTACTACTTGTAGTCTATACTTCCCACCAAAATGAAATTACAGCTGTAGAGACTAAGGCTATCAAAGATTTTATGAAAAATTTTGATGAAGGTGTAGATTTAATCTGGGGAGCATTTTATGACGAAACTCTCGGTGACGAGATAAAGATAACTCTTTTAGCTACTTGCTCAGATGATAGCGTAATGCCAGAAGAGATAAGGCGTGTGATAGAGGAAAAAAAGGAGGAAATCCCCGCTTATAAATTTCAAGAGTCTTCGCTTTTTGCTCTTTATGACGAAAATTTCTTGAGACAGTTGCAGGAGACTCCAGCTTACGCAAGGTCGTAGATTGCGTATTCGATTAAACTTATTAGTATTATTTAGTCTAAATTTGGTTTTTTAATAATTTAATCCTTATAGAAAAATGAAAGCGAAACTTAGCTTAGTAGCCATTGTAATGGCTGGTTTTATCCTTTTCGGTGCTTGCGGAAGCACATCTAATATCGCTACTACTTCGCCAGCGTATATCTCTGGCTCATCGTTTGGTAGCTCATTACTTAGCCTGTATTCTCAATACAAGCAAAACGGTAAGATAGATTTCAAAAATACCTCTACGCTACTTCAACTTGCTCAGCTTGCTACAAGTTGCTCGGCTATCAAAGAGAATTTGAAAAATAAAGATTTCTATTCAAGTTTTGTACAAGGTGCTGTAATCGGTTCTCAGCAAAATATCTCTCAAAATAATGCCGGTGGTATTATCAATGCACTTACTGGTCTGAACTTTGGTAATATAGCCCAAGCGGCTACGGGTGCAGCCTCTGTGCAAAATAATACAGTAACTGATGTTACAAATACTCTTACATCACTTTTTGGGCTTTTTGGAGGTAAATGATTTAGAGATATTTGTTATTTGATATGAAACGCTACGCTATTTGTGTGGCGTTTCTTTGTTTTTAGGCTTTTAGCAAAAAGTTTAGTACCTTTGCATTCTGTTTTTTTGGAGAATTTGTGGAGTTGAATTTTTTAGATGATATATTGCCAATAAATACTAAGCCTTCGGTAGCAACAATAGGCTTTTTTGACGGTTTTCATCTGGGTCATCAATTTCTATTGTCTAAGTTGAAAGAATTTGGAGAGGAAAATAATCAGACTACTTGCGTAGTAACATTTGGCAATCATCCCAAATCTCTGTTTTCTCCTATTGCTATTCCTAAACTCCTCTCTACATCTATCGAAAAGAGGTCGTTGGTAAAGAACTTTGGTATAGATAACTGTTTTGTGTTGAAATTTGATATGTCGTTGGCTCGCTTGACGGCAAAGGAGTTTTTGGGGATATTAAAGCGTAGAATATGCTTAAAAACTCTTTTTGTAGGTTATGATCATACTTTTGGTTCCGATAAAATTTCAGATTTTGCAACGATAAATGATATTTGTAAATCGCTTGATATAAAGGCTATTAAAGTACCGTCGTTAGTGAAAGATGATGTTGTAGTTAGTTCCTCTTCTATTAGGCAGTTGTTGTCGAAGTCAGATGTGGAAAAGGCTTCTTCGTTGCTTGGTAGATGCTATTCTTTGGAAGGTGAAGTGGTCAGAGGTTATCAGAATGGGCGTAGGATAGGTTTCCCTACGGCTAATATATTGGCATCCAGCGAAAAACTTATCCCTCAGCGAGGCGTGTATGCCGTTCGTGTATTCTTCGAAGAAAAGTGTTTTAATGGAATGATGAATATAGGTTTTCGTCCTACTCTCTGCGGTAAGGAGTTGAGTCTTGAAGTGCATATATTTGATTTCTCTAAAGATATTTATGGCGAGTTGCTACATATAGAGTTTGTCAAGTTTGTTCGTCCTGAAATTAAATTTAATTCGTTAGAAAGCCTTAAGAATCAACTTGTTGTAGATAAAAAGACTATTCTGTCTATTTTTGATGATTGATTTTTAAGAAAAAAATAGTAACTTTGCGAAAATTTTGTTTTGAGTTTTTTACAATGTTGCGAAATAGTGATTATCGTCTGAATATCAAAGATTTGCCTATCGGTAAGCACTCTTTTGAATATAATTTAGGAAGTGTCTTTTTTGATAAGCAGGAGTTTGATGAGACTGTTTGTGGAGATATTGTTTCGTATGTGGAGGTAAATAAGCAATCCTCATTTACTCAAATAAATGTAATGCTCAAAGGCGAAATTACTGTTCCTTGCGATAGGTGTTTAGAGCCTATGGCGATAGAAATATGTAGAGAAATATCTACTTCGTTGAAGTTTGATGATGCTGGAAATCTCCTAAATTTAGCCGATGCTGATATATATGTTGAAGCTTGGGAGATAGATTTCGAGACATTTTTTTACGAAGAGATTGCTCTGAGTATTCCTACACGCAAGGTGCATGCTGACGGCTTATGTAGTCCTCAAATGCTACAAATGCTGTCTTTTGATAAAGAAGAAAAACAAGAGTCTGACCCTCGTTGGGAGGCTCTACGAAATTTTAGTGATAACTTAAAAAAAAATTAGAAACATGGCAAATCCAAGAAGTAGACATTCGAGGACAAGACAAGCAAAGCGTCGCACACACTATAAGGCAGTAGCTCCTACTTTGGCTGTATGCTCTCATTGTGGTGCTATTCATATTTATCACACTGTTTGTCCAGAATGTGGTTATTATCGTGGTAAACTTGCTATTGAGAAAAAAGAAGCAGTTTAAGTCGTTTACCACAAACGAGAAAAAATCGCCCTTTACTTTGATAAGTTTAGGGCGATTTTGATTCTCTCTAAATTAGAGTCCTTTTTATCCTAAAAAATCTTTTACGCACAGGCGATATACTTCTAATGGGTTTTCAGCCTGCGTGATTGGACGCCCTACTACTATAAAGTCAGAACCATTTTCCTTTGCTTTTGCTGGAGTAGTAATGCGTACTTGGTCATCAGTAGAGTTGCCCGCAAAGCGTATGCCAGGTGTGATAGTCAGAAATTCATTGCCACATATATTGTGTACAGCCTTTGCCTCCAATGGCGAGCAAACTACGCCATTTAATCCTGAGTTTTTGGCATTTAGAGCATATTTCATTATTACATCTTCTATAGGTCTCTCTATCAGAAGTTGGCTCTGAAGCATCTCTTGCGATGTAGAGGTTAGTTGTGTTACCGCGATTAGTAATGGTGAATTTCCTCCTGATGTCAATCCCTCCTTGGCTGCTTTCATCATATCAGATCCACCAGCCGCATGCACATTTACCATATCTATATTAAGCTCACTTAATGCTTTCATAGCGCTACGGACAGTATTGGGAATGTCGTGTAGCTTGAGGTCGAGGAAAACCTTATATCCCCTATCCTTTATTTCTCTAAGTAGCGAATGTCCTTCAGCATAAAATAATTCCATTCCTATTTTTACAAAAGGTTTCTCGTCTCCCATTTTTTTTAGGAAATCAAGCGTTTTTTCTCTGTTTGGAAAGTCTAAAGCAATTATTACATCTCTCATTTTTGTGTCCTGTTATTTTTCTAAATAAAATTCTGGATGCAAAGTTATGAAAAAGAATCTATAAAATATATAGTCAACTTTTTTTCTTAACTTTGCAAATTTGAAATTGTATTAAAATATAAAAAGAAATGGGATTTATAAATCTAATATCAAAGATTTTTGGCAATAAGGCTCAACGCGATATGCGTGAGATTCAGCCTATTGTAGATGAAATAAAGAAAGTTTATGAAGAGTTTAAAAATCTTTCTGCCGACCAAATAAGAGAAAAGATTCAGCAAATAAGAGCAGAAATATCTCAAAATGTTGAGAAAGAGAAACAAGAAATTTCGTCTCTCCGCCAATCCATAGAGTCTATGGATATAGATAAACGCGAGAAAGTTTATAATCAAATAGACGCTTTAGAGAAGAGGATACTCGAAAAACATGAGGAGAAACTTGACGAGGTGCTTCCCGCGGTGTTTGCCTTGATGAAGCATACCGCAAGAGTTTTTGCAGAAAATGAGCATATTTTAGTACAAGCTACCGATTTCGACCGCCAACTTGCCATAAAGCACGACTTTGTGGATATAGATGGAGATAAGGCAATATACCACAATCGCTGGGTAGCTGGAGGTAATGAAATTGTTTGGGATATGGTGCATTATGATGTCCAACTATTTGGTGGTACAGTGCTTCATAAAGGTAAAATTTCTGAGATGGCTACAGGTGAAGGTAAGACTCTTGTGGCTACTCTTCCTGTGTTTCTAAATGCACTTACTGGAAATGGAGTACATGTGGTTACTGTCAATGACTATCTGTCTAAGCGTGACTCTGAATGGATGGGACCTCTATATATGTTCCACGGACTTTCGGTAGATTGTATCGATAAGCATCGTCCAAATTCAGAGGAACGCCGTCAGGCTTATAATGCAGATATTACTTTTGGTACAAATAATGAGTTCGGGTTCGATTACCTTCGTGATAATATGGCCACCTCGCCTCTCGATCTTGTTCAGCGTCCGCATAATTATGCTATTGTCGATGAGGTAGACTCCGTGCTGATAGATGACGCTCGTACGCCGTTGATTATATCTGGTCCTGTGCCTAAAGGAGACGAACAGTTGTTTGACGAATATAGACCACGAGTAGAAAAACTCGTTAAAGAGCAGTCGCTTATGGCTACAAAACTATTGGCAGAGGCTCGTTCTAAAATGTTTTCTGAGGATAAAAAGGTAGTAGAAGAGGGGTGCTTGGCTCTGTTTCGTTCCTATAAAGCGTTGCCTAAGTCTAAGGCACTTATCAAGTTTCTTTCTGAGCCTGGTGTGAAAACTGCTATGATAAAAACTGAAGAGTTTTATATGCAGGAAAATAATAAGAATATGCATATTGCTACAGACCCTCTATTGTTTGTTATCGATGAGAAGAATAATCAAATAGAACTTACAGACAAAGGTATTGATATTCTTACTGGGAATTCCGAAGATCCTACTTTCTTCGTTTTGCCAGATGTGGCTGCAGAACTTGCATCGTTAGCTGCTGAGGAGATTTCTGTAGAGGAGCGTCAGACAAAAAAAGACGACATTATGCAGAACTACTCTATCAAGACAGAGCGAGTGCATACCATCAATCAATTGCTTAAGGCCTACACTCTGTTCGACCGCGATGACCAATATGTAGTAATAGATAATAAGGTCAAAATAGTAGATGAGCAGACTGGTCGTATTATGGAGGGGCGTAGGTATTCAGATGGACTACATCAGGCTATTGAAGCTAAAGAACGAGTACAGGTAGAGGCTGCTACTCAAACTTTTGCTACTATTACCCTGCAGAACTACTTCCGTATGTACAACAAACTTTCAGGTATGACAGGTACTGCTATTACCGAGGCTGGTGAGTTTTGGGATATATACAAACTTGATGTTGTAGAAATTCCTACAAATCGCCCAGTAGTCCGTAAGGATATGGATGATAGAGTCTATAAGACAAAACGCGAAAAATACCAAGCTGTAATAGATGAGATAGTAGAACTCGTGGCGCAAGGTCGTCCTGTACTTGTAGGTACTACTTCGGTAGATATCTCTGAATTGCTATCGCGTATGCTTACAATGCGTAAAATCAAACATAATGTATTGAATGCTAAACTTCATCAGAAAGAAGCCGATATTGTAGCCGAGGCAGGGCGTGCAGGCACTGTTACTATTGCTACCAATATGGCAGGTCGTGGTACTGATATTAAACTCACGCCAGAGGTAAAAAAAGCAGGTGGTTTGGCTATCATTGGTACCGAGCGACACGAGTCTCGCCGTGTCGACCGTCAGTTGCGTGGTCGTGCAGGTCGTCAGGGCGATCCAGGAAGCTCTGTATTCTTTGTCTCGCTCGAAGATAATCTTATGCGTCTCTTCGGCTCTGAAAGGATTTCCAAAGTGATGGATAGAATGGGATTCAAAGAGGGCGAAGTAATAGAGCATTCTATGATATCTAAATCCATAGAGAGAGCGCAAAAAAAAGTAGAAGAGAATAATTTCGGTATTCGTAAGCGTCTGTTGGAATACGATGATGTAATGAACGCACAGCGTACGGTGATTTATAAAAAACGACACCACGCCCTTATGGGAGAGCGTATCGGGGTAGATATTGCTAATACTTTATACGATACTGCTGAAAAACTTGTTGCCGACCATTATCAAAATTCCGATTTTGAATCGTTTGAGATGGAAGTTCTCCGTACATTTGCTTTTGAACCTCCATTCTCAGCAGATGATTTTAAGGCAAAAAAACAACCAGAACTTGCGGATATGCTTGCAGAGGAGGCGTTGTCGTCCTTTAAGCGTAAGGCAGAGAAACTTCAGCAAATAGCAGCCCCTGTTATTAAGCAGGTTTATGAAAAACAGGGCAATCAGTTCGAAAGAATCGTAGTCCCTATTACAGATGGCAAGAGAGTGTATAATATCCCTGTAAGTCTCGAAAAAGCATATAATAACGATGCTAAAGAGGTTGTAGTAGATTTTGAAAAAGCAATCCTATTGCAAAACATTGATGAGGCTTGGAAGGAAAATTTGCGTGAACTTGACGACCTCCGTCAATCTGTGCAAAATGCCTCGTACGAACAGAAAGACCCACTTTTGATTTACAAACTCGAAAGTTTCAATATCTTTAAGTCTATGGTCGAAACTATCAATTCTAAGGTTACATCTATTCTTATGCGAGGACAGATACCTATTCAGGCACCAGACCAAGTTCGTAGAGCAGAAAGTCAAAAACGAAGCGATTATAGCAAGTATCGTACTCAAAAGGATGAATTTAATAGTGCAGATAAGCCACAAGACCCGACACATCAAGATACACGCGATCGCCAGATTACTCAGCCTATTCAAGCTGAAAAATCTGTTGGTCGTAACGAACCGTGTCCTTGTGGAAGTGGTAAAAAGTACAAAAATTGTTGTGGTAACAACTAATTTTTACAGACAATTTCTATTGACAAAAAAGCGACTCTTCAAAAAAGTCGCTTTTTTTCTTTCAAAAATGTATTTTTCTTGTTGTTTAATTACAAATTTTTCTCTTTGGTTATTAGGTTATTAGGTATTTTGTAGTAAA
>R18__coassemble_2851_pt1 | contig 9689 bp, 8 predicted proteins | sample R18__metabat2_low_PE_054 | metagenome-assembled genome bin R18
TAATTACATTGTAAATAATATATTATAGACTTACAAATTATTTATCTTCAATAAATATACTACTAAAAAGTAAAGAGATGAAGTATATCAGAGATTTTTTTGCGGCTATATGGCATTTAATGCAAGGTATGTACATAGCGATGTGCAATATGGTACGCCCAAAAGTAACGGAGGCTTATCCCGAGAATCGTGGCAAGGTATTTCCACACGACCGTATGAGAGGGCAACTTACGATGCCTCACAATGCGGAAAATTATCACAAATGCACGGCTTGTGGTATCTGTTCGATGAATTGTCCAAACGGAACAATTCAGGTAATTTCTAAAAAAGTAACTGACCCAGAGACAGGCAAAGAGAAGCGTGTCCTCGACCGCTATCTATACGATGTGGGAAGTTGCATATTTTGTGCTTTATGCACACAATCTTGTCCTTCTGACGCTATACATTGGAGTAATAACTTCGAGCATAGTGTATATACTCGAAGCAAGTTGGTGTATCAGTTAAACAACGAGGGTTCAAGCTTACAGCCAAAGCCTGTAGCAGATAAACCCACTGTAGCAAAACCCGCTGTAGAGACCAAGCCTACAGCGAATGTCTAATCCTTTAATTAGTATCAAAAAAAATGAGTCCAATAGTAAATTTACTTATTTTCGGCGGTCTGTGTGCAGCAATGCTCGTATTGAGCATACTTGCTATCACTACCAAATCGCTTATGCGTGCGGCTACATATCTATTCCTTACTCTGATTTGCACCGCAGGTCTATATCTTTTTCTAAACTATCACTTTTTAGCAGCCATACAGGTAAGTGTATATGCAGGAGGCGTAGTAGTACTATTCGTTTTCGCTATTTTCCTTACTTCTCAAAAAGACAAAAAGATAGACAACCACGATGTAAAACGCTACATTTACGGAGGAATTGCCTCGATAGTCGGTATAGGATTAGTAGCCTTCTCTATTCTTAAATCACAATTCTTGTATTCTGAAAACCTTGTGGTAGAGGGCGATGTAGAGGTATCTATGAATACCATCGGAGAGGCTCTTATGGGAACAGGCAAATATCAATACCTTCTCGCGTTTGAGATGCTATCAATACTGCTTTTAGCAGCAATAATAGGAGGTATAGTAATAGCTCGAAAAGAGAAGAAAAAAGGCGAAATAGAGAACCAACTATAATTTATTCAACCTAAAAAAACAGAGAAAAATATGATAAAATTAGAGTACTATTTGATTGTTTCTACTCTGATGTTCTTTATTGGAATATTTGGGTTTATAACTCGTAAAAGTATGATTGCCATACTTATTTCGCTCGAATTGGTATTAAACGCTGTAGAGATAAACTTTGCTGCTTTCAATAAATATCTATTTCCAGAGCAAATGGAAGGTATGTTCTTCACTCTCTTTGGTATAGCTATCACGGCGGCAGAGACAGCAGTAGCGTTGGCTATCATTATCAATGCATATCGACTAATCGGCGGTATCAACATTAATCAAGCAACTAAATTAAAGGGATAAGAGTATGGAATATAGCATATTGATTTTGATATTGCCTTTCGTAATGTTCCTATTTTTAGGACTCGTAGGAGGCAGACTAAAACCAAACTTGGCAGGCATATTAGGCACACTCGGAATGGCTTGCTGTGCAGTATTATCTTATAGCGTAGCATATCAATACTTCTTCGTATTGGGCAACCCTGAACACTGGCAGGTTATACAGCCTATAAACTTCGAGTGGCTACACTTTACAGACAAACTCCACATCGACCTCGGCATTATGCTCGACCCAATATCTGTAATGATGTTGGTAGTAATCACTACCGTATCGCTTATGGTACATATATATTCTATGGGCTATATGCATGGAGAACGAGGATTCCAACGCTATTACTCTTTCCTTTCATTATTTAGTTTTTCAATGCTTGGACTGGTAGTGGCTACAAATATCTTTCAGATGTATATTTTTTGGGAGCTTGTAGGAGTCTCTTCTTATTCATTGATTGGATTCTACTACGAAAAGCCTTCGGCTGTAAGAGCCTCAAAAAAGGCATTCATAGTAACTCGATTTGCCGATCTTGGTTTCTTAGTAGGTATACTACTTCTTTCTTACTACACAGGCACATTCGACTTCAACACATTAGTAGCAGGCGATGCAAACCTCGTAACTGAATCTTTCGCTGGCAAATCGTTTATGGGATTGAGTCTGGTATCTTGGGCTTTGGCTCTGATATTTATGGGCGGTGCAGGTAAGTCGGCAATGTTTCCTCTCCATATCTGGCTACCAGACGCTATGGAGGGTCCTACTCCTGTATCGGCACTCATCCACGCAGCTACAATGGTTGTAGCAGGAGTATTCCTTGTAGCTCGCCTATTCCCAGTATATCACTTTGCTGCTCCAGAGGTACTTACAATGATAGGATATATCGGAGCATTTACAGCGTTATTTGCAGCAGTTATTGCTATTACACAGACCGATATTAAAAGAGTTTTGGCATTTTCTACTATCTCTCAGATAGCCTATATGATGGCAGCTCTCGGAGTGTCGGAGTATGGCGGACACGACGGATTGGGTTATATGGCATCTATGTTCCACCTATTTACTCACGCTTTCTTCAAAGCATTATTATTCCTCGGAGCAGGTTCTGTAATTCACGCTGTTCATTCAAACGAAATGAGTGCTATGGGAAATTTGCATAAGTATATGAAGGTAACAAGCATTACTTTCCTTATTGCCTGCCTTGCTATAGCAGGTATTCCTCCTTTCTCTGGCTTCTTCTCTAAAGACGAGATATTGGCTTCTGCGTTCCATAATCAGCCAGTTATATTCTGGACTTTATGGGTTGTAGCAGGTCTTACTGCATTCTATATGTTCCGATTGTATTTTGGCATATTCTTCAACGGCAAACGCGACTATCACCACAAACCTCACGAGAGTGGCATTCCTATGGCTTTACCGTTATTGATTTTGGCAGTATTCTCCGTATTTACAGGATTGATACCTTTCTCTAAATACATCTCTTCAGACCAAATGCCATTTGAAATGCATATAGATATGACAGTAGCTTCGCTAAGTGTAGTAGTAGCAGTGATAGGTATTGCAATAGCTTATATGCTATATTTCAAAGAGAGCAAGAAGCCTGCTGAGCTGGCAGAAAGATTCAAAGGATTATACACAGCTACTTTGAATAAATTCTATTTAGATGAAGTGTGGTTATTTATAACAAAGAAAGTAATTTTCAATTGTATTAGCCGCCCTATTGCTTGGTTTGACCGCCATATAATAGACGCTACATTCGATGGAATGGCTTCTACCACACAGGCAGCCTCTAAAAAGGTTCGTCCTATGCAATCTGGCTCAATGCAATCATACGCCAGATTCTTTATAGTAGGTGTAATTCTAATTGCCATTTTGGTATTGATTTTTGCATAATTGTTTAACCTTAAGAAAAATAGAAATTAAGATATGAACATTTTAAGTTTATTTGTATTGATACCAGTGCTGATGATTGTGGTTCTTTTCTTGGTAAAAGACATAAAGGCAGTCAGAAGCGTAATGGTAGTAGGAGCCTCAGCCTTAGTTATTGCTACAGTGGCTCTTATCTTGGAGTTTTTCCAAGCGAGAGCATTAAATCCAGAGGCAGAGATGTTACTTACTGCGTCTTGGACATGGTATGAACCTCTACATATTACGATGGCTCTGGGAGTTGACGGCATATCTGTTGTAATGATTGCTCTATCTTCTATCATAGTATTTACAGGGGTATTCTCTTCTTGGAATATGAATATGGCAAAAGAGTATTTTCTATGGTATACGCTTTTGAGTATCGGAGTTTATGGCTTCTTTATTACGATTGACCTTTTCTCTATGTTTATGTTCTATGAGGTAGCCTTGATACCTATGTATCTGCTCATTGGTTTATGGGGGACAGGAAGAAAAGAGTATTCTGCAATGAAGCTTACCCTTATGCTTATGGGAGGTTCGGCATTCCTTATGATTGGTATAATAGGTATATACTTCTTCTCAGGAGCTACTACTTTCAATATCATAGAGATTGCTAATAATCTCTCAATTCCTTTGGAGCAACAACGCTGGATTTTCCCAGCCACATTCCTTGGATTTGGCGTATTGGGAGCTTTGTTTCCATTCCACACTTGGAGCCCTGACGGTCATGCTTGTGCACCTACTGCAGTATCTATGCTCCACGCAGGAGTATTGATGAAACTCGGAGGATACGGCTGTTTCCGTGTAGCAATATACCTTATGCCAGAAGCTGCTCATGAATTAGGCTGGATATTCCTTATTCTTACAGGTATCTCTGTAGTATACGGTGCTTTCTCGGCGGTAGTACAGACAGACCTTAAGTATATTAACGCTTACTCTTCGGTAAGCCACTGCGGACTTGTACTGTTTGCTATCCTTATGCTAAACGAGACAGCAATGACAGGTGCTATAATGCAGATGCTCTCTCACGGATTGATGACAGCTCTTTTCTTTGCTCTTATAGGTCTGATATATGGTAGAACTCACACTCGTGATATTAGAGAGATGGGCGGATTGATGAAGATTATGCCTTTCGCCTCTGTTTGCTATGTAATAGCTGGTTTGGCTTCTTTAGGTCTACCCGGACTTAGCGGATTTGTAGCAGAAATGACTATCTTTGTAGGTGCTTTCCAAAACACAGGAGTCTTCTATACTACATTTACTATCATTGCATGTTGCTCTATCGTAATTACAGCAGTATACATACTTCGTACTGTAGGAAAGATCCTCTACGGACCTATACAAGACCAGCACCATATCGGATTGCCTGACGCTGCATGGTATGAAAAGGTATCTGTAGTAGTACTTATTATCTTTATCGCCTTCATCGGATTCTATCCTCTTGGCGTTTCAGGAATGATTACAGAAGGAGTTATTCCTGTAATTAATCAATTGCTTGCTTCAGTCAACTAATTTTTTGAGTTTATTAATCATAAAAAAAGGAAATAAAAGATATGGACTTTAGTAATTTCTTATTTTTACAACACGAAATGGGCATTATTGCCTTGTTTGTCATACTCTTTTTCTGCGATGTAGTAGGCTCAAAAGAGAAAGGCTGGTTCTATCCAGTGGCTTTAGGGCTATTTGCCATATTTACAGTATGGGGATTCTGCCCTAAACCTATGGGCGAGGCTTTTGGTGGTATGTTTGTATCAACTCCAATTACATCGGTAATGAAAAATGTGTTGAATATAGGCACACTTTTAGTATTCTTACAATCATATCGCTGGCTCAACTCAGAGGGAGTAAAGCAAAACCGTTCAGAGTTCTTTATAGTAACACTATCTACAATACTCGGTATGTATCTAATGGTTTCTGCTGGCAACTTTATGATGCTGTATATAGGTATGGAGATGGCTTCAATACCTGTAGCCTGCCTTGTTGCTCTCAATAAATGGCAAGAGAAATCAGCTGAGGCTGGAGTAAAGTTTGTTTTCATCTCTGCATTAGCTTCTGCGGTTACACTCTTTGGCGTATCGTTCCTATATGGTTCTACTGGTACGCTATATTTTGCTGATATGGCAAAAGAGCTATTCTCTACTCCACTTAGCATACTCGGATTGGTATTCTTCTTCGCTGGGCTTGGATTTAAGCTTTCACTCGTACCGTTCCACCTATGGACAGCAGATGTATACGAGGGAGCACCAACTTCCGTTACAGCATACCTATCGGTAATATCTAAGGGAGCAGCAGCTTTTGCTCTGATGTTTGTAATGATGAAGGTCTTTGGCTCTATGATTGTAGAATGGCAAGGCATTGTATGGGTAATTTCAATAGTTACTATTACATTAGGTAACTTGTTTGCGTTGCGTCAATCAGACATCAAGCGATTCTTTGCATTCTCTTCTATATCGCAAGCAGGATACATAGTACTTGGCGTATTGGCAAATAACGACCTCGGTATGTCGGCTATTGTTTTCTATGTGCTTATATACATATTCTCTAACCTAGGAGCATTCTCTGTAATCTCTGCAGTAGAGCAAAGCAACGGAGGCGATACCTCTATCAAGGCTTTCAACGGTTTGTCTAAATCAAATCCACGCTGGGCATTCCTTATGATGCTTGCAGTATTCTCGCTCGGAGGTATTCCAGTTTTTGCAGGATTCTTCAGCAAATTCTTTATGTTTGTAGCAGCAGCAAAAGCAGGATTCTGGGTATTGGTATTCTTAGCATTGGTTAATACGGTTATTTCGCTCTATTACTATTTGCAGATAGTAAAGGCAATGTATATCGACCAAAGAGAAGAAACCGCTGTAGAGAAGACCAAGGCCGACGGATATGCTCGATTGGCTATGGTAATATGTCTTGTAGGTATTATAGTAGTAGGTTTGGCAAGCTGTATTTATAGTTATATTCATACAGCCGCTATCGCTTCTATTTGATAGCATATAGACAAATAAATAAAAAGTCACCAATTATTTTGGTGGCTTTTTTATTTACCATACTTTTAGTTTTTTGTCACTTACAAAGGAAATAAAATCACAAATTAAGTTATTTTCCATTTTTCCTTTTAATTTGATTTCATTATTTTGGTCGTACTTAAAGTATTTTTCAAACTATTATCTTACCATCAGTTTCTCTTTGGGGTTCAATGCATTTTTTGTGGAGGCTAAATTCATAAGATTAAAAACTATACTAATTGTTCTAACCTACCAGAGCGTCTTCCTATTTTTATCTCTTTATTACATTATATTTTGTAACTTTGCGAGATAAAATCAAATGGATTGAACAAGAATAAAACATCAAACCGAACAAAAAAGAACACGACCGATTTTCACGACAGATTTATGATTTTGGATAAAGCGGAAGTTTACCACATAGGGGCTTCTATAAAGGATGCCGGGAAAAAGAGGCGTTAGAAAACTTTGATTTAGTTATCGATAATTGGGAACTATTTGAAATAAAAGATGTCTTTGATGTGAAATCCTCTAAAAAGAGATTTGATGCAAATAAGGTAGAAATTTCAGATTTTGGCTTCCCATACATTGTTAGGATGTCAACTAATAATGGTATTAAAGGTTATTTAACCCAAGATGAGCGATTGTTAAACCAAGGAAACACGGTTGCTTTTGGGCAGGATACGGCAACAATGTTTTATCAAGAAAAACCATATTTTACTGGAGATAAAATTAAAATTTTAGAATGCAAGTATGAGTAATTTAACAAGATTAATGCTATGTTTTTGATATCTGCTATGAAAAAATCATTTAGCACATTTTCTTGGGGGGCAAATAGTTTTAGTGAAAAAGTAATAAACAATCAGGAAATAGAACTTCCAACAAAAGACAATGAAATAGACTTTTCTTATATGAAACTTCTTATCTCAGCCATACAAAAATTAGTTATAAAAGATGTTGTGCTATGGGCAGATAAAAAAATATCTGCAACAATGAAAGTGATAAATAGAAATTGAAAACATAAGTTTATAAATTAGAGATAGCAGAAATGTTATCTCTTTTTCTTTTATTCCAGATAGAATGTATTGATATATATAAAATACTTGTATGAATATCGGATATATTCTATTTCTCAATAATTAATTGTAGAAATTCCACGAAACGCCTACTTGGAATGTAGCAGGATTTATAGGATAGTTTGGAATAAGTTCGTAGCCACGACCTCCGAAACGATACATATTCAGATGTGAGTATTGGAAATAGAAACGAGCTCGTTTCAGGTGGAAATTGGCATATACATTAATATCGGGGAAATTTCCTATTTTTCGCTCTTTTTGTAGGTAAAACTGTCCCAAAGCAGGCATATATGCATTGCCATAATATGCAGTATGGTATCTACAACTTACGCCTATTTGCGAGAGCAGAACTCCAAAGAATTTAGACTGAAAATAGAGATTGGAATATACAGAGAAGTCCGGCAACGGCAGAATATCCTTATTAGAGGATATTTGATATGCCATTTTATTATCGAAATGAAACTTCCAAAACTTCAGGTTCGACTCCAAATCGAAAGCCATTACTTGCAGATTTCCATTGTATTGAGCAGGCATTGCTTGATAGTCGTAGTAGGCATAATCCTTTATATTTGCCAAATGGAAGCCAATTTTTACGCCCGTCAGTAGCGAGCTGAGCGAGGCATCTACACGAATAGTCGTAGTAGGCTGAAAATCCTTATTCCAACGAAAATGGTTCGAGGTATAGTGCCCAAAGAGATAGTCCTGCCCTATCCTTTCAAACAATCCTTTAGCCTCTATAGAAACGGTATCTTTCCACAGCCTAAATTCGCTTTTGATATCGCCATTTATGTCAATATCTCCAAGACTTACACCTGCAAAACCTACCTTACCCCAGAAACTATATCTAAGAGCCTTATTCCCCTCGTTTTTAGATATTTTACCTCCAGCATAGAAGTTGTGTTGATAAACATCTATAAACTTAAAATGGGAGGAATAGACTGTCTGACGCACCAAATCGTGTTCTACAAAAGCTGCAAGTCCAAACTTGAATAGCGTATTAAACTTCTCTTCAAGCGTTATAGCAAAATTATTTTTAAGGCTCTGAAACCTCGTAGAGTCTCGCGTAGACTCTGTAGAATAATAGTTATTTTTATAAAAATCACCTACCGATTGCTCTGAATATCGCTTTTTAGAGTTTTCATATTTTATGGTATGGATAAACGAGGTAACTGGCACAAAGTCGTAGACTATGGAGTCGTTATCGAGCTTTCTTTGGCGGTCAAACCCCAGACTATACTTGTGATTGTAATACAATATCGCATTATTATATCTACCTACGGCGTCGCCCTGCAGATTGATATCTAAAAAACGATAGTCGTCTCCGTCTTTTATCTGAAGAGGCTCTCGCAGACCTCCATTCTCCTCATTGCGGATGTCGTTTATCATCATTACAGCCTGAAACTCATACCTCCTACCTGTATATGAGGCAAAGAATCCGCCATTGACATAGCGAGAAATCTGATGTTGATACTGCCCTCTACCGAGGGTAACATTTACCAAACCGCCCACATTGAAGTACTTATTGAAATTCATAGAAAATAGCGCACTAAAGTAATCCTCCTCCATAAATCGAGGCAAAGCCGTACGGTAGGTAAGATTAGCATAGGGAGTTTTGGTATTGAAGAAGACAATATCCTCTACATCTATAGCGTAAGCGTCGTATGAATTAGCCAAAGGGAAGGCTGTTTTGCGGGTCCTATCAAAGAAAATCTTCGACTGCACTGGCGACCCCAAATTTCCAGTCCAAGAGTTTGCTATGGAATATCTATTGACAGGATTATTATCTTGGTAACTCGTAACTACAGTATCCTCTATAGAGCAACTATCGGCTATACCGAGTCTTTGGTCTATCTTCCAGCTCCTTATCTCTATTGGCAACTGCATAGGTACGGTAGACTCTATGCCTGCTCCGCCCTGTGGAGGCACTCCGCTGGTAGCATCTTTCTTCTGCGCAAACAAGCTACAAACTCCCACAAAAAACGCTAATATCAATACAAACTTTCTCACGATTGCAAAATTACACTTTTTCTGCGACATTCTATAGCCTGAAAACAAATCAAAACAAATTCCTTTTATTTATTTTTTTTGTGTATATTTGCACAAAAAAAATAAAATAAGACTTTTTATAACCAAGAATCAGATATACCTAATGGGGTATATTTTATTGAACTATTTTATAA
>R18__coassemble_2983_pt1 | contig 9223 bp, 7 predicted proteins | sample R18__metabat2_low_PE_054 | metagenome-assembled genome bin R18
GAATAGAGGAGCACTATCAGGCAAAATCTCGTATGCCTAACTCACCTAAGGTAGATTCTGTTCGTATGTCTGATTTGGTAATAGAAAAAATGCCAATACTTTTGGTTTATGGTGACGCATATCACACTACAGAAAATAACTACTGTCTATATAATTGGCGACTACATGATACTATAGGTGTGTTTGATTATTTTATGATGATGCCAGAATATATGATGAACTCCGATTTTCAAGTATTCCCTTTGCCGTACTACCTTAATGGGGAGATTCGTCGTGGCGATACTCTATGTTTTAGAGTAGATAATTTTAATAATCAATATGCGGTATTTATATCGCAATGTATGACTGAAACAGGTGTGCCTACTCCTATATTTTCTGACCCTCCTGCTGAAGTTTATACAAATATCCGTTGCTTATCTGGCGAAGAATTTAGAGTATCTGGTATATTTACTACTTTTAGCCGAGGTAAGACATTTGAATTTATTTCTACGGTAGATTTTGACTATTCCCTTTTTTAGAGTGTTATGAGAGAACTTCATACAATAGTGAAAATTGTTGAAAATAAATTGTTTAGCCATCACAGTAAATTTTTGTTGATTGGTTCTTGTTTTTCTGAAAATATGGCAGAAAGGCTATCTTATTATAAATTTCAGGCTTTAAGCAATCCTTTTGGTATATTATTCAACCCATATTCTATTGCTAATGCTTTAGAGTGTATATTGGAGGATAGGGTATTTGAATGTAAAGATTTATTTTTTTACAATGGATTATGGCACAGTCATTTACACCATGGTAGTTTTTCTGCTCCAAATAAAGAATCTGTTTTAGAAAAGATAAATAATGCTATTAGGCAAGCACATAATTTTTTGAATGATGCAGACTGTTTGGCTCTCACATTCGGCTCTTCGCGTGTGTATGAGCGACACGGAAGTATTGTAGCAAATTGTCATAAACTCCCACAACAAGAGTTCACAGAGCGTAGATTATCTGTGTCGGAGATAGTAGATAAATACTCTGCTTTGATAGAAAAAATCTATGCCGTCAATCCCAAAATTCAACTAATTTTGTCCGTCAGTCCGATTCGGTATTTGGTAAATGGAGCAGCAGAAAATTCGCTCAACAAGGCTACTTTACTATTATCTATAGACGAGTTGCAAAAGCGTTTTACGCACATAATATATTTTCCTGCATACGAAATACTGCTCGACGAACTGCGTGATTATCGCTTTTTTGCCGAAGATATGATACACCCTTCGGAGTTGACAAAAAAAATAGTATGGGAGCGTTTCTCTGAAGCATTTTTTTCTACTGATACTTTAGAGTTTTTGCCTACTATAGAGCGACTTAATAAAATGCTTGCTCATAGGAATTTACATAATAACTCAGAGGAGCAGGAGAAATTTATAAAGAAGAGGAATTTATTGCAACAAAAAGTAGATAATTATTTGATTGAAAATTAATGATATAAAGAATAATATAGATAAAATGAGTATATATCCAAATTTGATTATAGAAGCGTTGAAAGAGATACGCTATCCGGGTGATGATAAAAATATAGTGGAAAGTGGGATTCTTTGTGATGATATTCGTATTGACGGGAATTCTGTATCGTTTTCGCTTATGTCGCCCAAGCCTAACTCGCCGTTTATGAAGTCGGTGCAAAAAGCCTCAATAGCAGCTATTAAAAGATATGCTGGAGAGGAAGTAGAGGTGTCCGTTGCCGTACTACAACCGCAACCTAAGCCCGTAGAGAAGCCTATTCAGGCTGTTAAGGCAAAGAAGATTATTGCTGTATCCTCTGGTAAAGGTGGAGTGGGAAAGTCTACAGTAGCCTCAAACCTTGTAGTTGCTTTAGCTATGAAAGGCTTTAAAGTTGGCTTGCTTGATGCAGATATTTTTGGACCATCTGCTCCTAAAATGTTTGGGTTGGAGGATTACCGCCCCGAGCTTGTCGAAAAAGATGGCAAGCATCTAATGCAACCAGCCGAAAAATTTGGAGTAAAAATCCTATCTATTGGTTTTTTTGTGGACCCACGCCAAGCGGTAGTATGGCGTGGCGCTATGGCTTCTAATGCTATCAGACAGATGATAGAGGAGGCTGACTGGGGCGAACTTGATTATTTTGTAGTAGACCTCCCACCAGGTACCAGCGATATACATCTTACGCTTGTAGATAAACTGAAGTTTACTGGGGCTATCATAGTCTCTACTCCGCAACAAGTAGCCTTAGCCGATGTCGTAAAGGGTATTGAAATGTTTGAAAATCCTAAAATAAATGTTCCAATACTTGGTTTGGTAGAGAATATGGCTTATTTTACCCCTGCTGAATTGCCAAATAATAAGTATTATATATTTGGTAAAGAGGGAGTAAAGCGATTGGCTGAAGAACATAATAAAAGGCTTCTATCTCAAATACCTTTAGTTCAATCTATATGTGAGAATGCTGATAATGGGACTCCTGCCGTGCTGAAAAATCATATTTTAATGGAAAAATATGAGGAAATTTTAGCAAAAATATAATTGTTTGATTGAAATGAAGATAGCAGTAGACCCATTAGAAACTTCTCGGTCAGCAGCCTTTTCGCTTTGGATGTCGTCGCCAATGCCTATGGTTACTTTGGTAAAAACACTGGATGTAAGCCGATTGGTAAAAGTTAGCAGAAAGAAAAATATATCTTTCAATATGCTACTATGCTGGTGTATAGGTAATGCGGCTACTGCTATTGAAGAATTTTATACTTTGCCGGAAAAAGAGATTTTATTTCGGTATGATAGATTGGCTATAAATGTAATCGTTAGGAATAGTAAAGGGGGGATAAATTCGTGTGATATTGCTTATACCTCTGATTTAGAGGAGTTTTTGCGAGACTATAAGCGACTTACATCTGAAGTTGTTCTTACAGGTAAAAGTGTTTTTGGGGAAGATTGTATGGTGATAGGTACTTCGGCAATTATTCATACTGAACTTGATTGTATCGTCAATCAGTATACCGATAAGTTTCTTAACCCTATGGTAATGTGGGGCAAGTATCGCAAACATTGGTTTAAGACATTGTTGCCAATCTCATTTCAATTTCACCATGTACAGATGGACGGAGGCGAAGGAGCAAGATTTTTAGATGATTTGCAAAAAGTAATAAAGTCTCTGTAGTAACTCTAAAATAGACTCTCCATTACTTTTACAAATGTTGCCCACTCATACTTTTTCTTTTCCTCTACTATATTTTTTTCAAATACTTCGCCTCTATTATTTTCAAAAAAATTATTGATAGCAGAGGCGATTTCTCGTGGATTCGGCTCTACTACATAGCCTATTTTACCGTCAGGTACTATCTCTGACAATCCTCCTACATTGGTTACCAACATAGGTTTTTCAAAATGGTATGCCACTTGAGTTACTCCGCTTTGGGTAGCAGTTTTGTATGGCTGTGCTACAATATCAGCAACGCTAAAATACTGATTTACATCGTTATCTGATATAAATCTTGTATGCAGTACTACTTTATCTTCTATACCAAACTCTTTGATTTTGTCGAGATATGGCGAAGGGTCGCCATAGAACTCTCCTGCTACAAGGAGTTTTATATTGCTTTGTCGTAGCCTATCGTCAGAAAAGGCTTCTATTAGTAGGTCGAGCCCTTTATAGGCTCTGATAAAACCGAAAAATAGTACATATCTAAATTTAGAATCCAGTTTAAGCCGAAGTAAAGCCTCTTTGCGTGAAAGTTTGTCTCCATAGTGGTCGTATATAGGGTGTGGAGAAAACCGCTTTTTGCAATTGCGTTTATCCAATCTATCTATATCTTTTATTACAGACTCAGAAAGAGCCATAAATCCGTCAATAGACTTTACAAAGAATGGTGGCAGAAATTTATCTAATATATTAGGTTCGTGAGGTAACATATTATGTACCAAAGCAATAGTTTTTGTGTATCCATTCTTGCGAATGATTCTGGCTATACTACCCATACTTGGTGCCATAAATGACATCCAATAGGCAAAAATTACTACATCAGGTCTCTTTTTAGAAATATCTTTGCCTACTTTAAGCCAGTTTAGAGGATTGCAGGAATTTAGACAGCGTACGATTTTTATATTTTTAGGAGCCTCGTCGGAACTGAATTGAGTAGTCCCTGGAAATAAAAAATCTGGATACTGTAGAGTAAATGTGTAAATCTCTACATCATGTCCTTGATTTTGTAATTCTATTGCCATACGCTGATTGAAAGCAGCTAAGCCTCCGCGATATGGGTGTGCTGTTCCTACAATTATAATTTTCATAACCTCAACAAATGTCGTTTTTATGCTTTTTTACTAGATTTTACTACAGTAGTATTTTCTTTACGCCTTTTTCTGGTAAATATAAAATAGCCTAAGAACCCAAGTATTGTAGCATACATAATTATGTAGAAAATGATAGCAACTTTTGTGCCAACTCGTACGCTATCTGGGTCGAATATAAACCTGATATTGTGTTCTCCTGCTGGCACATTTAGTGCTCTTAGAGCATAGTTGGCACGGAAATGTTCTACTGGATTATCATCAATAAATGCTTTCCATCCGTATGGATAGTATATTTCAGAGAAAATAATTGTGCCTGCATTTGATGAGTTGCTTGTATATTCAAGTTTGTTAGGTGCGTAAGATAAAAGTTTTACTGTAGCCGAAGAGTCTTTGTTTGCTACAAAACTTTCAGCAAACTCTCCAAATTTCTTTCCGTCAATAACAGCCGAATTACGCAGATTGATACTATTCAAAGCATCGCTCTCTTCATTAGGCGTATTTACTACTACTAAAGAATCTATATACCATGCATTGCCCATAGCCTCCGGATTTCTTTGTACCTGTACCTGTCCAGAGTTATCTCTTACGAAGAAGTATTTTGTATTTAGCATATTCAATACAGGCATATTCATTTTAGAAATATGCTGGTCTATAAGGTCTTGATAACGGCGAAGTTTTGCTGCATGGTATCCCCCAATAGATTTGAAATAATATGATGTGCGAGAGTCGTTGAATGTATTGGTAGCCAAATTCATAACTCTATAATTTGGGTCGGAATCCATTGCTAATAGTTGCTCCTCGTAAGGTTGTTTTACAAAATGGCTGTTGTTTTGTCCTTCGCTGACGAAGTTTTTATCGTTGAAGAATCTTTTATCTACAGGCAACATATCGCACATTACCAAAACTCCTAAAACTAACACAAACCACTTTGTTTGAAGTTTTTCGCTTGTATAAAGCCATAGAAGAATTGCACTTAATGCAATAAATAAAAATGAACGAAATGCGTCTGCTTGTAGTATCGAAGCCCTATCGGCTACAATTGCAGATGTAAGCCATTCTGGTATCTGTGCAAATATAGATGCATCGTTTGGTGAGGAGAAACTCAACATCGATTTTCCTACAAGAGCGAAAATAAGGCATATTCCTGCAGTAATACCAGATGATATATATATGTATTTTATAATCTGTTTTTTGTCTAAAGCCTTATCCATTATTGATTTTATTGCTAAAAATCCTAACATAGGTATAGTAATCTCTGCTACAATAAGGATAGAGGATACCGCTCTGAATTTATCATATAGAGGAAAGTAGTCGAAAAAGAAGCGAGTAAGCGACATAAAATTGTGGCCCCAAGATAGCAAAATAGAAAATATCGTAGCTACTAGCAATGCCCATTTATAAGGACCTTTTACTACAAATAGTCCTAAAACAAATAGAAAACACACAATCGCACCCATATAAACAGGACCAGCCGTAAATGGTTGTGTCCCCCAGTATGTGGGTGCCTGCTGGTAAAATTGCTCTGCTTGCTGATAAGGCACTCCATTCTTTACTAATGTATTATATGTTTCAGACTCTCTACCTACATTATATCCTGAGGCATTGCCCTTAAATCCAGGTATAAGAAAAGTCATCGTCTCGTCTATCCCATAACTCCAAGCCGTAGCATAGTCTAAATCCAAACCAGAAGTTTTTTGAGTAGCATCGTCTTCTTTCGCCAATTCTGAATGCCCGCCACGCATAGTCTCTTTTACATATTCATTATTTGATGTGTATTTGTCATAACCAGTGCCAAGCCCTACGCCCATAGAAGCGACGAATAACACTATTCCAATACACAAATCCTTAAGTCTTTTATTTTTGATATGCAAATATAGCTCGGCAAAAAACAGTATTCCTATCAGCATACAGATATAATATGACATCTGAGGATGCTGCATAAAACCAAGCGAAGTATATACCATTGTAAGGATTACGCCCCAACTGTATTTTTTCTGAAAAATAAGATAAAATCCTGCTATTACTGGAGCCATTAGCCCAATCGTAGCAGCCTTTGTAAGGTGTCCTGCTGGAATGATTAGAAAAAAGTATGACGACATAGCTACGGATAATGCTCCGACTATAGAAACCCATACATTTATCTTAAATGACTTTAGCAAAATAAAGAAACCTATAAAATAACCTAATAGAATTGCTAATGTGCCAGAGAAGAATAGCGTAGATAAGTGCTTCAACGGACTGCCTATAGTAGTCGCTATTGTCTTTCCACTTGTAATCTGGTATGTAGGCATACCTGCAAACATAGAGCCAGTCCAGTATGTCGGCTCATCGCTATTCTGATTGAAGACTCTTGCTTCTTGGGCCATACCTTCCCAGTTTTTCGTATCGCCAGCGTATAGCACTTTACCCTCCAATATAGGCGAGCAGTAAAGCAGCGTCAAGGCAATAAATACAGCAACTGCTACAATATAAGGCAATAGTTTTTTCCACAAAGGTCTTGATTCGATAGGTGTGTTCATAATGGTTATATCTCTTTTCTTTATTCTGAAAAATCTGTATGGCAAAGGTACAAAAAAAAGATTGTAATTTGTCTATAATAGATATTATGATAGTTATAAAAATCTTTTGAACATTATTTTCGCATAATTGATACAATAATCTATAACACTCAAAATAATTTTGTACCTTTGTATTAGTCTGTATGACTCTATGTTACAAACTTTTATTAGAAAGAAAATAATATAAGATATGAAAATAAATGATATAGTACAAATTCTAAATAAATTTGCTCCGCTACCTCTACAAGAAAGTTTTGATAATTGTGGATTGATAGTAGGCAATAGAGAAGAAGATGCAAAGGGCGTTTTGCTCTGTATAGATATTACAGAAAGGGTAGTAGAGGAGGCTATTCGTATGGGATTCAATATGATAGTATCTCATCATCCACTGATATTTCGTCCGTTAAAGTCTCTTACCGTTAGCAACTATGTAGAAAGATGTTTATTGTTGGCAATAAAAAACGATATTGCCATTTATGCAGGACATACAAATTTCGATAACGCCTCCAATGGCGTTAGTTGGCGTTTAGCACAAAAGTTAGGGCTGAAAAACATACAAGTGTTAGTTCCTAAAAATAATTGTTATTCAAAGATAATATCTTTTGTGCCAAATGATTATATAGATAAAGTGAGTATTGCTGCTTTTGAGAGCGGAGCAGGTCATATTGGTAGTTATGACTGTTGCTCGTTTGCTTCAGAAGGGCAGGGTAGTTTCAGAGCCTTAGAGGGGACAAATCCTTTTGTTGGTAAAATCGGAGAATTACATAGAGAAAATGAGGTGCGTTTAGAGTTTATTACTCCCAACTATATTGTTGACAATCTGATTTTTAATATAAAAAAGTCTCATCCATACGAAGAGCCAGCCATAGATATAATTCCACTGAGCAATGTCTCCTCAAGCGAAGGACTTGGTGTTTTTGGTACACTCGAAGAGCCTTTAGCAGAAGAGGATTTTTTGAAAACAGTAAAAGAAATATGTAAGATACCTGTAGTGCGTCATTCCCGTATTTGTGGTAAAAAAATCAGTAGGGTAGCCTTATGTGGAGGTTCTGGTGGCGATTTCATTGGTAATGCAAAGCGTTGTAACGCAGATATTTATCTGACATCGGACCTTCATCATCACCATTTTTTCTCTTCAGAAGATGGTATGTTGATAGCTGATATTGGACATTTTGAGAGCGAACAGTTTGTAAAAGAGATTTTTTATGAGGAAATTACAAAAAAATTTCCTAACTTTGCAGTTCGATTTTCTGAGGAGGATAATTCAGTTATATCTTACCTCTAAATGACTTAATTTCAAAGATTTAATCGTAATTTTTATGGCAACCAAAAAGACTACAACGGAAGTAAAAGACGATAATAAGCCTAAAACAAAAAAGATTACTGCTAAAGAATCTGCAGAGCCAAAGGCTAAAAATGAGACAATCCAAGATATGGAAGATGCTAACAAAACTACTGATAAGCAGGAAGTTCCTGCTGTAAGGGCAAATGATATAGACCCTCAGAATATGACAGTAGAAGACAAATTGCGTCTATTGTATGGTCTGCAGAGAATTATGACTAAGATAGATAATATCAAGATTCTTAGAGGAGACCTTCCGCTTGAAGTGCAAGACCTTGAAGATGAAATACTTGGTCTGAAAACTCGTGCTGTAAGATATACTACAGAGATAAAAGAGTTAGAAAAAGGTATTTCCGAGAATAAAAATGCTATTGAAGAGTCAAAAATCAAACTTGATAAAAAGACTGAACAACAAAAACAGGTGGTAAATAATCGTGAATATGAGATACTTAGCAAGGAGATTGAGAATCTCGACCTCGATATTCAGTTGTTTGAAAAAGGCATAAAAGACGCAAATACAAAAATAGAAGAGTTGCAGAAAGACTATGATGCCTTGCACGATATTATAGAAGAGAAAAATATAGACCTCAAAGGCAAAAAAGCTGAACTCGAACAAATTATAGTAGAGACAAAAAAGGAAGAGGAGGAACTTAGAGGTGAGGCTAAGGATATTGAGTCGAAGATAGAGGCTCGTCTTTTGGCTGCTTTTAAGCGTATTAGAAAGAACGGACGAAATGGGTTGGCTGTGGTACCTGTAGAACGCAATTCTTGCAGTGGTTGTTTTAGTAAAATACCTCCACAACGCCAGCTTGATATTCGCCAACGCAAAAAAATTATCGTATGTGAAAACTGTGGTAGAATTCTTATTGACCACGAAATGACTGAAGAATAAAATTTTCAATTTTTATTGATACAAACGCCAACGAATAAATCGTTGGCGTTTTTTTTGTAATTATTTATTTCTGTAAAATCACATAAACATAAACAATATAGTTTGCATTTATAAATACAAACACGATAGTGTTCCGCAAAATAAAAT
>R18__coassemble_3454_pt1 | contig 7886 bp, 8 predicted proteins | sample R18__metabat2_low_PE_054 | metagenome-assembled genome bin R18
CTTTTATCAAAAAACCCTGACGGTAGTTTTTTCCGCACGGACACAGGCGAGCGAGAAATGGCATACTTCAAGGCAATAAACGACAAGTTCAACCGAGAGTTAGACCAGCAGATAGCGGGCGACCTACCAGCAGGACATATCTATCAGTTAGGCTATCCGTCCGATATTCTTATAGGTGCAGGCTTCCCTATCTTACCTATCGAGTTGAGTGCTACACGATTAGCAGACAAAGCCAACCAAAGAGGACATATCTTTAATGTAGATGATATAAAGAGCCTACCGCAAGCACTACAAGAGCCTTTGGCAGTATTTACCTATGGCGACAAAGACAAAGCCCAAAATGTAATCGTAGAGATAGAGAGCAAGGGCAAAAAATTTGTCGTAGGCGTACATTTCAACCAAACAAGAAACGGAATAAATGTATCGAGCATAAGAGGATTATTCCCAAAAGAGAACGCCGAGTGGATAAATTGGATAAATCAGGGCAAGGCTTTATATATAGATAAAGAAAAAATTCAGACCCTTATAGACAGACAGCGAACGAATCTCGCTGACGCTGAATATTTAGACCTGAACTATGCAACAAAGGTAATACAAAATTTTGAGAACGCAAGCGAAAAAGAGATAGAATTTGTCAAAGAGTTGCAGGGAGCGTTGCAAGATATTGATAATAAGCGAGAAAGGATTTTATCTACGAAAAATGGCGAACGCTATAGTCGTACCTACACCAAAGACCCTTTGCTAATGCCTGATAGGGCGTTGTTTGAGCGTGTTTCGGAGCAGACCCAGAGCGGAGGCACGGAGTTTTTGTCCGAGTATTTCGATAGATACTACGAGGTACGCAAGTTCCAAGAGGCTTTGAAAGAGGCAGTGTATAAGATTTTTTTGATAGAACTCATTGTTATGTCAAAAAAAAGTTGTACTTTTGCAGTCCTGCTTTTTGTGGTAGGATATTATATATTATTTACAAACACCCGATGCCCATAGGGGTTGAACGGGATAAAAAAACAATTAAAGATGCCAGGTTTAATAGGTAAAAAAGTCGGAATGACATCAGTTTTCAGTGCTGAGGGTAAGAACATACCTTGCACTGTTATCGAAGTTGGTCCTTGCGTAGTTACACAGGTAAAAACTATGGAGAAAGACGGCTATCAGGCTTATCAGTTGGGCTTTGAGGAAAAAAAAGAGAAGCACACAAACAAGGCTGAGGCAGGTCATTTCAAGAAGGCTGGGGTAACTCCAAGACGCAACTTAGCAGAGTTTCAGGGTTTTGAGCAGGAGCTCAAGGCAGGCGAATCGCTTACTGTAGATGCAGTTTTCTCGGAAGAGGATTTTGTTGATGTAATAGGTGTTTCTAAGGGTAAAGGTTTCCAAGGTGTAGTAAAACGCCATGGTTTTGGTGGTGTTGGTCAGCAGACTCACGGTCAGCATAATAGAGGTCGTGCACCTGGTTCTATGGGTGCAAGCTCGTATCCTTCTAAGGTGGTGAAAGGCATGAGGATGGCAGGTCGTATGGGTGGTGATACTGTAACTATCCAAAATCTTCAGGTTGTAAAAATCATTGCTGAACACAATTTGATTATGTTAAAGGGTTCTATTCCAGGAACTAAGGGTTCAATCGTTTTAATTGAGAAGTAAGAATGGAAGCAAAAGTATTAAATATACAAGGACAAGAGACTGGCAGAACGGTCCAGCTCAGCGACTCTGTTTATGGCATTGAGCCAAACAACCACGCTATTTACCTTGATGTAAAGCAGTATTTAGCAAATCAGCGTCAGGGTACACACAAATCAAAAGAGAGAAGCGAAATATCTGGTTCTACAAAGAAACTTGGTCGCCAAAAAGGTGGTGGTGGAGCTCGTAGAGGTGATATTAACTCTCCGCTTCTACATGGTGGCGCAAGAGTTTTTGGACCAAAGCCAAGAGATTACTCTTTCAAACTAAATAAAAAACTCAAACAACTTGCTCGTAAATCTGCTTTTGCTACAAAAGCATTGGATAATGCTATTATGGTAGTAGAGGATTTCTCTTTTGAGCAACCAAAAACAAAGGAGTTTGTAGCAATAGCAAACAACTTGAAAATTGCTGATAAAAAGATTTTGTTGATTGTAAATGAGAATAACAAAAATGTTCAGCTTTCTACAAGAAATTTGCCAAAGGTAAATATCATTACCACTTCTGAATTGAGTACTTATAAAATCCTCGACTGCTCGGTTCTACTTATTACAGAGAAGGCTGTTGAAGGCATTGATAACCATTTTAATACAAAGGAGGACTAAACTATGGCAATCATAATTAAGCCTATCGTTACAGAGAAAATGACTAAAATTGGCGAAAAGTTCAATCGTGTAGCCTTTAGAGTTAGTCGTGATGCAAACAAAGTAGAGATTAAAAAGGCCGTTGAGGCGTTGTATAATGTTACTGTGACAGATGTAAATACAATGCAAGTGAAGGGTAAACACAAAAGCCGTTATACAAAGGCTGGTTTGGTAGAGGGTACTACTGCTTTCTATAAAAAAGCCATTATCACATTGGCTGAGGGAAGCACAATAGATTTCTACAGCAATATCTAATAGATTTGTATATAATAAAATAGAGCCATTCCTTATTATTGGAGTGGCTTTTATTTATATTTTTTTTGCAGATAAAAAAAATATAGTACTTTTGCAATGTCGAAATACAGATATTTATATTAAAAAGATAATTAACTAAAATTAAAAAGTTTAGGTATGAAAAAATTTGGAATGATTTTATTGGTGGCAGCCGCTATGGTTGCTTGTGGTGGTAACAACGCTAAACAGGCTGAACAAGACCGCCTTGACTCTATCGCTCAAGCAGAGCGTGCTTTGTTTGTAGCAGACTCTATTGCTGCTGCTCAACAAGCTACTTTGGATTCTATGGCTGCAGTACAGCAAGCTGCTATGGATTCTATGGCTGCAGTAGCCGAAGAGGCTAAAGCAACTGCTGCAAAGGCAACTGCAACTGCTAAAAAAGCTGCTAAAAAAGTAGAGACTACAGCTACAGAGGCAAAGACATTAGAATTGAAATCTGTTAAGGTAGCTCCAAAATTGCAAAAAGAGTTGAAGGAAACTACTGAAGCTGAGAAAAAAGCAAACAAAATGGGTTTTCAAAAGAAAGAAAACTAAAATAACATAGTATTGGGAGGACAAAAAGATGAAAAAGGTTTTATTTTACGCCGCTATAGTACTGATGTCGTTATCTTTTGTGGCTTGTGAAGGAACAGATACTCTAAAAGATAGAATAATAAGCATCGGCAATTACGATGGTACAGATAGTGAGGGTGATACTTGGCAAGCAATTTTTACCGCTACTACATTTACCGCTACAAGTGAAACAGCAGGTATTAGCGTTACCTCTTCTAATTGGGATGTAACTGAAAATGCAGATGGCTCTGGTATTATATCTATCCCAAAAGCTTCTATGGTTATAAAAGGACAGACATTTGAAGGTGCAATGGCAGGTACTGTAGATAAGAGTGCTAAAAAGATAGTACTTGGAGCTGGCGATATGTCTATCACTTTAGAAAAGAAATAATAGTCTTTTTTTGTTAAAACTAAAGTCTCGTATTTATGTACGAGGCTTTTTGGTTTTAGAAATCGAGATAAAATTTTGCTCGTATTCCCCAGTTAGGAGCAGTAGAGTGGTTGCGATATGTAAGCCTCCACACAGCTTCTACTGCTAAAAACTTGAAAATATTTGTAATGCCACAACCTGCCTCTATATATGGAAGTTTCTGGAATGAAGACTCTACGTAGTGGTCGCTAAGGCTTCCGTATGCTGCTTGTAGAAATATAGTTTCTCGTAGATTTAGTTTGTTTATCCAAGGAACTAAGTTGAATAAAAAGCCTTGAGAATAGTATCTGAAGAAAGCAGAGGCGTATGTATCTGCGAAAAATTCGCCTTGCGAAACAAGCATAAAGTTGTGATTATTGTACCAAATGCCTTGCATAGTCATTGGTTGTATTAGTAATGGCAAAGGTACGCTGCCAAGTATCTTGGAGGCTAATATAGAGTAAGCAAATTTGCCTATTGTAGTAGGTAGTGTGTGCTTTAGTGCGAGAGTGAATTTCCCATAAAAATGTTGGTTGTCTGTATATATTTTCCCTGCTTCTGATTCAAAAGATATAATAGGTTTGTAGGTAGGAAGATAAAATTTTCGAAAAAAGCCTTCAGCATAGTCTTCATCCCACGATAGACGAGTTTGTATCTTTATAGATAATGTTGTAAAGTAGTCTTGATTATAGTTTGTGGGAAATGTATAACTCGTATAGTTTGGTTCTACGGCAAACTTAAAGTTGGGTTTCTCGTATGCGTATGTTGCCGAAATAGCTTTGTAGTAATGCAGATAATCGTACTTTCCGCCCCAAGAAAATGAGGTAAGTAGATTTTCACCACTTCCAATAGCATTTTCGTTCAGTAGAGATTTAGAGGCGTAGCCCCAATGCATCACATCATTAGAGTAGTGAATTCCTAAACTGTTGCGTTTATTATGTCCAAACTGCCACAAAAGATTTGCGCCATACTTGCATAATCTATCTTTTATACCATAACCAAAATATCCTCCTACAGAGAAATAAGGGAAAAGTCTCTCGGAAGTCCTCAACGATATGGTAGGACGAAATCCCTCAACCTTATTCCAGCGAAGCATATCGTAGATAATACCAATATCTACTGCTCCTGCGTGAATATATCCATTGAGTAGCACATCTGCTATATATGTAGCGGTTTTCTGCAGTTTGCTTGCATTTATAGTATCTATGGCTGACGAGAATCTTTTATGGTACTGTTCGTCTTGTAGCGTGATGTCGTATGATATGTGTTTTATACTATCTGCTTGAAGTTTAAAGTTATATGTCTGTTCTTTGTGGTTGAGGATAGCCGACATATAGTTTTTGTTCTTAGAAAATGCAAATTGGTGGAAAAAACTGACGGTATAGCTATTGCTTGTAGGAAATAATGATTTGTCGTCTATCGGCGAAAAAGTTTGAGTAAATGATATATCTTTTAGAAAATTGAGGTTTGCTTCTTGCGGTATTTCAGCCTCAATATACAAAAGAGCATACCTAGAGGCATCTATCCACATAGTTCCTTTCAATGCTAATGATTTGTAGTGTTTTGGTTGGAATCTTATTTTGTAAATCAATGAATTGTCAGGCGAAATAGAGTCGATAATAGTGTATTTATAATATAAAAGACCATTTTTTGATGTTGGCGATGGGATAAGTTTGCCGAAAAGGGATAGGTTGTTTTTGTAGAAATCGGCTTTCGGTATATATGCATCAAGCATCTTTTTAACAGTGTTTTTGCCAAACAAATCGAGTGTATTGCTTTCGTTTTTAATAATATACGCAGAGTCTTTTCCTTCTGAAAAAAAAGTCCTTTTCAGTGTCTCTGAAAAATGTACAGGTAGGATTATAGACGAATCTTTTTCAAACAACACACCATTCTTTATCTCCGAAAATAGTCGTTTTTCAAGCAATCTGCGGGTAATGCCAGACATATAAATCTTGTCTGTAGTATGGCTGTCGGCTTGAAATCCATAGAGCCTGTCTGGAGAATTTTCTGCTCTTCGGCGGTCGAACTCACTGAGTATCTTTCGCATTTTGTCTTTTGTGGGGCTTACGAGGAGCGTCTCCAATATATTATCCTCGCGGCTCATTATGATGTCTATAGATTGGTCGCGGAGAGAGGTATTAATTTTGATTTTTTGCGATTTATAGCCCAGCATCTCTGCGTATATAGATTTTTCTATCTGTGGGGAGTTGAGGTAGAAATATCCCTCCTCGTTGGTTAGTGTTGAGATTTTGCCACCATAGAAACTAACTTTTGCTCCCTGTAGCGGCATACCATCTTCTGCGTCAAACACCTGCCCAATGATAATTATATCATATTGAGCCATAGCTATTTTACTTGATAGTAAAAGAATGAAAATAAGATATAGTCGTATCCTCATTCTTCTCTGATTTTACGAGAAAAATAGAAATAGACGGTAGAGAAAGCAGCCAAGAATCCAATGGTAATGACAGTCAGCAGTATGAAAGATAAATCCCAAAATTCGAGTGATACAGGATAATCCTCTACTACAATACCTTCTCCCATTTTTACGATACCGAAACGCATTTGCAGTAGGCATAGTACTATACCTAAAAGCATACCTACGAAAGCCCCTATGATAGACATAAGCCAGCCCTCTAAAAGAAATATCATACGAATGTTTGTCGGGTGCATTCCGAGTTTTTGTAGTATCCCTATATCCTCGCGTTTCTCTATAAGTAGCATAGAAAGCGAACTAATGATATTACAAACTGCTATAAATAGCATAAAAACGAGAATTATAAATATCAATAGGCGCTCTATTTTTATGATTTTGAAATAGTCTTTTTGTTGCTCTTGCTTGTTTTCTATGCTGAATTTCTCTCCAAGCAATCCTTGCAACCGCTTCTCTATTTTGTTTGTGTTGGTATTAGGTTTCAGCTTGAGGCATACCTCCGAAACCGTTTGTGAAGAGTATGAATACATGTTTTGTACGAAACCTAATGGAGCTATAACCGTAGTTTCGTCTATTTCTGGCTGGTTAGCAAAGAATATCCCACTTACAAACAATTCGCCTTTTTTGAAGGCTGCGTCGGGGCGAATTAGGTTTATCTTGCCCTCGCGGTGAGGTACATAAATAGTGATGGGGTTGACATAATCTATGCCTAAACTAAGTTTGTTGGCTAATCCTACACCTACTACCGATACATCAAAATCGAGTTCGTGGATGCGAAATGCTCCATCGAACATAATAGAATCTACCTCGAAAACATCTCTGTAATACCTATCTACACCTTTTAGAGAAAAAGGTGTCTGGTTGTCGCGGTATGAAATCATAGCGTCGTCTTCCAATACGCGGGTAAAACTCTCTATCTCTGGTGTTTTTTTGATAGAAGCTGCAATGCTTGGGAAGTCGAATACTTTGCCTTCGGAGGAGACGATGCTGAGGTCGGAATCGAACGCGGAGAAAGACTTCTCGATAATACCTACAAACCCATTGAACACAGACATTACACAGACCAACGCCGCTGTAGATACTACTACTCCTATTACAGAAATTGTAGATATTATGTTGATAGCGTTGTGGCTCTTTCGAGAAAAAAGATAGCGTTTGGCTATAAATAACGCAAATTTAGTATTCACACCTAATCTCTATTTTTGTAGCAAAGAGTCTATTTTCTCTAAATAGTTGATAGAATCATCGATGACAAACGATAGGTCAGGGATTATTCTCATCTGGTTGCGTACTCTGCTACCAAGCTCGAAGCGTATAGCCTTGGTATCTGCCTCTATCAGCGAAAAAACATCTTGTGCCTTATCGTTTGGGAATAGGCTTAGATAGACTCTGGCTTGGCTTAGGTCTGGCGATATGCGCACATCGCTTACGCTTATCAGTACGCCTTGCATTTTCTTAGCATAGAGCAGGAATATCTCTCCTAACTCCTTTTGTAACATTCTAGATACTTTATCTTCTCTTGTGGGTTTCATATTACTCTATTTTCAATACTTTTATATGCAAAGGTAGTAATTATTTGTGATAAAATTTTTAGGAAGTAACTATATCTGCTTCAAAACTCATTTATTGCAGATTTACCATTTTGCATACAAGGCGTAATTCGAGCTCATATTAAATCACCATCAGTAAATTTTGTGTATCCTTTAGAATCTTGTTTTTTACAAGTTCTTTTTTCTTTCCACATTCCGTATTATCAGAAATACATTCCATATATGCCTCTTCAAACGAAAAGTACAAAACATAGTGCATATATCGATGATTAACAGTCGTTTCGGAGCCGATAAAGCACAAAAAATAGAGTAAAAAGGCTGTTTTT
>R18__coassemble_3712_pt1 | contig 7261 bp, 6 predicted proteins | sample R18__metabat2_low_PE_054 | metagenome-assembled genome bin R18
ACAAACTCATAAAATAATCATTAATCATTAAATTTATACCATTATGAAAAGTAGAGTATTTATACAAGTAATTTTTTTATCTTTATTACTTATTTCATGTAAAAGATATGATGTAAATAGAAATACTTGTTTGCCAGATGGCTGGTTGCCTTTAGATACTGTAAGGTTAAGTAGTTATTTACCACCTGATATTAATAGTATTGTATATATTTCCAATAATGGAGTTGAGCGTACTTTTTTCAAAGAATTTAATGATAGGATATATACAAATACTTTTTGCGACAGCGTTGAATTTGATTCTAACCGTTTGCCAGAAGAGAATTTTTCTGGTAATGCTCTTTATCATACAAGTGATGGAAATAATAATATTGATATCTCTGTCAATATCAAATTGCGACAACGCTGTGATTTGTACATTAATTTTTGTAATGAGGCACATTACTTGGTTGAGTTACCTGAAAACGATAAAAAAGACCAAGGTATTGGATGGCCTGCTAATCCAGAGGAGTATAAAGATTATTTGACTGATGTAATTCAATTGAAAAACAACGGAAAAGTTATGGCCGAACTGGTATCAGGCAAAGGACTAATATGGTTTATAGACTCAAAAGGAGTAAAATGGACTCTTAAAGAGTAAAATCTACAACCAAACTACAAAGGCTACTAAAAATAGTAGCCTTTGTTTTTATTTTTTACAGGAATAGACTCCGTTACTTATCATACCTGATTTCAATACGCTTCTCTTTATCGTATGGCTTGATAGTAGAGTGTCTCCTCAAGTGTTCTATTATAGTCTCTGCCGAAGTACGGAAAAGCCCTGTACCTTGGTCGTTACGCTTAAACTTAAAGGAGGAGGCAATATAATTGTTTAATACTACCGTATAGTTCTTTGCTAAATCAAGTGGAGTGCCGTCTCTTAGGAATAGTTGTACGCCCAGTATGGTATTTTCGTCTTTTAGCGTATATATAGCCTTCATATTAGACGAGGGATAGAGCAATCTATTTTTATCGTCAGTAAAGGCGTGGACAAATAAATCTACTATCTCTTCGCCCGTAAGAGTAAACCGCATCAGTTCGTTGCCGAAAGGGTCGAGTGTATAAATATCATTGGCTGTCACTTCGCCTTTTGCTATATTATCTATGCGAACTCCACCTTTATTGATAAAACTAAAATCTACGCCCTCAGCCTCCTGTATCATATCAGCCATAAAACATCCGAGTTGCTCTACCGATGTCAGTCCTACCTCCGAGGAGGCTACTACCTCTGCCAAGGCAGAGTTATTTCTACGAAAGTCATCTACCATTCTCTGTATATCTCTATCTATACTACCTTTCTTATCGATAGGTAGCAGCTTCATTTGTGGCTTTACTCCTCCATCTCTATCTACAGATATTTGTATTAGCGAAAGATATTTGAGCTTGCTTTCAGCCTGAGTTATCAAAGTACCGTTAAAAAACTCCTCACTATCTATTTTAGTATGAGAATGTCCACCTATTATAAGTGGCAACTCTCCATTTTTCTGATTTTGGGCTATCTTCTTATCATTTTCAAACCCTGTATGATTGAGAAAAATCAGGAGGTCGCAACTCTGCCTTAGGTCTATATATTTCGGTGCAGCTTCCAAATGATTTTCAAATGTAAAGCCTCGTACATTGCGAGGGTGAGAGTCGGGAATACCACTTGCTGGATTTATATCCAATACAGAGGCAAAAATCAATCGAAGCCCATTCTTCATAGTAAGCTTTTCGTATGGCTTAATAAATATACCAAGGCTATCGGCTGGGTGTACATTAGCTGCTAAAAATGGAAATTTGGCGGCTTTTACAAGTTTAGCAAAACCTTTTTGAGAGGTATCAAACTCGTGATTACCTACAGCCGACATATCGAAGCCAAGGGCATTCATAAGCATTATCATCGGCAATCCTTTCGTAGGATATTGGTCGTTTACTGGATTTCCTGTCTGGTTATCGCCCGCTGATACCAGAAGCAGGTCTGGGTAAATCCTACGCAGGCTATCTACCATAAAGGCGAAACGCGGAAATTGATCTAAGGCTGCATGCATATCATTTACAGCCACTATAGTCACTCTCCTCTCCTGCTCTATCTGGCTTACTACTCTCTTTACGCCACACGACAATAATATAGCGGATATTGATAGCACCGCTAAAGCTCTCTTAATAGATATTCTATCCATAACTAATCTGTATGTTTTCCTCATAAACGATATTTTTCAAACTATGTGCAAAATTACAAAACATCTCTTATTTAGTAAAGATAAAGTTGCATACGGCTCCGTATTATAAAGCATTTATAAAAAAAATCCTCGTCTTCATAGACACACACCGAGGTTGTGTCTATGAAAAGTCGGACCTACTATGAAGAATATTTTATTTAACTATCTGTTTTTTTTACAAAAAAAAGCCTTATAAATAGAAATTTTATAAATATACTACATATAAGGCTACAAACTAAAATTAACTACATTGTCTTACCAATGAAAAAAATTGAGTCTCATAGTTTTTGCTCTATTGTCTGTTTGTTTTCATACAATAAGCGTTGGGAGTAAGTTGTTTTCTCTGTCTGAATTCTTTTTGTTTTTCTGTATGCAAAGGTACAACGCTTTATCTCAGCGGGCAATACGCAAAAATACCTATTTTACGCAGTACTGACTACCAACTATTTACACTTTATTTATAGGTAAAAATACCTACTCCGTCTTCTAAAAAAACACAATAAAGACAAACTAAAAATGTAAAACCAAACATATTTTTACGCAAAAGCCATACTTTCTAATAGGTCATACCATACTACTGCGTAAAAGTTTTCATAAGCCTCGTTTTTCGCTCCTTTTTATTACCTTTGCAGAGCAGAAGCGAGTTTTATATGAAGAAATTTATAGTTCTTATACTATTTGCCATAAACAGCATAGCGTTTTACGCGCAAGTAAATACAGACAAACTAATGAATGTAGGTGCCAATGCTATGTATTTCAAAGACTATGTCTTGTCTATACAGTACTTCAACCGTATAATACAAGCCAAGCCATATTTAGATATGCCATACCTATATAGAGCCTATGCTAAAATCAATTTAGAAGACTATATAGGAGCAATGGCCGATGTGGACTCTGCCATACGCCGCAATGAGTTTATACCAATGGCATACTACGCCAAAGGATTCCTCCACAATAGGCTAAAACAGTACTATAAGGCCGAGCAGAGCCTCACTAAGGCATTAGAACTATCGCCAGAAAATCTCACCTTTATAATCGGACGCCTCGAGGCTTTAGACCACCAAAAGAAGTACGAAGAGGAGTTGAGAGACATCAATTTTGCTATAAAAAAACTACCAGAAGAGCCTCAAATAGCAATGGAAAAGTCTCGTGTACTATTACTTATGGGCGATACAGTGGCAGCCATTGCCTCAGCAGACTCTTTACGAAACATTTATCCAAGAGACGCTCAAGTAATCGGTATGGTAGCCACACTAATGCTCATTACAGAAGATAGAGACTCTGCCCTAACCCTCTACAATAAAGCCATAGACCTAAAGTCTGATAACTTTATCCATTTCCTAAACCGTGGTAACCTACGATACGACAATAAAAACTACCGCGGAGCCATAGCAGACTACAACAAGGCTATATCGCTCGAACCACAAAACGAACAAGCTCTATTCAACCGTGCATTGATAATGATAGAGGTAGGCGACTACAATCAATCACTACAAGACCTCGACCAGATACTATCCATAAACCCCACTATGGACGAGGCTATATACGAACGAGCCTTGGTATGCCATCGTCTCGGGCGACTCAACGAGGCGATAGAGGGGCTATCATCTATAATAGAGAAATACGAAGAGTTTGCTCCTGCCTACTATCAGCGAGCAGCAGCCTACGAAGCCTTAGGCAAAAAGAAGTTAGCATACCAAGATATGCAAGCCACTATTGCTATCAACGATAAAATAAAAAAAAGACAAAAAAATGGCGAGCAAGCAGAGCCTAAAACACTTGACACTACTGCTAAAACTGCCAAAGAGGAATCAAAAATAAGCGACTGGGCAAAACTCTTTGATAGCAATCCACTATCCGCTAAAAACGAAAATAGATTTGGCGACAATAAAATAAGAGGTGCTATCCAAAACCGTAATGTAGCCGTGACGCTACAAGCCGATTTTCGCCTATCGTTCTACCCTAAAAAGTCAGCCGAGGTAGAGACATCAGACTATTTCCTATCTCCCCTTCAATCACTTAATAGGACTCTAAAACAGGATATGAAGTTATATATCGTATCTACAGACAACTCTCTGACACAGGATATGATAGCCTACCATTTCAGCCAAATAGACCACATGTCGCATAAAATAGACGACGAACCAAACAATAGCGAATACTTCTTCTTTAGAGGTATCAACTTCTCTGAGGTAAAGGACTTCCAAAGCGCCTTATCAGACCTCAATCGCTCTATAGAGATAGAGCCTACGGCTTTAGCTTACTTTAGCCGTGCAGAGATACGCCACAAACAACTCTCTATAGAGGAGGCAGAGCATAAGGCTTCTCTCCCCAAGGGAGGCTCTACATTGCTTCAAGAGAAGTCATCGCACGACTTCGAGCTTATACTCCGCGACTACGAAATGGCTATACGCCTCTGTCCCGATTTCTCTATGGCTCTCTACAACCGTGCCAATATGCTGGCAGAGATAAAAGACTATCAGTCGGCCATAGAGGCTTATTCGCAAGCCATAAGTATTACTCCCAATATGGCCGAGGCCTATTTCAATAGAGGGCTTACATACATATATACTGCCGATACAGAGAAAGGCATAGCCGACCTCAGCAAGGCGGGCGAGCTGGGCATATACTCTGCATACAACCTCATAAAAAAACTTATGAAATAGAGTAAAAGTAGGTGCCCAATACCCAAAATAATGGAGGGTCAGACTATAAAAAAATCACTGATTATCCCATCTGACAAAAAAAATCCCTTCTCCGTAAGCCTTATTATATCGGGCGAAAGCTCTATCAAATCGGGCGAATTGGCATATTTTTTAGATACTTCGAGCATAGTATCTATCCACTCCGTAGGGAACTCTCGTTTTAGTCGCTGTAAATCCAGCCCACTACTTGTCCTAAGAGAAAGAAATATCGCTTCGTTGAACCTATCTTTATCCGTCAGATGCTCTACATTTATAGGATTCTCACCCCGCTCTATCCCATCAATATACCCTCGAATAGAGGCGATATTCCAGCTCCTACTTTGCGCGTCGAAAGAGTGGGCAGAGGCTCCTATGCCCAAATACTTTCTACCCTGCCAATATCCAGAGTTATGGGCAGAGGCTCTACCTTTCAGGGCAAAGTTAGAAATCTCGTAATGGATAAAACCAGCTTGGCTAAGCTCTCGGCAAAGAGTTTCGTAGTAAAGAAACGCCTCATCGTCTGGCTTTGCCTCTATATACCCTTTGTCTAACATATTTTTTAGTGGGGTATCCTCTTCGTATGTAAGGCAATATGCTGAAATGTGCTGTACGCCGAGCCTCAAAGCCTCCGAAATACTATATCTCCAGCTCTCTAAGGTCTGTCCATGTAGAGCATACATAAGGTCTATGGATATATTATCTATCCCAACCGCTTTCAGCCGTCTTACTGCCTCGCGTGCCTGCTCTGCATTATGGCGTCTATTTAGAAACCTAAGTTCGCTATCGCAAAAACTCTGCACTCCGAAGCTTACTCTATTGATAGGTAGGCTCCGTAAGGTACCTAAAAACTCCTCAGTAATATCATCTGGGTTACACTCGACGGTAACCTCTGCCTCTGGCTCCAAAGAGAAACATTGCTCTATAGCTTGGAATATACGAAAAAACTCCTCTCTACTCAATACAGAGGGTGTCCCCCCGCCTAAATATACAGAAGAAAGCGATTTTTTACCTAAGTAGTCAGCCCTCTGCTCTATCTCGCTGCATATACTATCTACATACCTCTGCCTCTGGCTCCACTCCGAGGAACTAAAAAATCCACAATATATACACCTACTTTTACAAAACGGTATATGAATATAAAGCATACTTTTTATCAAAAAAAACATCTACTCAAACTCTCTACTAAAAAAGAGCTGAGTAGATATTTATCTAAACACTAAACTAAATTCTATAGGATTAGAATCTGAAATGTGCAAAAGCACGGTTAGCCTCTGCCATACGGTGTATCTCCTCTTTACGCTTGAAAGCACCGCCTTGGCTATTGAATCCGTCTACTATCTCTGCAGCAAGTTTCTCTGCCATAGAGCGACCAGAGCGTTTGCGAGCGAAGATAATAAGGTTTTTCATAGAGATAGCCTCTTTTCTATCAGGACGGATTTCCATTGGCACTTGGTAAGTAGCACCACCTACACGACGCGACTTTACCTCTACCTGTGGAGTTACATTCTCCAAAGCCTTTTTCCAGATATCCAAAGCTGTCTGCTCCTCGTTTGGCATTCTCTTTTTTACCTCTTCCAAAGCACCATAGAATATGCCATAAGAGATACTCTTCTTACCGTCATACATCAAGTGGTTTACAAACTTAGTAACCATTACCTCGCCAAATACTGGGTCTGGTAGTATGACTCTCTTTTTTGGTTTTGCTTTTCTCATTTTTTACTTAAAACTTTAATTTTGTTTTTGTCTTGGCTGTCTTTTGTAGTCTTCAATGCGAGAAACATTTACTCAACCTATATACACCAACAATCAAAAACTTGTTAATAAAACTTTGTTAATAACTCCTTAGGCTTTCTTTGCTTTAGGACGCTTAGCACCATATTTACTACGGCGTTGGGTACGAGATGCTACACCTGCTGTATCCAAAGTACCTCTTACAATGTGGTAACGAACACCCGGAAGGTCTTTTACACGACCGCCACGAACCATTACGATTGAGTGCTCCTGCAAGTTATGTCCCTCTCCAGGAATGTAAGCATTTACCTCCTTAGAGTTTGTCAGACGCACACGAGCTACCTTACGCATTGCAGAATTAGGTTTCTTTGGTGTTGTAGTATAAACCCTTACACAAACACCTCGCCTTTGTGGGCAAGAATCCAAAGCTGGAGATTTTGACTTATCTTCCAAAACCTGCCTGCCTTTTCTTACTAATTGCTGAATAGTTGGCATTTTTTCTTGTTTATTTTTAATTAATTACACTTATCCGAAAAAAATCGGACTGCAAAGGTACAACTTTTTTTTCATTCTACCAAAGAAATCAAAACAAGCCCCCTCCCACCCAAACTC
>R18__coassemble_4047_pt1 | contig 6603 bp, 6 predicted proteins | sample R18__metabat2_low_PE_054 | metagenome-assembled genome bin R18
CATCTTAGGGTTTTTCTCGCCTTCGAAAACAACACAAAATCAACCCTCCACAAATTCACATCTCGACATAGTGCGTTGCTGCCCGTCTATTATCTCGTAGGAGCCGTCTTCGCGGGTAGCCCAATACATTACATTGAGCGGGAAGCCCTTCGAAACGGTTCTTATCACCTCGTCTCTCTGTTTGTCGTTATAGACAAACTCTCGCTGATAGGGCGGCCTTACATCTAACTTACCGCCGTAGGCTACTACGCCCTCTTCTTCGTTATTTTTATAGCCTGCCGCCAAGTCGCGTACTGTAATCTCTCGTAACTCTATTTTCATAATATGCTGATTCTTTAAGTATTATTGTTTTTTACGAATAAGTATGCGAAAAAATGGGCATTCCCCATTTATTGACAAATCTTTATTATCGTCACCTTTTCTAAACCTTACGATTTCAAACTGTTCTGGATTATATTTATCCATAAACGAAATAGGCACGCCCATCACGCCGTCGTAGTCCATTGGGATTTTGGCGGTCTCGCCTACATTTATAGCATCGTAGTTGTCGTATTTAGGGTATTCTTCGGGTGTGTAATGCTTGTATAAATCTATAAATTCGTGGCGTTTATTGTGTTCAAGGTTGGTAAACCAACCTGTATTTCCCATTTGTTTTAGTGTTCCATCTGGTCTTACATAATTCTTACTTCCGTTATTTATACCTAACCATATTTTATTTTCCTTTATAAGTTTAAAAATTTCTTTATAAGTAACAGAATTCTGATTGCCTATGATTAGAAACTTTTTCTCATACTCCATAAGTTGCTTTACATATTCGCGGAAGAGCGAAAAAGGTGGGTTGGTCACCACGATGTCGGCTTGCTTTAGCAATTCAATGCACTCGGCGGAGCGGAAGTCGCCATTGTCTTTGAGTACAGTAGGTTTGTATCGCTCGTCTTTTAGCATCAGCTCTATGTCTTCCATACTTATAGCGCCATCGCCGTTCATATCCCTTACCTCCTGTATCTCTATCTTGTAGGCAGTGCGTATGGGGGCAGTCTGCTTCGGGGCAAACTCTTCGCCCAAGTTCATTTCAAACTCTATGCCTGCTACGGGCGAGCCACTGTAGCAGGTAGCTATAAGTTTTTTCAACTTCAACTGATTGAAGTTCATAGCAAAGTATTTAAAGAACCAGCTTTCGTAGGGGTCGTCGCAGTTGCAAAAGACCGCCTTCCCCTCGAAATGCTCTGTATAGTGCTTCAATTCGTTTTCTATATCGGACAGTTGAGTATAGAACTCATCGTTTTTCGCTTTTTTAGCCTTATGGAGACTTTCTCCCGTTTTCTTTTTTGCCATAAGTAATTGATAGTTTTATGCATTCACTATCAATCATTTGTAATCGGGCAAAAGAAAAGGTGCGAACTTTTCTACTCACATTCACGAGGAGCGTCGGAGAACCCCGCTGTACCATATAGATTAGCTCACACCATTTGTGCAAGCATTTTTATTATATGATACATACGCATTTCTACAACGCTTTCAGTAAATTGCTGTTATCCGATTATTCTAAACAATCAGTTTCCGACGCTTTTTGTTTTGAATGTGAATAATAGCTAATGCTGTTAATAAAAAAACAAGATTCTGGAGGTCCGCTGACTTCCAGCACGGCAAAGTTACTAAAAAAATACGAAAAGAAGAGGAAATCCTCTCTCCACCACTCCACCACTCCCCCTGCATACTTCGTATGCTTTCCCCCTCTGTAGAGAGAGGGGGAGATTGTTTTTCTTTCCCCCTTTACCAAAGGGGGAAAAGCGACCCGCGGGAGCCAAGGGGGATTTAAGAGAAAGCCTCTCTACTCCCCATGCTACTCGGTATGCCCCCCCTCTACAGTGAAGGGGAGATTGTTTTTGTTTTCTCCCCCTTTACCAAAGGGGGAAAAGCGACCCGCGGGAGCAAGGGGGATTAATAAGCAGATATAACTATATAAAAAATCAAAGCATTTTACTAAGTTGTCATTTTTTAGTAAATTTGCAATTGATTATAGGTATCCTCCCTTCCACACACCAAGCAGCATAATTTTTTATTTAATTTCCACAAAAAAAATACGAGATGCCTATGGCGATATATGCGAGTTGGGCAAGTCGGAGGCTATTTTTTCTCACTTACCTTTGAGGAAGCAGTATTGAGGCTAATTACGACTTGCCCAAGCCATAACTAACGAGTCGGGCAAGTAGTAGATGATGAGTCGGGCAAGCGGTTGGTAGTGTGATGCCTACGCTACTAAAACTATTACTTTGTATAGCGACACAAATAAACCCTATCATACTCCCCCTGCATACTTCGTATGCTTCCCCCCACTCTACAGTGAAGGGGAGATTGTTCTGTGTTCCTCCCCCTTTACCAAAGGGGGAAAAGCGACCCGTGGGAGCAAAAGGGGGGATTAAACGAGAAAGGACTATCGCTTGGTCTTAAAGTGGAGTATGTAGGCAGATACAGCTACCGCGATAAATAGGAGCATAATCTGCAAAGGGAGTTTATCTATTATAAAGACTACACAACTACCTATAGAGAGCCATATCATAGTAAGGGCGAGGATTTTGCCACGCAAGGGAATGGCTCTATTTTCGCGGAAGTCGCGAATATACTCTCCGAAATACTTATTGTCTAAAAGCCTTTGGTGGAGTGTAGGCGAACTATTGGCAAAAAGCGTAGCCGCAAGTAGCAGAAACGGAGTAGTAGGCAGTAGCGGTATAAATATACCGATAGTACCAAGCATTAAGCACAATATGCCGATAAAGATAAAAAGGGGGCGTTTGTATCTCTTCATTTACTCCTCTAAATCTACAAGCTTATTTGATATAGCATAAATAGCCAACCCAGCATTGGTATGTATCTGCAGTTTGTTTGAGATATTGCGTTTGTGGGTGTTGACGGTATTGATAGATAGCCCGAGCTTCTGTGCTATCTCTTTTACCGATAGCCCGCGAGTAATCTCGCGAAGCATAATGCGCTCCATCCTTGTCATACTCTCTTTGGAGTCTTCGCTATCGTTGCCTACTCTGTGTTTTACCTGCTTTATTATATCTTTTATCTTGCTATTTACTACTTTAAGTGGCTCTATTATAGAGATAGTATCGTCTAGAAAGTTGGCAATCTGGGAAATATCCATTGCCGTCTGTAGCCCTATGATATATGCTTCGGGGTGCTTTTGTCGCAACTTGGCTATATCCTCCTCCGAACGGAACATAGAGGTATCGGCCACTATCAGATGTGGCGTAGCCTCAGCCCCACTGGCGTATATCTTTTTAATACGCGAAACCTCTATTATCTCTATCTTGCTTGTAGCTTGGCTGATAATATGTTTTATCCCCTCAGACACTACTCCTGAGGGTTCGTAAAGCATTACTACTATATTCATTTTGCCCTCTGACTCTCGATTTGTTTGATAATAGGCACAAGTAGATTATCCTCTATGGCTATATGAGACTTCAAATCCTCCTCGCATGAGAAAATCTCGAACAACACGCCATTTATCTCGTTGGTACTCTTAGCAGGATAATACTTGATTATAAGATTCTTAAACTCCGTCATTCTATCCTCTACATGGTTATGCTGGCGTACAAATATAGAGATTTGATACTTATTATCCTTACCGTTTCTGATAAGGCTATCTATATATGGGAATACAAACTCATCTTCGTAGCCCATGTGTTTTTTTACCTCCGCCACATATTCGTCGAAATAAAACATAATGGCTTTTGACAGGTCATTTTGCTCACGGCTTACTATCGCGAAGAGTTTTTCGCGTATGCTTGGTAGGCGAAAATTGAGGAAATAGTCATGCGATTGCTTCAGATAAGATACCACAGCCTCTATCGAGACCTTTTGCTCAGCTTGGTTAGTATATTTACTATTGATTACTATTGTCGCTATAAGTAGAAATGTATTGGTATCTATTTTATATTCTTTGCATACGGTATCTATAGTCTTATCGCCAAATCCAAGAGGTATGCCAAATCTGCTTATTACGAGCAAAGCCCGATGATTGTTTGCGATAAGGTCGCTCATTTTGTCTGTAGGTTTATACATAGCAAGTTATGTTCTTGTAAAAAACGAGATATTTCAGCAAAGTTACAAAAAATAGAGCAAATGGCATACAAAAAAAACACTGCAAAGAACCGAATCTATGCAGTGCCCCCCATGTTTAATCTAAAAATATTATTTTTATCTGTGTCTATATCGTTTAATATCTCTTCTCTACCTCAGCCCAAGAAATTATATTCCAAAGGGCTTTTAGCTGATCGGCTCTACGGTTTTGGAAGTCGAGATAATAAGCGTGTTCCCATACATCGAAGCAAAGTATTGGCTTAAGCCCGTGTTTAAGCGGATTTCCAGCATTGCTCTCTTTTAGGATTTGGAGCTTACCATCTTTGTCGGCAGCCAACCAAGCCCAACCTGAACCAAATAGAGTGGTAGCAGCAGCCTCAAACTCTTTTTGGAAATTTTCGAAAGAGCCGAAAGCCTCTTCTATAGCTGCCAAAAGTTTGCCACTTGGGCGTCCCTCTGATTTTGGAGCGAATTGTAGGAAATACATATTGTGGTTCAGTATCTGACCAGCATTGTTGTAGATACCACCCTCTGCTTTCTCTACGATAGTCTCAAGCGAAGCATTCTCAAACTCAGTACCTGCTATGAGGTTATTGAGATTATTCACATAAGTTTGTAGGTGCTTACCGTGGTGAAACTCTATAGTAGCCTGCGAAATTGCAGGCTCAAGTGCATTATTTGCGTATGGAAGTTGAATAAGTTCGTGTTTCATATCTTAAAAAAATTTTTAGTAATTATTTTGTTGAAATTATTTGTTGAGGCAAAGGTACAATTTATTTTCCGAACTATACAAAACTTTGCTATATAAAAAATCAATATATTGTTTGTTTTTATAAATATATACATATACGAAACTTGGCGAGTAGGCGACAGTAAGCGATAAAAGTCCTCCCTATCGCTTATCTTATACCCTGCCTCTTTCAAAGCCTCTTGGAACTTGCGTACCTCGTAGTATCTATCGAAATACTCGGACAAAAACTCCGTGCCTCCGCTCTGGGTCTGCTCCGAAACACGCTCAAACAACGCCCTATCAGGCATTAGCAAAGGGTCTTTGGTGTAGGTACGACTATAGCGTTCGCCATTCCTATTTATCCTCGCCTTGTTTGTCTCGTCCTCATAAACGCCACTCTGCAAAGCCTCCGATAAACTTTTGCAGATACTCGACATATCCTCACCAGTGAGGTCATTCTTAAAATAAACAAACTCCATTAAGCGTACGCTATCATTATTTATAAATGTATTTTTACTCTGTTTGCGTTTTACCACAATACTTATATTCTGCTCCGCTCCTCTGTACTTATAGTTATCAGCGTTTGCATTATGGTTACTAATCCTTACAGACAAAACATTGCCATTTTCAAGAATAAAATTAGCATACTTGCTCGCTTCGCCCTCTGCTCCAATAGCCTCGCTTAAATCCGTCAGAAAACCCTTTGTATTGTCTCTCTGCAAAACTTTTTCAGACAAATCCTGCAAATTGTCAATTTTATTTTGTACCTTTGCCCTCTCAATCGGTTGAGGTGCTGAAGTGGTTAAGTCCCGTGCCTCTTCCGATTTTCTCTTTTTTGAAAACCTTGTAACTTTGTCTATCTGTAGGTCGTTCTCGTCAAAAATAACATAGCATTCGCCGTCTTCCCTTCCATTGTACGATATACCAACAAAGCCACACTCCTTGTTCAAAAACTTTGAGGCGTTCTCGGCTCCTTCTAAGGAATTAGCCAAAAAAGAATATATTGTGCGGGCTTTTTCAGATGCTTTTATTTGTCTTACATATTCCTCGTAAATCTCTTCTCTATCGTATTTTTTTGATAATATATTGGCAATGGCTTTACGAATTATCATCGCCACACGCGCCCCTATTGGTTTATCCTCTATCAGGTAGTTCGTTCCGTTGTCTTCAGGTATCGTTACTTCGTAGTTGTAAGCGTATTTTTCTTTGGGAATATAAAAATCATTGATATTAATAGAGTTTAGTATATTATTAATCTCTATATCCGTTTTATTTTCAATTATTGCCACATCTTTGCCGTCGTTGAGAATGGTAGATTTTATGTCTTTCTCATTTATCTTGCCTTTTTCAAGTTCTTGGAAGAATTTCACTATCGCAAACAAACTATAATTGTCTACTTGAAGAAGTTCATCTTTTGCGTTTTTATCTTCAATAAAAGCATCAATATAATTTAAATATGTAAATCCTTTATATCTCCAATTATGAAGTTCAAACTCACTTATTCTCCCATAATGCCTCAAATCCTCCACACTCACATAACTGCCCCAGCCGTGTGCCTGCATTCCCTCGCCTGTTCCCATTCGTCTATGGTCAAAGCCTAAATACTCTCCGCTCTTCTTATCGTAAAACTTACCGTCTGCTTTCAGCAACAGGTGCGGGCTATTGTGAAATACCTTTGAAAACCTTATGTTCTCCTCCAATACCTCATCAATAGTAGTATTGCCAAGAGTTGCTCGCTCGCCTGTGTCCGTGCGGAAAAAACTACCGTCAGGGTTTTTTGATAAAAG
>R18__coassemble_4521_pt1 | contig 5908 bp, 5 predicted proteins | sample R18__metabat2_low_PE_054 | metagenome-assembled genome bin R18
TGCCCCACACATACAGCATTAGGAGTTCCCTTTATTAGTTGATAATCAGAGTATTGCAAATTCTTTTCTTGAGTTATTTCAGCGTAAAAGGCTGAGAGGCAGAGAGTTGCGGAAAAAGTGTAGAAAAAAGTAACACAAATCGTTTTTAGAAACCTGTACTTTTCGTTTTGTGAGGTATAGATTTGTATGTCTAATTTTTTTTATTTATTGCTTTTTTATATAAAAAATACTGTCAATTGTATAAATAGGAATATAAACCAAAAACTCCCTAAACTTTTAGAATAGTGGAGTTTTTAGTTTATAGATGTCATTAGTTTACTTTTTATAGTACTCTAAATCTGTAGGTGCAAAAGAGTTGATATAAGCCTCTATCTTAGCGATTTCAGCCTCGCCGTAGCGTAGATATACTTCGGCTGATTGGCTATACTGCTCTTCAAGCGAAGCGTCTCGTAGTAGCAAGTGGCTAAACACACAGTGAGCAGCAGCCTCTACTAGTCGGCGAGCCATAAAGTCGCCGTACTCAGAGTCTTTGCATTCGCCTACTAATTTTACCAAGGCTTCATATTTGTCAGCCATTCTAACGAGGCGAGCCTTCAATCCAGCAAATTTTGGCAGATATTCCTGTTTTTCATATTCGCGAATTTGAGCAAGGTAAGTTCCTGTAGTGACATGGCGTATTGCTGCTACTACCTGAAGTTGTGTCGTTCCTTCGTAGATATTGGTAATACGAGCGTCGCGAGAAAGGCGTTCGCAGGCATAGTCTTTCATATAGCCCGAACCTCCGTGTATCTGGATACAGTCGTAAGTATTCTGGTTAGCAAACTCCGAAGCCATACCTTTTCCCATAGGAGTATATGCGTCGGCCAGGCGAGAGTATTTCTTCATCTCTTGGCGTTCCTCTGGGAGTAGTTGGCGCTCTCTGGCTATATCTTCCCATATCTTATATACATCTACAAAACGAGAAGTCTCGTAGAGCATAGCACGAGAGGCGTCTGCTTTTGCTCTCATTAAAGAGAGCATTTCATATACAGGAGCAAACTCAATGATAGCTTTTCCAAACTGTTTTCTATCGCGAGCATATGCGTCAGCCTCTCGATAGGCAGCCTCAGAAAGTCCTGTAGACTGTGCTATTATACCGAGCCTTGCGCCATTCATTAGAGCCATTACATACTTGATAAGTCCTAAGCGGCGGTCGCCTACTATTTCGCACTTTGCGTTTTTATATACAAGTTCGCAAGTAGGAGCGCCTTTGATACCCATTTTGTTTTCAATGCGGCGGACATCAACACCTCCGTCTCGTTTGTCGTAGACGAACATAGATAGTCCGCGACCATCTTTTGTCCCCTCCTCTGAACGAGCCAATACAAGGTGGATATCTGAATCGCCATTGGTGATAAAACGCTTTACTCCGTTTAGTCTCCAACAGTTGTTAGCCTCATCGAAGCTTGCTTTGAGCATTACTGCCTGAAGGTCGCTACCTGCGTCAGGCTCAGTGAGGTCCATAGACATAGTCTCGCCCCCTGCTACACGAGGTAGATATCTTTCGTGCTGGTCTTTAGAGCCAAATTCGTATAGAGTCTCGGCACAATCCTGCAATCCCCATACATTTTGGAAAGAGGCGTCTGCACGAGAAATCATATCTGCTATCATTACATTTACTGTAATAGGGAAGTTCAAGCCATTGTATCTACGAGGAATGGTAACTCCCATAAGGTCTGCCTTACGCATAGCCTCGAGGTTCCGTTCTGTGCCAGAGGCGTATTTTACGCGATTGCCTTGAAGCGAAGGCGCTTCGTGGTCTACCTCCTCGGCGTTTGGAGCAATTATATCTCCACAGATTTCGCCAGCTACTTCAAGTACACGGTCGAAACTATCAAGAGCGTCTTCGAAATCTACAGGAGCGTAATCATATTCTTTTGCGTCGGAGTAGTTGCGTTCTTTGAGTTCTACGATTCGTTTCATCAAATCGTGTTTCAAATTCAATCTATAAGCGGGAGTGTCTATATAAAAATTTGCCATTTTCTTGATTAAATTCTTTAATTAATAAACTTGACTATTGTAGCGTATTATTTGCTATTCTTTTTGTAATATTTTATCATTTTAGGCAAAACCTCCTCTACGGTGCCGTTTATGACATAGTCTGCAATAGCATTTATAGGGGCATTTTCATCATTATTTATAGAAATAATCATTGATGAGTCTTGCATTCCCGCAATGTGTTGGATTTGTCCTGAGATGCCGCAAGCGATATACAACTTTGGACGGACTGTAACGCCTGTCTGCCCTATCTGGCGGTCGTGTTCTACAAATCCTGCATCTACCGCAGCACGAGTAGCACCTACTTCGGCATGCAACTCTTTAGCCAACGCAAATAGCAATTCGAAGTTCTCTTTAGAGCCTACTCCATAACCTCCAGCCACTACTATAGGAGAGCCTTTTAGGTTGTGTTTAGCCTTTTCTATATGTCGTTCGATTACTTTTACTACAAAATCAGCGTCTGTTACAAAATCACCGACATCGTGACGAATCACTTCGGCTTTATGTTCTGTAGAGAAAATCTCTTTTTTCATCACCCCCTCACGGACTGTTGCCATTTGTGGTCTGTTATCAGGGTTGATAATAGTAGCCACGATGTTTCCTCCAAAGGCAGGGCGAATCTGGTATAGTAGATTTTCGTATACTTTGCCCGATTTTTTATCCTCGTGCGGGCCTATTTCGAGCGAAGTACAGTCGGCAGTAAGACCAGATGTCAGAGCCGAAGATACGCGAGGTCCTAAATCTCTACCTATTACTGTTGCTCCCATAAAGCAAATCTGAGGTTGTTCTTTCTTGAATAGATTTACCATTATAGAGGTATGAGGTAGCGAAGTATAAGGGCTTAGACGATTGTCGTCAAACAAATGTAGTTTGTCTACGCCGTATTGTTGTACCTGTTCGGCAATTTTATCGAGTCCAGAGCCTATGGCTATTGCTTCGAGTTGGCAACCGAGTTGGGTAGCGAGGCTTCTGCCTTTAGTGAGCAGTTCGAGGCTCACATCGAGGACCACTCCATCCTCTATTTCACAATATACAAATAAATTATTCATCTTATTTCAACTTTACTATACTTTTTTATTCTATATTATCGTTATTTGTTAGAAGAGATTTTATGTTTTTGAACTCTAAATATGCAATGAGCCAATCTTTTATATTGTTTTTATATATTGTACAAACATTATTCTTGCCTCCTTCGAATTCATTCTCAATTCTTTGAATAGGGCATCCTCCTCCGCATAATGGTAAATATGAGCATCTTATACAACTTTGATTTGAAATAGGGTCGGCTCCATATAAGTTCCGATTTAATTCTCTTTGATTTATCTCTATTAACTATCCATTTTTATTTAATTTTCCTATCGCTCGCTTCTTAATACCTATATTTTCCCAACATTGATATACATGCCCGTCTGGATCTACTGATAAGGCATTTTTATTTCTAATTGCACATTCAATATGTCCGAAATCTTTATACATCAACCAAGGGGTGATAATTCTGTGATTTTTCCACAGGTTTAATGAAAATTTAGTAAAATCTTTGTGATTAAATAGTCCTGATATGCTATCATCATTAGTCCGATTCATTACTAATCCAGGTGCTATGGATACTTTGCCTGAATATCTGTTAGAGATATAGTTATACAGAGGAATATACTCGTTTTGATTTTTTTTTGTGGTATTGACTCTAATGCTTATATTAAGTTCGGGATAGATATCTATAATTGAATCTATATTATTTAATGTTTGCTGAAAAGCATTATTACATCCTTTTGTGAATTTTATGGCGTTGTGAGTATTTTCTAACCCATCTAATGTAATTTGCATACTCTTTACCTCAATGTCTTTAAGAATTTTTATTGTTGAAGGATTTATATGGAACGCTGTGGTGATAATGTTTGAAGAAAAACTTCCTTGAAAAAAAACGCGAAATTTTTTGTGAAATAGAGCCATCTTGTCAATAGCCATTAGAGGCTCTCCCCCAAACCAAGTTAGATGCATTGACTGTAATGTGGATCTTTTTTGTATGTTTTTTACAATAGAGTCTATAATTTCTTCTGTAATGTATGATTTTGTTTTGTTTTTTTCAAAACAGTAGAAACAATTAAAGCAACAATCCATTGTCGGTGCTATTGTAAGGTGTAAAAAATTATCTTGTTTGCGAGCTTCTGTTATGATTGATTTGTATATTAGAAATTCGTCTTGTAGGGATTTACATATAAAAAGGCGCCTTTCTAACTCTTTATAAACTTCTATTTCTAAATCTCCATCTGAAATCCTATCTTTATTTGTTTGTTTGTTTTGTAAATACAAATAAATATCCCGATTTAATTCTATTAAGGCACGAGAAAGGGAATTGAAAGCAAAAAAGTTGCCTTGATGTTCAAAAAGAAATGTATAGTTTGATACTAACATAATTTTTATTATTAATAAAAGACCAACCTATAATACTTATACGGTAAAAGGTTGGTCTTCCTTTTATGTTTACAATATAAACGAACTTTTATAATTTCATAGAATTAAAATACTTTGCTATTTTTTCTAAAAAATCACTTGTGTTATTGAGATGTATATATTCCGACTTTAGAAAATTGTATAATCCGAGTTCTGTGTCGCTAATAGTTTTCAAATCAGCGTATTCTCCTTGACAAATTAAAAAAGTCGTATTAGATAAGGAGTATAATAGAAAACTTTTAGAGGTGTTGAACTTTTTCTTATCTCCATATGTTTCGAAATACTTATCTGCTTTTTGTGAAATTTTTCTATATATATCGTCAATATATTGCCCCCAATAAAAACACATTTTAACATGCTTTGCTTGCTCATCTATGCTTGGAACAAAAAACACAGGTTTGTCGCTTTCTTTTCTTGCAAACGAGGCGCTAAATTCGGCCACAAATATAGAACTTCCATCTTTCTTTTCGAGTAAGATAAAATTATTTTGTCTTACTAAAGGCGATAATATAAAGCATTCATTTTTTATATTATCTGTAAAAAATTCTTTTTTACACTTTGTGTCTGTATATTTATTCAGTATCTCTTTCTGAAAATAATCAGTAAGAGTATTATAGTATTTTGAATTAGATTGGTAGAATATGGAAAACTTTGTGTCTGTATAGAATTCGTTCAAGTCTTTGACAAAATTCTTTATATTAGATGCTCCGTATTTAGCTTCCAACTCATCATACATTGTAAAATCAGGTGATAGTTGTACTATGCCATTTTCTATAGTAATAATTTGTGATAGATTAACTACTTCCGATTTTCCAAAACCAATATCAGACAGCATTCTTGCTGATTTTACCGCTTTATGTTTAGCGTGTTTTGCAAATAACTTGTCAATTCGTAGAGCATACTCTGGATAGTCTTTTGATTCTTGCATGTTATCAACATTAGCTAACCGACAAACTGTTGAAACTAATTCAAGCCTCTCATCTATTATCACATTAGCGTTTGCTGTATTGGAAAAAATAGATAGTATCAAAAAACTAAATGTTACTAAACTATACTTATTCATAAGGCGTACATTCTTTATAATTTATACAAAGTATTCGTAGAGCATGTAACATAAGAAGTGCAAGTAGTGTATGGACCTTGTGGGTCTGGACAATTTATAAATAAATCCGTACATGTTAATTTTTGATTGACACAAGGCTCCACTGTAAAACTTGTCGGGTTTTCATTAGGACAACCATACATTCCATTACCAGAACAAGAAGTTCTTACAATGTTTTTCAAATCATCAAGGGTAATTTTCCCCTCTTCAATTACTCTAATTTTATTTTTTGCCTCCATTGTTTTGTTAGTATATTACCTATATACAAGAGGTTAAAAATGATATATAAAAAATTTATTGGTCTGCAAATTTATATAA
>R18__coassemble_4663_pt1 | contig 5722 bp, 6 predicted proteins | sample R18__metabat2_low_PE_054 | metagenome-assembled genome bin R18
CTTCTCCCCATCCAGCACTATCGCTCTTCAGTGTTTGCCGAGCCAAATGAAGAATGTATAATAAAGCCCCGTGAAGAGCGTAAAGGCAGGGAAAACCGACAGACTTTTTTACAGAGGCTAAGATTGACTCCTTTCCTTTTGGAGCTCGTAGGTCACCGAGAAGTTTTTGAACATGGCATCACACAGAGCATTAAAAAGCGATTATTTTTTATTTAAGCACGAATATATTTTTGTGTTCAAAAAAGAGTTTTGATATGACAAAAACAGATTTATTTATAGAATTGGCAAAACCTGATAATAAAGGTAAGAGTAGATGGGTAAAAACAACGGAATTCCAAGGTAAATATAAAAATCTACAACTTGGTAATGGAGGTAGTTGGTGTAGAAAAAGTTCAAATTTGTCAAAAAAATATATTGTAGAATTTGACAAATCGCAAACTGTAGGAAACTCTATAGATGCTATTAGGTTAAATGGGTTTAATAATGAAAAATCATTTTCTCAATCCATAAATCCTAAGATTAAAGAGTATTTCAAAAACGAGCGTTGTGTAATGCTTGGAGTAAGAGGCTTTTCTGAAAATACTAAAATAGAAATTGATCATAAAGATGGACGAAAGAATGATAGCCGTGTTTCAAATACAGCTACGCAGCGTATAGATGATTTTCAACCACTTTGTAAGGCAGCTAATGATGTTAAACGCCAAATTTGCAAAGAATGTAAACAAACAAATAAGCGTTGGGATGCAAAAAATATCAAAGGCAATCCATATTCTTTTTACGAAGGTAATGAAAATTATACAGAAAAATTAGGATGTAAAGGTTGCTATCAATACGATCCAGTTGAGTACAGAAAAAAAACGGCTATGTTAATATCAAAGGAAGCTATTAAAAACACAACCGATTTTATTATGAACAAATTGTATGGAGATATAAAATGAATTATATAGGTTCAAAGTTAAAACTTTGTCAAAATTTTATTCCATTGACCATAAAATCTGTTTGTGGAGAAAATGTATCACAAATGATTTTTTGCGATATCTTCGCAGGAACTGGTATTGTCGGAAGAAGATTTAAGCAATTTGTAAAAAAAATTATAGCAAATGATATTGAGTATTATAGTTATGTACTTAATAAAAATTATATTGAAAATCATATAGAAATTAGCAATACCGAAGAATTATTAGATGAACTCAACTCTTTAAATGTTATTGATAAAGGATTTATATTCAAAAATTATTGTTTAGGAGGAGATAGCGAACGGCAATATTTTTCAGATGAGAATGGAAAAAAGATAGATACTATAAGAATAAAAATTGAAGAATGGAAAAATAGTGGCAAAATAACGGATAGCATATATTTTTTTCTACTTTGCAGTTTATTGGAATGTGCAGATAAAGTTGCTAACACTGCTTCTGTTTATGGTGCTTTTCTGAAGAAATTAAAACCATCGGCACAAAAACGATTTGTATTAGAACCAGCATATTTTGAAATAAACAATAACTCACATGAAGTATATAATAAAGACGCAAATATTCTTATAAAAGATATTGAAGGCGATATTTTGTATCTCGACCCGCCATACAATGCTAGGCAATACGGGGCTAATTATCATTTACTAAACACAATAGCAGAGTATAAACCTTTTGTGCCAAAAGGCAAAACAGGATTGAGAAATTACAAAAAATCAAAATACTGTAGTGCAAGTATAGTTAATTTAGAATTTGAATCTTTAATAAAAAACGCTAAATTTAAATATATATTTTTATCATACAATAATGAAGGATTGATGTCGCTGGAAAATATAAGGAAAACAATGTCAAAATATGGGCATTATGATGTTGTGCAAACTAATTATCAAAGATTTAAAGCAGATTCTAATCGCTTTAATAAAGCTATAAAAACTACTGAGTACTTACACATTTTAGAAAAACAATAAAATAAAATAGATGTTAGAACAAAATAACAAGAAAGTATTAAGGACAGAAAGCTTACTAAAGACTTACGGTAAGCGTACTGTAGTAAATAATGTTTCTATTGAGGTTCATCAGGGAGAGATAGTAGGACTACTCGGACCAAACGGTGCGGGAAAGACTACTACATTCTATATGACGACCGGGCTTGTAATACCTAATGCTGGTAAAATCTTCCTAAATGACCTTGATATTACCGACTATCCTGTTTATCGCCGTGCTCAGTCTGGTATAGGATATTTGGCTCAAGAGGCCTCTGTATTCCGCAAACTCACAGTAGAGGATAATATCAAAGGAGTTCTCCAAATGACAAAGTTTTCTAAAGAGAAGCAGCAAGAGAAGCTCGAAAGCCTTATTGCTGAATTTCGACTTGAACATGTACGCCATAATATAGGAGACCGACTATCGGGAGGCGAACGCCGTAGGACTGAGATAGCTCGATGCCTCGCTATAGAGCCAGATTTCATAATGCTTGACGAGCCATTTGCAGGCGTAGACCCTATTGCTGTGCAGGACATTCAGGATATTGTATGGCACCTAAAAGACAAAAATATCGGTATTCTTATTACCGACCACAATGTAGATGAGACTCTGGCCATTACAGACCGTGCTTATCTTTTGTTTGAAGGAAAAATTCTATTTCAAGGAACGCCAGAAGAGTTAGCTGAAAATGAGACTGTAAGAAAAAATTATCTTGGACGCGATTTCGAGTTGAAACGAAAAACCAAAGTCGTAGAGTAAGCTTATGATAGATACACATTCGCATATTTTTTCCGAAGAATTTGATTTGGATAGGCAAGAGGTGGTCTGTTCTGCATTAGAAAATGGTGTAGAGAAAGTTATTTTAGCTAATGTAGACTACTCTACCCTACTTCGCTTGGAACAGACTCAGAAGGAGTTTCCTCACTTTTGCTACTCTGCTATGGGGCTACATCCTACCAGCGTTACTGATGGATACAAGGAAGAATTGGAGAAAATAATAGATAAATTATCTACTGAAAATCAATATGTTGCTATAGGTGAGATAGGTATAGATTTGTATTGGGATAAAACTTTTCTTCCACAACAAATAGAGGCTTTCCAGCGACAAGTAGAAATCGCTTTAGAACTCAACCTGCCTATAATTGTGCATATTCGCAAGGCATATCAAGAGGTTTTTGAGGCTTTGAAAAAATATGGAAAAAATCAGCCTCGTGGTGTATTTCACTGTTTCTCAGGTGGATTGCAAGAGGCTCACCATGCTGTATCGCTTGGTTATTATCTGGGTGTAGGCGGTGTTTTGACATACAAAAACTCCACTCTACACGAAACTATAAAGCAGATTTCACCAGACAAAATACTACTTGAGACAGATGCTCCATACCTTTCGCCTGTGCCTTATAGAGGCAAACGCAACGAGCCAAAATATCTACGAGAGATATGTAGCAAGTTGGCAGAAGTGTATGAAACTGATTTTGAGAAAATTGATAAAATAACTACCCAAAACGCCCGACAACTTTTTAGGTTATAACTTTTTTATATGGATAAAATAAAAGAGCAAAAAAAGGCTTTTCGCAGAGAAGTAAAGGCTAAAATAGCCACAATATCCAGCGAAGATAAGCAATTGAGAGCCGAACAGATATTTAAGCAAGTGTCTCAAATACCTGATTTTCAAATATCTAAAAATATACTTATGTTTTGGTCTCTTCCAGACGAGATATTTACGCACAAAGCTGTTTTGGAGTTTTCTAAAGAAAAAACCGTCATTTTACCCATTACCGTAGGCGATGATTTGGTATTTAGTCGTTTTTCTTCTTTGGCAGATATGACTATAGGAAATTTTGGCATTGCAGAGCCTAATATAAAAGATAGGATAGATACTTCATTGATAGATTTTGCAATAATTCCGGGAGTGGCTTTCGATAAATCTAATAATCGAATGGGACGCGGGCGCGGCTTTTACGACCGTATTCTCAATTCTATCTCTGCTAAAAAGGTAGGAGTATGCCTACGAGAGCAGTATTTCGAGGCGATACCTACTGAGGATTTTGATAAAAAAATGGATTATGTGATATTTGCTTAAAAAGCATATTTTAGATAGCAAATTTTTATTAACTTTGCACTCTTTTTTACAGAGACACAAAAAGGAAAGGTGCTCGAGTGGTTGAAGAGGCACGCCTGGAAAGCGTGTAACCGTCAAAAGCGGTTCGGGGGTTCGAATCCCCCTCTTTCCGCTGGTAATTCAAACGAGAATGTCTATTTTATAGATTATCTCGTTTGTTTTTGTTATAAACCTAAGGGAATCATCTTCCTTGTAGATGTCGAAAAAAAATTGTAACTTTGCCTAAATTTTCCATAAAAAGATATCTCGTTGATACTAAGCGTGTCTCTTGTGGAGCAAAGTATAAAAAAGTATGAAGTTTCTTGCCGATAGAGTTGAAAAATTACTGAAGACGAACGATTGTGTAGTAATAGAGGGATTTGGTGGATTTATAAAAAACATTTCGCCTGCAAGGATTGTAGATAGTTATATCTATCCGCCACAAACAGAAATCTCTTTCAACGCAATGCTCCGCCACGATGACGGGTTGCTATACTCTATGGTAGCCGACGAACAGCAAATAAGTTATAAAACGGCTATTGCAGAGGTATCTAAGCATATTAGACGGTTGAAGCAGGAAATTTCTGATAGTCAAACAGTAGATTTTGGTAGTATAGGTCTATTCTGCTACGAAAAAGACACAATACAATTCACTCCTAAAGAAGCTGACTATCTGCCAGAGAATTTTGGATTGAATAAAATAGAGTGTTTTGAAAGGATAGAACAGAGACTTCCAACAAAAGCCATAGAGGTAGAAGGCAAAAAACTTGTAATCGACCTACATAGCTTGTCGCGTCAGGCAATGCGTTATGCGGCCTCGATAGCTATACTTTTATCGGTGGCTCTATTTATGCCAAATGCATCTACGAAGAGCCAATATGCTGGAGTATTGGTATATCCTACTGTCAATGAATCTATAGAGAAGCCTACCGCCAGAGATATAGAGTCTGAGGAGAGGCTACAGAAATGTGCTTTATTCCAATCATCTACTCGTAAGGTAGGAGAGCCTGTTATAGAGGTTGAACATAGCGTAGAGGAGATAAAGAAATTTCATGTAGTAGTAGCAAGTTTCCTCCGCGAGGCTCAAGCAGAGGAGTTTTGCAGCCAACACGCGGGAGCCACTATTTTAAAATCAAAGGGTAATACTCCACAATATCGCTGTGTTGTCGGCTCGTTTGCTACAGAGGAACAGGCTATAGATAAAAAACACGAAATAAAAGATAGCCAAGATATAAGCTCGTGGGTTTTGTATCAGAAATAGAGAAGGAAGAAGAAATGTATAGTGCTATAGATTTATTTTGTGGAATAGGAGGATTTAGACTTGCCATGGAAAATAATGGCATTAAGTGTGTGTTTTCTTCTGAAATAGATTTAGAAGCACAATCAACTTACTACTATAATTTTAAGGATTTACCTAATGGAGATATAACAAAAGTAGAGACCAAAAATGCTATTCCTAAAGATTTTGATATTCTTTGTGGAGGATTTCCATGTCAAGCATTTTCTATTGCTGGATATAGAAAAGGGTTTGAAGATGTAAGAGGAACACTATTTTTTGATATAGCAGATATTACAAAACAGCATTCTCCTAAAGTAGTTTTTTTAGAAAATGTAAAAAATTTAGTAGGTCATAACAATGGACAAACATTTAAGATAATTCTCTCTATATTAG
>R18__coassemble_6947_pt1 | contig 4044 bp, 3 predicted proteins | sample R18__metabat2_low_PE_054 | metagenome-assembled genome bin R18
CGATAATCCATACAATTACATTGCTCAGTCCCACAAGGCTGGGCAATGTTTTTTTAGGAGAAATCTCATATTCGCATTTTCTGAAAAAATCGTACCTTTGCTTATAAATAATAAGAAAAATAGCAAAGATTTATGGCGAAGTATGCAGAGACCCCGTTGATGAAGCAATATGGAGAGATAAAAGCAAAATATCCAGATGCAATATTGCTATTCAGGGTTGGTGACTTCTACGAAACTTTTGGCGAAGATGCTATAAAAGCATCTGGAATACTCGGAATAACGCTTACTAAACGACAGAATGGCTCTGCCTCGCATGTGGAACTTGCTGGATTCCCTTATCATGCACTGGATACATATTTGCCTAAACTTGTTAGGGCTGGGCTTCGAGTAGCTATTTGCGACCAATTAGAAGACCCCAAGGCTACCAAGACGATAGTAAAACGCGGTGTTACAGAGTTAGTTACCCCCGGTGTCTCTACAAATGAAAATGTATTAAATGTCGGTGAAAATAACTTTTTGGCAGCCATACATCTATATAAAGACCAAGCAGGGCTTTCACTACTCGACATATCTACAGGAGAATTTTATCTTACGGAGGGAACTTTAGATTACATTGAAAAAACATTTTCCTCTTTTGCTCCAAAAGAATTTATATATGAGAGAAAAAATCGCTCACAGATAGCCGAATGGCTTTCTCCTAAAATTCCAAAGTTTGAACAAGAAGAGTGGATTTACTCATTAGATACAGCCAGAGATAGGATACTTAAGCAGTTTGATGTGGCGAGCCTGAAAGGATTTGGGGTAGAGGATATCTCGCTGGGGCTTGTAGCGGCGGGGGCAATACTATATTATCTCGACCAGACGGAGCACAATAAAATATCGCATATCACCAAACTTTCGCGTATAGAGAAAAATAATTTTGTGTGGCTTGACCGCTTTACTATCCGCAATCTTGAGTTGTTATCCTCGCAGAGCGGTGATGTAGATGGTTCATTATGCTCTGTATTGGATAGGTGCCTTACGCCGATGGGGAGCCGACTTATCAGGCGTTGGATTTCTTTCCCTCTGAAGTCTGTAAAGCAAATTCAAGATAGACTCAGTGTGGTAGATTATTTTTTTAAAAAACCTGACGATAGGCTAATAGTAGAGGATTGCTTGGGAAAATTTGGCGATTTGGAGAGAATCTTGTCTAAGGTAGCCGTAGGGCGAGTATCTCCACGCGAGTTGCTACAGCTCTCTTTGGCTCATTCTGCTATTGTACCTATTAAAAATATATGTTTGAATGCAAAAGATAATTGGCTTTTGAACTCTTTTGCCGAACAGCTCAATCCCTGTTCCTCGCTTGTATCTAAAATAAAACACGAGATTGTAGATAATCCACCTGCAAATTTAGCAAAAGGCGGAGTAATCCGTTCGGGAGTAGATAGTCAACTCGATGAACTCCGACATATAGCTCATTCGGGTAAATCATATCTACAAGAAATACTCGAACGAGAAGCCGAACGAACAGGTATTCCTTCGCTGAAAATTAGTTACAATCAGGTATTTGGATACTATATAGAGGTTACCAATACTCATAAAGACAAAGTCCCTACAGACTGGATACGCCGACAGACGCTGACTAATGCAGAGCGATATATTACAAACGAACTCAAAGAGTACGAGACAAAGATACTCGGAGCAGAGGAGAAAATCCTATCGCTTGAGCAACGACTGTTTGAAGATTTAGTGCAGAGTGTCGGGCAGTATATACAAGCCATACAGACCAATTGTGGTATTTTGGCACAAATAGATTGTCTTAGAAGTTTTGTTCGTGTCTCTCAAGATAATTGCTACAATCCACCTGTAGTAGACGAAAGCCAGTCGCTTGAGATAAAAGCAGGTAGACACCCTGTAATAGAAAGAACTTTGCCGATAGGCGAACCTTATATTCCAAACGATATTTTACTCGACGACCAGAGTCAGCAGATTATCATTATTACAGGTCCTAATATGGCAGGTAAATCTGCCTTGCTTAGGCAGACTGCTCTTATAGTCCTTATGGCTCAAATAGGTTGCTATGTGCCGGCCGATTCTGCAAAAATAGGTGTGATAGATAAGATATTTACCCGCGTCGGTGCCTCAGATAATCTATCCTCAGGCGAATCTACTTTTATGGTAGAGATGAACGAAGCCGCAAGTATTATCAATAATCTATCAGATAGAAGCCTTGTGTTGTTTGACGAACTTGGACGAGGTACATCTACCTACGATGGTATCTCTATCGCTTGGGCTATAGTAGAGTATATTCACGAAAATGCCAAAAGCAGAGCAAAAACACTCTTTGCTACTCATTATCACGAACTAAACGAAATGGAGAAATCCTATAATCGTATAAAGAACTATAATGTGTCGGTAAGCGAAGTAAATAATAAGGTGCTGTTTTTGAGAAAACTCGTAAGAGGTGGCTCGGAGCATAGTTTTGGTATTCATGTAGCTCGGATGGCTGGAATGCCTCCTACCGTAACAAAGCGTGCCGACGAGATATTGCTACAGCTTGAGAAAGGTTCGCAAGGTACAGGAGACGGCGTAGGCAAGTCTTTATCTAAAGCCTCGCAGCGAGAGGGTATGCAGCTCAGTTTCTTCCAGCTCGACGACCCTGTATTGGAGGAAATCCGTGATGAGATATTAAAGATAGATATCAATCAAATATCACCACTTGAAGCCCTCAATAAACTCAACTCCATCAAACGCATCCTTACAGGAAGGTCGGAAAGCTGACCTTGAAGGCTACAAGTGTAATACTTATGCTAAGGATAAATATCGGATTTATCCTATTATTTTCTTTACTAATCCTTGAAGTACTGTGCCCGGACCAAGTTCTACAAACTCTGTAGCCCCGTCTTTGTGCATATTCTGTACGCTTTGTGTCCAGCGAACAGGAGCAGTAAGTTGTGTTATCAGATTTTGCCTTATCTCGTCAATATCTGTATGTGGCATAGCATCTACATTTTGATATATAGGACAAATAGGCTTAGCGAATGTAGTGGCTTTGATAGCACGCTCCAATCTCTCTTTAGCCGGCTGCATACAAGGCGAGTGGAAGCCTCCTCCTACTTGTAGTGGCAGAGCGCGTTTGGCACCAGCCTCTTTCAGTAGGTCGCAAGCCTTAGCAATAGCCTCTTTTCTGCCTGATATTACGAGCTGTCCAGGGCAATTATAGTTGGCGGCTACTACGCCTTCTACGGTGGCACATATCTCTTCTACTTTTTGGTCTTCAAGCCCAAGTATCGCAGCCATAGTAGATGGATTCTCTTCACACGCCTCCTGCATAGCAAAGGCACGCTCGGCTACCAACTTCAGTCCGTCATCGAAACTCAACGCTTTAGCAGCTACCAACGCCGAAAACTCTCCTAAAGAGTGCCCAGCTACCATATCTGGCTTAAACTCTCCGCCTAATGAGAATGCGGACAATACCGAATGGAGAAACACTGCAGGCTGGGTTACTTTAGTCTGCTTTAAGTCTTCTGCTTCGCCCTCAAACATTATCTCTGTAATGTTGAAGCCAAGTATCTTATTAGCTTTTAGGAAATACTCCCTAATATCTGCCGAAGCCTCATATAAATCTTTGCCCATTCCTACGAATTGAGCCCCTTGTCCGGGAAATACATAAGAAATCATACTCTGTTATAAATTAGTTATTAGAATACAAAACAGCAAAGTTACGATTTTTTTCTGCTAAACAACAATTTTAGAAAAAATACTGCTATGCTACTTAAAAAATCAATGTTTTTACCACATATAGTATATAGGCAAGTAGATAATGTGGTAGAAAAAAACTTGTTGAACATTTCTTTTGCTTATTCAAAAAAATATAGTACACTTGCCAAAACTTTATATTTAATAATGCAATATAAATACACCTTGCTGGATTTTTATAACATACTGATTATCAGTGATTTGTTGGGGGTGGGGGGGGTGCCTTTTTTATTTTATTTGGAAAAATTGAAAATTTCAAAAGCATATACGCGTTTACGGAGGTGTAGATGATTTTTGTTTTATTTT
>R18__coassemble_7042_pt1 | contig 3998 bp, 3 predicted proteins | sample R18__metabat2_low_PE_054 | metagenome-assembled genome bin R18
TATAAGATATGATACAAAATAATGACTTAGTAACGGTTGAATATCAACTATTTGTAAAAAATGAAGATGGCTCAATGGAACTTATGGAGGCTACAACTAATGACAATCCATTGAGATACTTCCACGGCGTAGGCACAATGCTTCCAGCCTTTGAGCGAGAGATGGAAGGAAAATCTGCAGGTGATGAATTTGAGTTTTCTATACCTTGTGCCGAAGCATACGGAGAGCATACCGAAGATAATTTGCTCGACCTTCCTATGAGCGTATTTTCATCTGACGGTAAACTCGACGAAGAAAAATTTTTCGTAGGAGCTATAGTTCCTCTTGTAGATAGCGACGGACAAAGAATCAACGCAGAGATAATGGAAATAGGAAAAGACTATATAAAAGTAGATTTGAACCACCCATTAGCAGGCGAAGATTTGTACTTCAAAGGTAAAATCCTCGATGCTCATCAGCCTACAGAGGAAGAGATACAAGCACTAAACTCCTCTTCGTGCGGTTGCGGAGGTGGCTGCAGTTGCGGAAGCCACGAGGAAGAACACGGATGTGGCTGCGGAGGCGGTTGTTGCTGCTAAAACGGTCAATACAAATCAAAAAAAATGAGCAATACTTTTGGCAATAATCTAAGACTAACTACCTTTGGTTCATCGCATAGCAAAGCTATCGGAGGGCTTATTGAGGGAATACCAAAGGGATTGCACATAGATTTAGACTACATAAAAAGCGATTTGGCAAGAAGACAAACTGCCAAGTCTGCTTTTTTTTCGCAAAGAAAAGAGGCTGACGAAGTAGAATTCCTATCTGGCATAGAGAATGGAGAATCCAACGGTTTTCCTATCGCATTTCAGATAAAAAATATAGATTATCGCAGTGGCGACTACGATACGATACTCGCCAAATTTCGTCCATCACACGCAGACTATACTTATTTCAGAAAATATGGCGAAATAGGCATAGAGAGCCTGAGTCGCTCCTCTGGCAGAGAGACTGCCTCTTGGGTAGTGGCTGGAAGCATAGCCAAACAATGGTTACTAAAAAATGGAGTTAGTATTACAAGCTATGTATCACAGATAGGCAAAGTATGCGAGAAAAAACACTATAAAGAACTCGACTTGACTAAAATAGATACTAATGCTATTCCTACACCCTGTTCTGATACTTCAGAGCGTATGCTATCAGAAATAGAATCCGCCCGCAAAAAGCAAGACTCATTAGGTGGCGTGGCTACTTGTATAATAAGTGGTATGGAGGCTGGCAAAGGCAATCCTATATTTGACAAGCTCTCCGCCAGACTTGCACAAGCGATGATGTCAATACCTTCAGCCAAAGGCTTCGACTATGGATTAGGATTCGACATCGCAGGAATGCGAGGTTCTGAAGCAAATGACGAGTTTTGCATAAAAAATGGCGAAATTCATACAGTAACAAACAACAGTGGAGGAATACAGGGCGGCATATCAAATGGCGAGGACATATATTTCAGAGTGGCATTCAAACCAATACCTACCATATCAAAAACACAGCAGACAGTAACAAAAACAGGACAACAAACGAAGATTTCAGCTACAGGCAGACACGATTGTTGTATCCTACCAAGAGTTCTACCCGTAGTAGAAGCTATGGCAGCAATGGTAATTATGGATATCTATCTATGCTCGATTTCCTATTAGAATACGGCTACTACGGACTTTTTTTAGCCTCATTCCTCGCTTCTACTATACTACCATTTTCATCTGAAGCTATCCTGACAGGTTGTCTTTTAGCAGGGCTGTCTCCAGTCAAGTGCCTCGTATTTGCTACAACAGGTAACTTTTTAGGAGGAGTTACTACATTCTTCATAGGATTTCTCGGTAAAATAGAGTGGGCAGAAAAGTATCTAAGAGTAAGCCACGAAAAAATAGAAAAAGCCAAACTCCATATTGAACGATACGGCTCTATAATAGCATTCTTCAGTTTCTTACCTATAGTAGGCGATATTATTCCTCTTTCACTTGGATTTATGAGAGCCTCAATTTGGAAAAGTATGGTAGCAATGTTTATCGGCAAGCTTATTCGCTACTGGATAGTAATATATATCGTAGGATTTGTATAAAAAATTATATTTTTCATTTGAAGAACTAAGGCAATTTTTCTACCTTTGCAATCCATTTCTTAGGATAAAAAAACATTATAGGTTTTGGAAAACTTTATATCTGAACTACTATCATTGAAGGTTAGTCTGCCACTTCTTTTCACCTCATTCTACTTCTGGGCTTTTTTTGCATTGGTAATGGCAGGGCTAAGCCTTACAGCAAATAGAACATTACTACGCAATACTTTTCTTATGTGTTGCGGAGTGTTTTTCTATTTCAAGACATCAGGCTTTTTTGTATTGCTACTACTCTTTGCTATCGCCTTCAACTACCTGATAGCTCGCTGGATAGCAGGTAGCAATAGAAAAAAAACAATACTCGTATTCGGACTTACTACAAATATACTGCTACTGTGTTACTTCAAGTACTCATATCTGACAATTGACTTCATAAACCAGATATTAGGCACAGAGATAAAGGTAGTTGATATTTTTGCTGAAATAGGCAACGCTATCACAGGAGAAGAACGATTTGAAGCAAGAAAAATAATACTTCCAGTAGGAATATCGTTTTTTACTTTTCAGAATATAAGCTACATAGTGGAGGTATATCGTGGCTCGGTACGCCCTATTGGCAATATACTGAACTATGGCTTTTTTGTAAGTTTCTTTCCTTCGCTGATGTCGGGACCTATAATTCGAGCAAAAGAGTTTATTCCACAGATTTATCGACCATATTTCCTTAGTCACCGCCAATTTGGAATAGCTATATTTTGGATACTTAACGGATTGATAAAAAAAATAATTCTTTCAGACTACTTGGCTGTAAATTTTGTAGATCGTGTATTTGAAAATCCTACAATGTATTCTGGTTTTGAAAATCTAATGGGACTTTTCGGCTACTCTCTTCAGATTTATGCTGATTTCTCTGGATATACAGACATCGCTACTGGCGTAGCAATGCTTATGGGCTTCTACCTACCTATCAATTTCAATTCGCCCTACAAGGCTACCAATGCAGGACAGTTTTGGAAGCGTTGGCATATATCCCTATCTCGTTGGCTACAAGATTACCTTTACATTCCACTCGGAGGAAACAGAGAGGCTACTTTCGGCTCATACGCTATCATAATCACTATTGCAGCCATAGCCATTTTGCTTTCTGGAAGTATTTTAGTAGGATTAGCAATAGTTGGCGTATTAGTTTTAGTAGCTTTGAGGCTAAAACTCCAAAAGACTCAACGAAAAAAAATCATAACCAACCTAAATATGATGAATACTATGCTACTTGGTGGGCTATGGCACGGAGCTTCGTGGAACTTTATGATATGGGGCGGACTGAACGGGATAGGTATGCTTATCTACAAATACTGGAAGGCGATATCGTTACTGAGAAAAACAATTATAATTACATCTATATGGATTTGTTCTGTCTTCTTATATCTCACAACACCTGCTCCGCTTACAAAAATAGCATTGGTATGGGTATCGGCTCTCTTTGTAGGAAATCTTATAAAATTTCTTTATAATATAGTATGTAAATTATTTCACTACAATGGGGAATTAAAAATATCTCAATGGATAGAGACATCTTGGGCAGTATTACAGACATTTGTATTTATTACCTTTACCCGACTTTTTTTCCGAAGTGGCTCGAACCTCGCACCAGAGGAGGCAAATACCCAAGCTTGGAATACAGCTAAAAATATGGTATCGCAAATCGGCGGGGAATGGAATTTTGAAATTATTCCAACAATGATATATGAATATCGTAGTGTTTTTATAGTTTTCTTATTAGGAATGATAATACACTGGTTACCTGAAAATTACAAACGCCGTTATAGATTAAGTTTTGCTAAAATGCATATCGTATTGATATTATTTTCAGTTGTTTTAACTATTTTCGTTTTATATCAATTTGTAT
>R18__coassemble_9424_pt1 | contig 3150 bp, 3 predicted proteins | sample R18__metabat2_low_PE_054 | metagenome-assembled genome bin R18
TTTATGATGATGGCAAATTTGATGAATTTAATCTATAATTTTCTATTACTATGATGTATAAAAATTGTGTAAGTATTGGGTTATTTTTTTAAGCACTATTTTTTGTATCTATTTTTCCTATAATTTATATTATGTTAAATAGAAAATAAGATGATGCTCTATGTAGTTATTCTATAAGTCAATGATAAATCACCTTTTTTTAGGATAAAAATCAAAAAAATTTTGTTGGTTGAAAAAAAAGTTGTACATTAGCAATCGAAATGTTTAACAACCAAAAAAATAAATATCAATATGGCAAAAGTAATCACATTCAACGAGTTGCGCAAATTGAAAGATAGTCTTCCAGACGGTGCAATGCACAAAATAGCAGAAGAATTAAAACTTGATGTAGAGACAGTTAGAAACTATTTCGGCGGACATAACTTTGAAAAAGGCGATGCTGTAGGCTTCCATGTAGAGGCTGGACCTGACGGCGGATTGGTAACGCTTGACGATACTACTATCTACGATATGGCATTAGCAATGATAGAAAAATAGTATTTCTATTTTTTAGCAGTTAAAAAGCGGTTGCAGTACAGTATGTTTTGTAGCCGCATTTTTTTAGTATAATAATTATAGTTACCTTTGTAATTTGATTACATTTGTAAGAACAACATCAAAAAGGAAAAATGGAAGATAAAGATTTAGTACAAGTATATATCAAAAGTATATATACCCCTCAGCAAAATAATCAACATAGAGTAATAGAACTCGGCGAGACAAACGGTAATCGTGTTATGAAAATTGTCTTAGGTATGTTTGAGGCAGAGTTTATAGTCTCCGCACTTGGTAATAGGCTTTTTAAGCGTCCTATGCCCTATCAGGTAATAAACGAAATTTTCAAACTATATAAGATGGAATTGCGCGAGGTGATAATATTCGGCACTGGCGATACAAAGGTAATTTTCTCAAAAATAGTATTGGAACAAGATACGAATAAACAAGAGCTAACTATCAGAATTTCAGATGCATTAGCACTCGCCATAGAGACTGGTTCGCCTATTTTTGTAGAAAAATATATTGTAGAGGAGTTTTTCAAAACATTGGAACGCAATCCTTTAGAAGTATTAGTAAGTAAAATACCTATGGAGGATATGTCTATAATAGAACTCGAAAATGAGATGAAACGAGCCACTGATATAGAGGATTATGAAGAGGCCGCAAAACTCCGAGACGAGATTGCTCGCAGAAAGGAGTCTGATAAAGAACAACGAAACAATAATCTATTTAACCAAAATCAAAATAAACAAGATGAAAATTAGATTAATCGCGATGAACTTCCTACAATTTGCTGTGTGGGGAGCTTACCTTACTTGTATGGGAACATATTTGGCAAATCACGGACTTGCCTCTAATATAGGTATATTTTATTCTATACAAGGGATAGTATCTATATTTATGCCTGCCCTACTCGGCATAGTAGCCGACCGCTGGATAGAGGCTCAGAAACTACTCGGTATAAGCCATGCCATATCGGCTTTGGCGATGATAGCAGCAGGCGTATATGGAGTATCTGCAGGCAATGCAGTAGAGTTTGCCCCTCTATTTTCGCTATATACGATAGGAGTAGCATTCTATATGCCTACTTTAGCTTTGTCTAACTCTGTAGCTTACAATGCTTTAGATAGTGTTGGATTGGATACCGTGAAGACTTTCCCTCCTATACGCGTGTTTGGCACAGTAGGATTTATTTTCTCTATGATAATGGTAGATTTGATGGGTTATCAACCTACATCAAAACAATTCATTGTCAGTGGAATAATAGGACTTATATTGGCTATATATGCCTTTACTTTGCCTAAATGTAGGATAAATAAGTCTTCGGATAAAAAGTCGATGGTAGAGGCTTTTGGATTAAAAGCATTTTCGCTATTTAAGCAGAAAAAAATGGCTATATTTTTCATTTTTTCTATGCTTTTAGGTGTATCGCTACAGATTACAAACGGATTTGCAAATCCGTTCATTTCTAGTTTTGGTAGTTTAGAAGAATATATAGATACATTTGGAGTACAACACGCTAATATCCTGATTTCTATTTCACAAATATCAGAAACTCTATGTATCCTACTTATACCGTTCTGTCTTAGAAGATTCGGCATCAAAAAGGTAATGCTTATGGCTATGTTTGCTTGGGTACTTCGCTTTGGCTTCTTCGGGCTTGGTAATCCGGGCAGTGGTGTATGGCTATTTATACTCTCCTGCATAGTTTACGGCGTAGCTTTCGACTTTTTCAATATCAGCGGTTCGCTTTTCGTAGATAAAGAGACGGATACTTCTATACGCTCGTCGGCACAAGGACTTTTTATGCTGATGACAAATGGTATAGGTGCTACGATAGGCACACTTGGCGCCCAAGCAGTCGTAAATCATTTTGTCTATTCCAAAACCTCTGTAGCCGAACAGATAGCAGGCTGGGCTACATCATGGTACGCGTTTGCTATCTATGCCTTGGTAGTTACTATCGTATTTGCTATAGTCTTCAAATATAAACACAATCCTAAAGATTTAGAAGTAAGGCATTGATAAAAAGTTGTCGCGTAAATTTATTTGATTTTTTATGGAAGATTGGAAAAAATCAGATATAAATGTAGATAGTTTGTGGTTAATACCAGAAAGAGATAAAAGTGGTAAACATGCCAATGTTTATCATGGAAATTTTGTTCCACAAATACCCTACCAGTTAATTAATAGGTATACTAATGAAAACGATTGTGTACTTGATTTGTTTATGGGAAGTGGTACAACCTTATTTGAATGCGAAAAACTGAAACGCAATTTTATTGGATTTGATATTAACGAAGAAATAATCAATTATGTACAGTCTAAAATGACTGATTGTAGTGATATACAATTCTGTATAAATAAATGTGATGTAACAAATAACGCACAATTTGAAAAGCATATCAAAGAAAACTTAGAGGTATTAAATACTGCAAGTATAGATTTTATTATAACACATCCACCCTATTTAGATATTGTAAAATTTACAGAACAAAAAGAAGATTTATCTCAAATTTCAGATTTAGGGATGTTTATGGATAAGTTTATAATTTCTATATCTAATGCAATAAAATACTTGAAAAAGAATAAGTATGTTGCTGTAGTAATAGG